>Ga0163147_10004149_pt1 | contig 18638 bp, 19 predicted proteins | sample OliLakLV19MP6G1_FD_148597 | JGI IMG/M metagenome (GOLD analysis project Ga0163147, IMG submission 148597) | Freshwater microbial mat bacterial communities from Lake Vanda, McMurdo Dry Valleys, Antarctica- Oligotrophic Lake LV.19.MP6.G1 | ecosystem: Environmental > Aquatic > Freshwater > Lake >...
CCAGCCACTTGCCATCATCGTCGCTGGCGACGCGCCGGGCCCGGACTCAGCCATCAGCCAAACTTTCGCTGGACCTACTGTGATCCGTTTATGGGACTACGAGGTGGGACGGCCGGGAGTAGGTGCATTTGCTTGTGCAGTGTCCGGTGTGTCAACAGTCATCGGGGCCGCTGACGGCCCTCCTGGAACTTTGCCGTCGCACATTCCCGAGAAATGGACTGGAATGTACGGCGCCAGCTTGGCGCTTAGTGTTAAGTTCGCAGCGGCAGCGAGCGCGAACCCACGCCCACGAACCATCGATGTGTCTGCTGGAGACGTCCTGCGTGCGTTTGCAGAACAAAACTCTGGGAATCACGCCGGAGTTCCCTATGGTTGGCGGCGCAATGGCCGCACCGCCGTTGAGCACGGTGGCGTGTTCCCACAAGGCTTTTTTGCCTGCAAGGACGGATACATGGCCGTTCAGGCGAGATCGCGTCAGGATTGGCAGGGGATTCTTGCTGCTCTCGGTGAGCCTGAGTGGTCCAAGACCAAAGAGTTTCAGAACCCCTTCAAACTGTCAGAAGACGACAGCAAGGTACTGCCATTGCTCCACGCTGAGCTAATGCGCCATGACCGCAGGCAGCTGCTCGAAAAAGCACTGGCTTCGGGCGCGCCAATGGCGCCGGTATTGACCTTGGCCGAAGCCAAGGATCTCAACGTCTTTCGCGCCGGATTTGTAAATGAGTCCGGAACTCTCAATGCGCCATTCAAGATACGACGCGGCAAGATACCGGGAGATACTCTATGAGTTGGGGTGACATCACCGATGAAAAGATTGCCGAAGCCGAAACACTGATTGGTGTACTTCTTCGCCGCGATCGCATGCAGTGGATCGAAACCGCAAGCCGCGACGCTATTCGTCACTTCGTGTGGGCTGTCGGAGATAACAATCCGCTTTGGCTGGATCTGGAGTACGGAAAGAAGTCGCAATGGGGTTCCATTGTTGCTCCGCCCTGCATCCTCTACGCCGTAGACAGCACGATCGTCGCGCCCAAACTGCAGGGCGTTCAATGGATCTATGCCGGCACAGGATGGACATGGTACGAGCCTATTCGCCTTGGCGACATGTTTCGGGTAGAGGCCGTCTTGCAACGACAGGAAGTCAAGGCGGGCCGAAGATTCCCGAAATGGGTCCTTCAGACGGGGGAGATTCGCTACTACAACCAGCATGCACGGCTGGTTGCAATTGCAGAGGGCCGATGCGCCAGAACGCCCAGAGGCGACAAACTGATAGAAGCAAAGGGTGCGGAGGCCGTCCAAGCCAGTGATACGCATAGGTACACGCCTCAGGAAGTGGAAGACATCGAAAGGCAGGTTCTCGCGGAACCTCGCAGGGGTTCCAGTCCCTTGTGGTGGGAGGACGTGAACATAGGCGACGAGGTTCCGCAAGTGGTAAGAGGTCCATTGAATGTCATTGACATCATGGCTTGGTACTCGGCTGTGGCTGGTGCGCAGCATTACGGTGGCGTGCACGGAGACGCCATCAGATATCGCCAGCGCCACGAGGACTATCACATCAACAAAAAGACAGGGACCAAGGAGGCAGCAGGGCGCGGTCACTTGGAAGCCTCAACGGGTCGCGAGGTGGGGATGGGCGGTGCCTACGATATCGGCCCACAGCGAATCTCGTGGGCCCAGCACATGCTGACCAACTGGATCGGGGACCATGGGTTCGTTCACACCCTTAACGTTGACGTGCTCAAGCCCAACATGGTTGGGGACACCCTTTGGTGGCGTGGCAAGGTTACCGGCAAGAAAGCCGAAAACGGCACATGCTTGGTAACGGTCAATCTGGAGGCGACCAACCAGCTCGGAAGCACCTCTGCCCGAGGGACAGCATCCGTCGTCCTCCCGTCACGAGAATTTGGCCCGCTCAAGCTGCCTCTTCCATTCGCATCGCCTTGATCGCAGTGCCGAACAGCCAATAAGGCACGCGAATATGTCAGCCTCGACTCAGCATTTGCCAAGGGCAACTACTTTGGGTGACCTGGTCGCTGAACGTAGCTCGCTGGGTGGCAAGGCTATGCTGGTAATTCGGGACGAGGTCTTGACATACGCAGAGGCCGAGACAAAGTCCAACGACATGGCAAATCGGCTTCTTGAATACGGAGTGCGCAAGGGAGACGTGGTCGCCACTCTGATGTACAACTCGGTTGCCCAGGCGCTGGTGTGGTTTGGATGTGCCAAGATTGGCGCTGTTTTTGCGTCGCTGAATGTGTCACTGGCGCGAGACGACCTGGCTTACAGTCTGAATGACAGCGGCGCGACCCTCCTAGTTTTGGACAGTGAACTGGCACCGGCGTACAACGCCGCAGAAAGAAAGCTGCAGCGCAAACTACAGACCTTTGTTCTGGGTGATTGCGGCATCGTGGCTGGAGCGCGTCCATTCGATCGGTTGCTTGGAGCAAGCACAACCAGACCGGGCGCCGATGTTGGTCCCACTGATCCCGCGGCCATCGTTTACACCGGCGGGAGTACGAGTATGCCGAAAGGAGTGCTAGTACCTCACTACTACTATATTGCCGCAGCCCTGCGGTATGGTGAGGTCACACAAGCCACAGACACCGATGTGGGCTTTGCAAACTCGCATTTCTTCCACATTGGAGGACAACAATTCGGCGTCACAGGGCCGCTTTATCACGGCATGACTGGCGTCATGGAGAAATGGTTCAGCGTCAGCCGTTATCTGGATGTGGCACGCAGGCACGGCGTCACCATCATCGATCCGCTGGGGACCATGATCGCCGCCTTGATGAATCGGCCACCAAATCCAAACGATAGAGATCACCAAATTCGCTTGGGAATAGGGATCGCATCTGGGCAGGTGCGCCGCGACATCAGAGACGCATTCGAAGTGCGCTTCGGTGTCAGTCTGCTGGAGGTCTACTCAATGACGGAAATGGGCGTTCTGCTCTGTAGCGAACGCCCGAGTGACCGCCGCGCAGGCAGCAGTGGCCGCACCCACGGATGGGCTGACATTTGCATAGTCGATCAGGCTGACAATCCCATGCCGCCGGGGTCGCAGGGGCAAATTTTGCTTCGACCACATGTCATGAATTCAACAATGCTACGGTATATCAACAAACCGGAAGAAACCATCGCAGCCTGGAAGAATCTCTGGTACCACTCCGGTGACATAGGATACTTGGACGAGGAGGGCTATCTCTATTTCGTCGGGCGGCAGGCTCATTGGATACGTCGTCGCGGCGAGAACATTGCGGCCTTTGAGGTCGAGAAGGCGATCACAGACCATCCGGCCGTGCTGGATTGTGCCGTGGTTGGAGTTCCATCCGATCTAGGCGAGGAGGACATAAAGGCGTACATCCAGTTTCGCCCCGAGCATGGCCCCGTCAGTCCCGGGGACCTGATTCAGTGGTGGAAGGAGAGGATCGCCTATTTCAAGGTCCCGCGTTACATCGAGTTTATTGAACGATTTCCCAGGACCATGACAAAGAACGAGATCGCGCGGCATGAACTGAAAAGCCAGGGCGTCGGGGCATCTTGGGACGCGACCCAAGCCTGAACCGGCTCATGCCCAAATGGTTTGGCCCTGGTACACGAATCTGCGCTCATGGGCGAATTCCATGCCGCAGCGGCCAGATAAACACGATCAAAGGGAACTGCCATGAATTCAACACGTTCAGCTGAGCGCACCAAGAGCTTGAAGATCGAACCGGTAAGTGAAGACCTGGTTTGCTTCGAGTCGACACTGATCGACCATTCAGAAGGTCCCGATGGCTCGGATTTGATTCATTCGCTGTCCATTAAAGGAACGATATCCCTGCCAGACCTTACGATCCGAAGCATTGAGGCAACAGCGCTGCACCAGCCATACCCGGAATGTGCAGCGAGTCTCGATCCGGTGCGCCAACTCGTGGGATTACGCATTCGCAGCGGATATAGCAACCGTGTTCGTGAACTCCTGGGTGGGACTGCAGGTTGCAGTCACTTTCTGGCACTTGCACTGGATTTGGGCGCTTCCCATACTCTAACGACGTACTTACGCGTGCGCGAGAAGGTCCAATCAAGTCAGATCAATCAGCAGAATTCGAAATGGATGCGCGCAGCGCTTGTCATTGAACCAAGGCTCGAAAACGCCTGCATCGCTCTGCAATCCGAGTCACGTCCGGTCAAGCAGGCAAAGCAAGGTCAAGGGTGACGTTTCTGGTGGCAAGAACACTCCTGAAGCACGTCCGAAAATGCGTCGGTGCGGCAACGGCAATCGGCGTGCAAATCATGCGACTTTTGCTTGACCCACTGAAATTCTTGTCGTAGACTGAAATTGCAGAGAAACAAAAAAATTGTACTAAAACAATTTGTCGGCGGTTGAAATTTGAAGTTTGGGATGGCACAGCAAGACGCGATTACTGGACTACGTCGTCTGATGTTCCTCTCGAAAGATCTACATTTGCGAAAGCCTATAGGAGACGAAACAATGTGCGAATTTATCAACAAGCGCGGAATGATTCTTCGGTCGATGGCAGTCGGACTGGCGATTACAGCTGCGCCAGTTCTTGCTTTTCAGAGTGAGGGCACTGTGCGCATCGGCCTTATGGAGTCACAGACCGGCACCTTCGCCCCGTTCGGGCTCCCGGGCTTGTGGGGGTCGTTGATCGCGATCGACGAAATCAACGCGGCTGGTGGTGTGACGATTGACGGCAAGAAAGTGAAGATCGCGGTGACACCGGCGCCCAATGGTCATGATGCGGGAGGCGATCCAGCGCAGTCGATCCTGCTCTTGAAACGGATGCAGGCCGACGACAAGGTGCTGATGATCAAGGGCATGTCGTTTTCGAACGCGGGCATGGCGGTCTACAACTACCTCAATGAGCTCGAAAAGGAAGGCAATCCGATCGTCGTGCATTCGTCTGCAGTGGGTGCGCCCGGACTGAGCAAGATCTCGAAGTGGGGATTCCGCAATACGTTCAGCGAAGTGGACGTTGTGGCTGGCGTGGCCGCGGCGGTTCAGAAGCGAACCAACGCCAAGACCGCTGCGTTCTTCATCACCAAGGACAACCCGTACTTCCCTGCGATCGCCGACCAAGCGATTATCCCTGCGCTGAAGAAGCTGGGCATCGAGGTGAAGGTGATGACAGATGCCGTAACCTCGGACCGCGACTTCACGCGCCAGGTCGATCAGATGCGGGCCGTGAATCCCGACCTGGTATACGTGCTGGCGACGACACTACCGGCCATCAATTTCATGAAGGAGGCCAAGCGGCGCGGGCTCGCTCCCAAGGCGTTCATTGGTGGTATTTCCCAGCTGACGGCAGAAACGCTCAAGTCGGGGGGGGACGCTGTCGACGGCATGATCCTGGCCGGATCCTTCGACGCGGCTTCGCCGGCCGTCAAGGGCTTCGCCGACGAATACAAGAAGCGCCACCAGCAGGACATAAGCCTGTTCGCGGTAAATGGGCACGAAGCCATGTACTTGCTGAAAGATGCAATCGAGAAATCCGGTATCAAGAACACGCCCGAAACCCTGGCCGACGATCGGCGCAAGTTTCGTGATGCATTCGCCAAGGCTTCGATCACCAGCGTGACGGGTGAGAAGATCGGATTCAACGATGACCGCGAAACCCCCAAGGCCGGTGTGCACCTGTCCATCAAGAATGGGCAGTTCGTGCCCTGGCCTGGCAACTGACGGAGTCTGCAGACGTAGATCGGGTATTCACCGAACGCCAGCGTGGCCCTGTTCGAGTACCTGATCAACGGTTTGCTGTTCGGGGCGACCTATTCGCTGGTTGCCATCGGATTCACGCTGATCTTCGGGGTCTTGAATCGGCTAAACATCGCCCATGGGGCGACCATCATGGTGTCCGCGTTCGCGGGCGCTTATGTCAGCCTGCGGTTTGGCGGCAAGGCCAGTTATGGTGTGCTTGTGGCAGCCTTCGTCGTATCGATCATAGTTGGCGCCTTGCTTGGCATCTTGGTCAGGACAGTGGCATTCGCACCGTTGCGCAATGCGTCGCCCCTGGCCCCGTTTGTCACGAGCGCGGCAGTGACCCTGATCCTGGAAGAGGCGTTCGTCCTGATCAGCCGTCGCGTGCCGCTTTTTTCCCCGGAATTCACGCAGTTCCCGTCGCCGCTGGAGAACCTTGTCTTCTTCGCCGGTCCGGTCCTTATCCGCGGAGTTTACGTAGTCATTTTCGTGGTTGCGGTCTGCCTGATGGCGCTGCTGCATTGGTGGATTACCTGGACGCGCACGGGCCGCGCGATACGTTCCGTTGAGGAGAACCCCACGGTGTCCTGGCTACTGGGGATCAACGTACGCCGGGTGGAGGTCACGGTTTTTGCAGTAGCCTCGGCGATCGCTGGCGCTGCAGGTTGCCTGATCGGTGTGGCTATGGGCACAGTGGGACCGTTCATGGGTGCGAACCTGCTGTTGACGGGCTTTGTCATCATCGTGCTGGCGGGTCTGGGAAGCCTCCGAGGCGCGATGATCTGCGGCTTGATCGTTGGCGTGATCGAGATGACCATCGTGGGGTTGGTGTCTGCGTCGATGAAGGAGGCCGTGCTTTTCGTCATCCTCTTCGCAGTCCTGTTGGTGCGGCCACAGGGCCTGTTCGCTGGGCCTGAGGCCAGAAGGGATTGAACGCGTGTCGTACATCGTAAGCATCCTGGAACTGGGCGGCCTGAACGTGCTGCTCGCGCTCAGCGTGTATGCCACGCTGAAGGTCGGTCAGTTCTCGCTCGCCCAAGTGGGCTTCTGGTCGATCGGGGCCTATGGCGCTGGAATGCTGACGACGCTCTATGGTGTTCCTTTAGGTCCGGCGCTTCTTGTGTGTGGCGCCGTGTGTGCGGTCATCGGCATCCTGCTGGGCTACCCTTGCCTGCGCATCAAGGGTATTTATCTGGCCCTCGCAACGATTGCGTTTTCCGAGGTGGTTAGGGTCTTCTTTCACAATTTCAAACACCAGGTCGAGCGCGCTGGCAAGCTGGTGGGCCCCGATGCATCGTTGGGATTCCGTGGCATCGAAGTGCAGACGGCATGGCCGCAGATCCTGGTTGCCGTGGTCGTCGTGGTGTGCGTGTTTGCATGGATCGAAAGGTCCCGTCTCGGCTTGTCGGCCAATGCCGTGCGCGAAGACGAAACGGCTGCGGCGTGTGCCGGCGTTAACATCGTCGCGCTGAAGGTTGGCATGTTCGCGTTTGGTGCCTTCGTGGCGGGGGTTGGCGGTGGCCTGTATTCGACCTACATTTCCTTCGTCAACTCCGACAACTTCGGATTTCATCTGGCGTTGATATCAATCTTTTTCGTTTCGGTGGGCGGAACAGAGCGCTTCTACGGCCCCGTGATCGGTGCGATGTTGTTGACCGCACTGCCCGAGGTTCTGCGTTTCGCGGGTGACTTCAGGATGGTGGTCTATGGCGTGATCGTGCTGGTGCTGATGCTGTTGTTTCCTCGCGGCCTGGCCGATGAGGCCAGGGCGCGCGCCGTGGCGTGGTGGCAGGCGCGGCAACTCCGGACAGTGGAGCGCTCTGGCCCATGAACGATTTGCTTCGTGTGTCGAAGTTGAGCAAGTCGTTTGGAGGCTTGCGCGCGCTGTCCGAAGTCTCGTTTTCCGTCGGTGCCGGTGAGATTTTCGGTCTCATCGGGCCGAACGGGTCCGGCAAGACGACAACGATCAACCTGCTGACCGGGATCCTCCCGCCTTCTGGAGGGTCCTTCTGGCTCGACGGGGTCGAACTGTCTCATGCGAGGCCCGAATTCATCGTGCGCGCCGGAATGGCGCGAACCTTTCAGAACCTGCGCCCCTTTGCAAGCCAGAGCGTTCGCGACAACGTTCGGGCAGGACAAACCATCCACTGCAAGTCGGTGTTTGCGCGGTTCAATGCATTCACCACCGACGACGAACGTGAGATGGGGCGCGAGGCCGATGCGCTGATCCGGCGCTTTGGCCTGCAGGAGCGCACCGACTGGCCTGCTGGCTCCCTGTCCTACGGGGAGAAGAAGCGGCTGGAGATCGCGCGGGCGCTTGCGATGCGGCCCAGAGTCCTGTTGCTCGACGAACCCGCCGCTGGCATGAATCCGGTCGAACTGGAGTGGCTGATGGCGGCCATCCGCGAGATCGGCGCCAGTGGTGTCGCCGTGCTTCTCGTGGAGCACCACATGAAGCTCATCATGAACGTGTGCCACAACATTGCAGTCCTGAACTTCGGCGAAATGATCGCGCATGGGCCACCAGACGCGATTTCGTGCGATCCGCAGGTGGTGACGGCCTACCTCGGGAAGGTGGCCTGAGGTGCTGGCGATCAAGGGCCTGGTTGCCGGTTATGGCGGGGCGACGGTATTGCACGGCGTCGATATCACCATCTCTGCCGGTGAACTGGTGGCTGTCATCGGACCGAACGGTGCCGGCAAGTCGACGTTGCTGCGGGCGATATCGGGTCTCGTACGCCCGGTGCAGGGTAGCATTCAGTTTGACGGCCATGACCTGCTGGCGTGGGAACCCGATCAGGTCGTGCGGCACGGTCTGGTGCATGTGCCTGAGGGGCGCATGGTGCTCGGGCGCATGACGGTGCGCGAGAATATCATGCTGGGCGCCTATGCAAGGCCACGCAGTGCTGACCTGTCCAGCGACCTTGCCTATGTGCTCGACCTGTTTCCGCGCCTGGCCGAGCGTCTTTCGCAGGTTGCGGGCACTCTCAGCGGCGGAGAGCAGCAGATGCTGGCGATTGCCCGAGGGCTGATGGGTTCGCCGCGGCTGCTGATGCTGGACGAGCCGTCGTTGGGCATTGCGCCCCTGCTAGTGGAGAAAATCTTTTCTGCCGTCGAGCAGATCCGCACGAAGGGCGTGACCATCCTGCTGGTGGAACAGAATGCGGTGAGGGCACTGTCTGCTGCTGCGCGGGCCTATGTGCTTGATCTTGGGCGCGTTACGGCAGAAGGGGCAGCAGCGTCCTTGCTGGTTGACGAGCGTGTCCGCCAAGCATATCTCGGTATCTAGTCCGAATTCAGACAGGTGTCGTGCAATGGCGGTCCTCGAGTTTGCTCCCGACTCCTCCACGTGTTACCAACATGTCAACGATTGACTATTCCTTGACCTTGGAGGTTGTGCTTGACTTGCAGATGGAGGTTGGGGAGGGTCCAATATGGGATCGCGCTACATCATCTCTGTTGTTTGTAGAGTCCTTTAAAGGAATGGTCTATCAATACGATCCCAGCAGTGGACGTCTCGTGGTGCGAAAGGTGGGGCAGGCGATCGGCGCTGCGATACCTCGGCGTAACGGTGAGTTGGTGTTGTCCGGTCGTGATGGACTCTTAGCGTTGAGTGAACGCAGCCCCAATGTCAGCACATTGGTTCCGATCGAAAAAGATAGGCCTGGCAATCGCATGAACGATGCGAAGTGCGACAGCCGCGGAAGGCTTTGGTCTGGCACCTTTTCCATGACCTTTGAGCCTAAGGCTGGATCCATCTACCGCATTGATCCTGATTTGCAGCTGCATCGGATGGCGGGAGACGTCTACATCTCCAACGGCATTGCGTGGAATCCAGCCGAGACTCTGATGTACTACGTCGACACTGCCAAGCGCGGTATTGACGTATTCGACTATGACGTCGAAACAGGGGACGTACACAATCGGCGAAGGTTCGTGGATATCGACAGGACCGACGGATTGCCCGATGGTGTGGCGATGGACGCAGAAGGTTGTCTTTGGGTCGCCTTGTACTTCGGAGGGGCCATTCGACGCTACAGTCCCGACGGTCAATGGATTGGGACCATCAAATTGCCACTCGCAGCCGTCACAAGTTGCGGCTTCGGAGGCAAAGACTTGAAGGACCTCTACATCACTACCGGCACACATACCCAGAAGAAAGGTCAACAGTTCCCGCAGCTTCATGCTGGAGCGCTTTTTCGCTGCAGACCGGGCGTATCTGGAATGCCCGTATACCCATTTGGTGGTTGATTGCGCCGCAGTCGATAGGTGTCGCTCAAACTATCAGTTGTGCACCGATCGCCTTGACAGCGTCCTTGAGAGCGACAACGACCTTTGCCTTCCAAACATCATCCATTTGTGCCGTTATGGCACCAACCCCAACGACTCCTCTCACAGCACCGCTCGGAGCAAAAACTGGTGCTGCAATGGTGGTAACGCCTTTAGTAAACGTTCCATTGTCCTCTGAATATCCCTTCGGCTTGACTTGCTCAACCTCACTGAACCACTGCTCGAAATCCATGGGTACCTGCCAGCGCACTTTGCTGAAGGCACTTTTCAATTGCTGCTTCCTGTGGTTACTAAACGCCGCCAAACATCGGCCTGCGGCGCCAGCAAGTAACGGGACTCGACCTCCTAAAGTCACGGTCAGAGAAATGGACGCGGGGGGATGTGAATAGCCTACAAGAACCATATGGTGATCATCGACAGGTGCAGAAGCCGTTGCCGTAACGCCATACGTTTCGGCAATTTCCTTCAGGTAGGGTTGCGCCAGCTCCGCGAATGGATCTTGCCGAGATGCGGCCCTAGCCAGTTCTATTACGCCGGGACCTAGACGATAGACTTTTTGCCGAGGATCAATAGCGATCAGACGCGAAGCAGCCAATTCGCGAAGAATATGGAGGCAGCTGCTTGGAAGGATATTGATCGCGCGGGCAATTTGCGACAGCCTCATGCTTGAGTCCTGTTTGGCGAGCAACCAGAGAATCGCTGTTGCTCGCTCTACCGCCGGCACACTTTTGGTTGCACCGGTCGTTTTCTTAGTGGCAGGCGGAGGGAGCGGGGAGCCGCGATGAGATTTGGACATCGCTGGATCTGAAGAACCAAAGGGTTCTCTCTTTTGTTCAATACTTCGTTTCATTATTCAAGGCGCCCAACACCACCTCTCAACCAGTCGCCCGCTTTCAAGAACTCGCTACAGTCCTACTATAGTGGAAGAAGTAGCTTGTGACGTTCCAGCGATGTCGCGCTCGCTGAGACATATGGATCTGCCAGTGGTGACGATCGACGGCATTCTCCTCCGCGACCCCGTCATTCGGGTGGCGATCCGGCTGGGCATCGACCCCTGGGGCGACAAGCAGATCCTAAACCGGCAGGCGCAATCGCTCGGGAAACGTGCCCGATACCGCGGGACCGACAGAGGCAGCGGAACGAGGTCATTCAAACCACCGGTACGCTGCGCTCACGGGGCGGGAATTTGGGGTAGCCGAAAGTGGGGAACATTGGGTGGCCACCGGGGTGCTAAAAAACAGCGTTGGTATAAACTTCCCCGTTGATGACATTTGAGCGCCCCCAGCCCTGGCTTCGCCAGGCCCCCCGAGGGGGTGCGAGGAAACTTGGGAGAGTCCCGGCGTTTCCTCATGAGCGATGTTGTCGTCAACCTTGCTGAGTTATTTGAAAAGCATTCAAGGCAAGTACATCGCAGTGACTATTGACTGGACTAAATGTGACAGCAACGAAAAAAAGTATCGGACTGCGGCGGGCGGCGAAAGCCAAGGACAGCAGTGAGTTTTACCAGGAGAGGCAACAAGAAATACTTCGTGCTGCAGGGTTGGTTTTCCAGGAGATAGGTTACCAGGCGGCGACTATCAATGACATCGCCGATAAGCTTGGAACCGACCGCGCTTCGGTCTATTACTACGTCAGCTCCAAAGTTGAGCTGCTGAAGAAGATGGTACGTGAAGCCACAGTGAAGAACATTGATGCCATCGAAGCTATCGTGGCCTCTGATCGAACTGCTGCGGACAAGTTGCGAGCGGTGTTTGTGGCTCAGATGGAATGCTACAGGACGTCCTATCCCTATCTCCACGTATTCTTGCAGGAAAAATTCCCTACGCTTTCTCGTGATCGCAGCGCATGGAACAAAGAGATCCGCGAACTGGCGGACCGCTACTACAAGGCATTCTTCCGCATCATTGAGCAGGGAATAGCGGACGGAGAGATAGCCACTGACCTTCCGATTGAAGTGACGACGCATGCGACCATAGGAATGGTTAACTGGGCGCACCGCTGGTACAAGCCGGAGGGGAAATTACCCGCCGAAACGATTGGCCAAGGCTTTGCTGACATTGTGCTCAACGGGTTGCTGGTGAAGCGGAGCAGCTAATAAGGTCGGCCGCATGGAGCATAAATGGCCCCCTGCATCCTCCTTCACCGGCCCAAGCGCACAAGCGCTTTATGAGGAAGCGCCGGGCCGCCCCCAAGTTTCCTCGCAACCCGTCGGGGGGCCTGGCGCAGCCAGGGCTGGGGGGGCGCTCACTACCCGGCAGAGAGCATCAACTTCTGCCAGAAGCAGTGCGCTCAAGCTCAACTCCCACGCATAGTGGTCGTGGAACCCTTCCAAAACGAGCTTCTCACTTCGTTTCGTCGCAGTTTCCCGACGGGTGTTCGAGGCAACGGTTGCTGGCGGAACTCGACAATTGAGGGACGTTTGATTTTTCCTAAGCGCTGCTCGCAGACTTGAATGACCTCGCTCGCATCGAGCGTGGCTCCTTCATGCAGCACGATAACTGCTGCTGGTGTCTCACCAAACCGGTCGTGCGGTGCGCGCACCACGACCACCTCGCGAACCTGGGGAAGATTGCCAATCACCATTTCCAGCTCAGCCGGCCAAATATTGAATCCCCCAGAAATAATCAGGTCGTCCTTGCGATCAGAGAGGTACAGGTAGCCGTTGGCGTCGATGCGGCCTATGTCACCTGTAAGTACCCAGCCGTCCACGATTCGCTGTTTGGTCAGTTCAGGAGAATTCCATATCTCACTGATCTGTCCATCGACCTGGATGGCAATTTCTCCTTCACCGCCCGCCGCCACAGATCTATTTTCGTCGTCTCGAATTTCGATCTGGGCATAGGGCGCAATTCTCCCGGCCGCTACGAGTGGCTCCGATCCCACTACTTCTCTGAACCATTCTCGAGAAGTCATCCACACCGCTGGGGTTGCTTCGGTTTGACCATAAAACTGGTTCAAGGTATCACCAAAAATGGCATGCGCCTTCAATGCAGTCTGAGGCAGCATTGAAGAACCACTGATCACAATCGCCTTTAGCTTCTCATACGATCCGTCAACTGATCCAGCCTGCTCCACAAGATCGCTGATTAGCGTTGGAACCCCGAACATGTAGCCTCCATGCTCCGACAGCAGTTTCAACGCCCGCTTCGCATCAAACTTAGGCTCCAGTACGTTGTATCCGCCGGCATTCCACACCGGAAGAAAGAGATAACCAGAACCGTGAGATATAGGTGCAACATGCAAACATGCATCGCCCTGTTCAATCGTTGGCAGGCGGTATATCAAGTCACGCTGCATGCTCATCCAGGCACGATGCGAGAACCCCATTCCCTTTGGTAGTCCGGTCGTTCCCCCTGAGTGGCGAATAATATAGTAGTCATCTAGCCGGATGTTCGGATCTGGATCGACGTTTGAGTGGGACGCCAGCCAAGCCTCATAGTCCGCTCCCCGAACGATGACGTACTCCAAACCAGGTACGAGGTCTTTCACGTTTTCTACTTCGTGCAAGTGACCAGCGTCGACGACCAATGCTCGGCAATCGGTGTTCCTGATCATGTGAGCATGGGCTTCAGGTGCATTCCGCTTGTACAGAGGGACTCGGACAAAATTTCCGATGGCCATGGCAATCAGAAAATCCGCTGCCTGCAGGCTGTTCTCCTCGAGAACGGCAATCCTGTCTTGCGACTTCAATCCCATGGCAAACATAGCATTTGCAAACCTGACACCCCGCTCCCATGACTCACGATAAGTCAGCTTTCTGTTACCGCAGACCAGCGCCAAACTGTCGCTTTGCCAATCCGCTGACCGCCTCATCGCATCACGCACATTTATCATCTGTATCCTCGTTGCATAAAGCTTGTTTTACAGTCGCGGAAAAACCTATGCGCAGCCTTGATTGCCATTCTCAAATCGAATCAGCATGACTAGTCTGCATCATAACGCGGACAGACTTCTGCACAATCAGAAATCGCACGTCAACGTTCGCGTAAAAAATCGCCAGAGCGACCTTGCCCCTGTTGTGCGAATTCCTGTTTCTGCCCATTCATCCTTGTTCGCCAAGAGCTCCAAGTCCGGCTAACAAGTGCAACAACAATGACCCACCGCATTCAGGTTTCAGCCTCTCAACACGCGATACAAAAGCAGACAATCCATCTGCTACCGAACCGGTCAAGTCTATTTTCTGCCGACAGCATTTGGCCAACAAGAGAGTATTTTCCAATTCGACGATGAGCCTGAAGGCCGCGAGAGTCAGTGACTTTGGGTTGCTCAGGTTGACCGGGTTGAAGATGCCAGTTTACGAGCTTGGTATTGGGGTGCTGGATTTCTTTTCGAAGGCCCCTGCCAGGCCGCCGGAGGCCCCCCGGTGCCGCGCATGTATTTCATGCGCGGTGCAATGTTTGCGCCGATGCGATGTGCTCGGTATCAGCTCTGGCGGCGCGCTCGTGTTTTGTTGAACAACTCGAACAACTCGGCCTTGGCCTTTTGCATCTGCTGCGCCGCAGCCAGAGCAGTCTGCGCCTTGGCCTGAGTCTGCAAGGCTTGCAACGTCACGCCCTTTTTGAACTTGACCAGACCGTTCTGGCTGAGGATTACCAAACACGCCAGTGGTGTTTTCACATCCTCGTGTTTGTAGCGCTTGACGATCTTGCCTTTGTCGCTCACCACCTCGGTGGCGAACAGGCACGGGCGGTGCAGGTTCAGCCACGGATTGAACGTCTCTTGGTAGAACACGTTGATGGGTGCGGCGTAGCGTTGGGGGATGTGGCTGTAGCCCATATGCTTGCGTACGAAGCTTGCGTTCTTGCTCTCTGCCAGCGCGTTGCCGTTGCTCTGGCGCGCGCGTGATTTGGTCTGCTCGATGCGCAACTTCTCCAGCAGCGCAGCGACTCTCCCGTTAATGAATTCCGAGCCGTTGTCGGAGTGAAAGCCTTCGATCACAAAGGGGAACTGATCCATGACCAGGCCCAGCACCGGCAGCAGGAACGCCTCGCTGATGCCCTGCACGCAGGCCATCACCTGCCACTGGCTCACGCAGTCCACGCAGGTGATGTGGTAGACCCCCTTGATACCGTCGAGGTCGCCCTGGTGCACGGTGTCGATGCGCACAAAGCCGGCGTGTCCATTGGGCCGCGGGGCCCGGCGCACCCCAATCGGATTGCACACCGCCCGCGTCTTGGTGAACAGCCTGCGTCGGCTCTGGTAGCCCGTGCTTTTGCGCAGGTTGTACAGGTGCGAGACGGACAGCGCGGCCAGCCGTTCATAGCGCGCATCGCCATAGACGAGCCAGGCGCGCTGCAGCAGATGCACGATGGCCGGGCCGCAGACGTCCTCATTGGCGCGGTCCATCTCCACCAATAGCCCGATATCCGATATCGACCTCGGTGTACTTGCGCCTAAACTGCACCACGGGCTCTCGGTTGCACTTGGCCAGCGTTACCGCGCCCAGGCGGTTCTTCCCCCATCGCGAGACCAGTCGGGTAAGTTGCGCGCGACTGTAGCCCGTTGTACGTGCCAAATAGGCCTGTACGACTCCGCGATCAGCCTTGGAGCATCTGGGGTAGTCAAAGCGTGTCAGCACCGTGCTGATGTGCTTGTAGCGCTGGCTATCGCCATCGCCGCCATGGGCTGAGAATTGCACCTGCGGGGTTGCCTTCAGAAATTCCTGCAGTTGCTCGATCGTGCGAAGCCGCGACTCGTTCATGTTGATCACCATCCTTGCGATGATCAACCTGGCACAAAAATCACCTCAGTTTCGACAACTCAGGCTCATTTCTGGTTGGAAACACGCAGCTCCTTCAGGCTCATGTCACGTTGGAAAGGGCCAAGAGTTGCCGCCCCTGAAGGCATCGCGTACGATAATGCGCGCGGCTCGCCCGGGGTTGCACACGGCGGCGGCAAATCCGTCGCAAGCGACGAACGTCACCGTGGAAAACTCTGCACCTGTAGCAACCCGCCCGCAATCCACCTATAGATCTGGGCAAGTTTTTCAAACAAGCGAAGCCACTTCTGTCACGATCACCGGATTACGAAACTATTCGGGTTAGATCAGAAGTGGCGGACGAACGGTTTCAATCAACACACGGACGAGGAGCAGGTTATGGCAACGCGGCTTGAAGGCAAAGTGGCAATCATTACCGGCGCTGGTTCGGGTATCGGTCGCGAGGCCGCGCATTTGTTCGCGGCGGAAGGGGCCTGTGTAATGTGCGCTGACATCAATAGCGTGGGCGTCAGCCAGACACTTGAAGGCATTCGCAAGTCCGGGATCGCGACGGCCATCGGATCTACTGTAGATGTGACGGTACCCGAGCAAGTCGCCCGCATGGTGCAGGAAACGGTCGCTGCATTCGGTAGGCTCGATATTCTGTACGCCAACGCGGGTATTGGCGAGTCGTGCAATGCGATCGACCTGACGATCGAGCAATGGAATCGGATGATTGCTGTCAACCTCACCAGCGTGTGGTTGTCGGCCAAGTATGCGCTGCCCCACATGATCAAGGGCGGTGGCGGCTCGATCATCAATCAATCGAGCTCTGCAGGGCTGATGGGTGTACCGGCAATGCCGCACTATTGCGCGGCCAAGACCGGCGTGATCGGTCTGACGCGGCAACTCGCCATCGACTACGGGCCCAGCGGAGTTCGGGTCAACGCGATCTGCCCAAGCGCGATTCCAACGCCGCTGATGGCCACGGTGTGGGAAAGCGCGCCCCGCGATGCCGGTAGTAGTACCACGATCCCGGAGATGGAAGCCGCAGCGGCGTCCAATCTCCCGTTGCGGCGGCTTGGTGTTCTAGCCGACTGCGCTTGCCTGGCACTGTTCCTGGCTAGCGACGAGTCAGGCTGGATCACGGGTGCCGCGTTGCCGCTCGATGGCGGTTTGTCCGCCACCTGAGCGTCGCGTGCCTTACTGTGGTGCGAGTTCGAACCTACCGTTCTTGACTTGAAGGAACACTGACCCGTAGCTCGGGAAACGGTCCACATAGCTGTAGCGGCCATTGCCGACAACCACGGGCACGTCCTTGGTCTTCTGCAGGGCATCGCGGACCTTTTCCCGCGTCGGATTGGGTAGCGCGGCCTTCATCGCATTGACAACGACCTGCGCATAGCTATAACCCAATGCCGCGAAACTGTCAGGCTCTTTGCCGGTCTTGGCCTTGAACGCCTCGGAAAACGCCTTACCTGCAGGCGTGCTGCCGCCCGGTGTCCAGTCGGAATTAAATATCACGCCTTCGACAGCAGCACCACCAATCTGAACCAGCTGCGGCGAAGCCAGGCCGGTCTGCCCGAGGATCTTCGTGCCGCCCGGTAACCCGGCCTGCTTGAGCTGGATGATCAGGTTGGCTGCTGTGGGACCGAGAGTGAAGAGCACGACGCAATCCGGCTTGACAGCGACGATACGAGTGGATACTGTAGAGAAGTCGGTGTCGGCCACCTTGATGCCGGTGCGGTCCAAGAGCTTCATACCGCGCTTTTCCGCATGCTCCACAAAGTACCTTTCCATGTCCACGTAGGCCTCGTTGTCAATGAAGCGAATCGTTGCGCAGGACTTAACCTTGCTGACGTCCAGCGCGTAGTCAGCCAGTTGCGGCATGGTGACTTGCGGCGGCTGGGGCGATATGAATGACCATGGTCCCGCGTTCAGGACGCCAGTGGCCACTGTCATCGCCTTCATAGGAATCTTCACGTCATTGGCTACTGCCGCCGCAGGAATGCCCTCGACCGCAGTACTTGGCCCGAGAATCATCAGCACTTCCGGGTCGGCGGCATACCGCGTGACGCCTGCCATGGCCTGGGCGCGCATTGAATTCGTATTGACGACTTCATAGGTGATCTTGTCTGCACCGAGCGCGCCTTTGGCATTGGCCTCGTCGAGGCCGAATTTGATACCTTCGGTCACCGGAACACCAAAGAATGAGGCGACGCCCGTCACAGCCTGCAAAACGATTATCTTGCGGTCAGCGGCACCCGCTGACGCCGCAGCGACTGCCAGGCCCGCAAGCGCCGCGCGCCGGACAAATCGTGAAAAAGAAATAGAAATCATTTTGAAACATCTCCTGTTTTGGTTGAATGCCCAGACGAATCTGTCAGTATCCTTCGGCATGGTCAACAGCTATCCACCGGCTGGAACACGGCGACCGGTTGTCCCGAGTGGGATACTTCGAAAACGAGGCGCACTCGCTGTCCGATCATGAGCCGCTCCGGATCACAGTTGACAATATTCGTGAATACCGACACGCCCTCCTCGAGCGTGACGTAAGCACTGACATAAGGCGGATTACCACGGCGTACGACGCTGAAGCTGTAGATCGTGCCGCGCCCGCATGTCGCCGGCCAGTCAACCTCACCGGAAAAGCAGTAAGGGCAAATGGAACGCGGGTAATAGTGCTTCTCGCCGCAGGCGCGGCAATCCCCGAACAGCAATTCACCCCTGGCGGCGGCGACCCAGAACTCCTTCGTTTCCGCATTCGGTGTGGGTGAAGGCCGCGCTGCATCGATTGAAGACATGGCCTTACTCCCTTTCCAGAATGATGGTCGCGCAACCGTGTCGGCGGTCCAGCATGCCGCCGGTACCGTGCGCCATGGCGAGGTCGCAATTGCGCACCTGCACCGCCGGATGCGCCTCGCCGCGCAGTTGCCTGGTCGCTTCAAT
>Ga0163147_10004155_pt1 | contig 18626 bp, 12 predicted proteins | sample OliLakLV19MP6G1_FD_148597 | JGI IMG/M metagenome (GOLD analysis project Ga0163147, IMG submission 148597) | Freshwater microbial mat bacterial communities from Lake Vanda, McMurdo Dry Valleys, Antarctica- Oligotrophic Lake LV.19.MP6.G1 | ecosystem: Environmental > Aquatic > Freshwater > Lake >...
TCCGGCTTGCTTTTTGAAGAAACGCGCATACGCTTCGTCAAGTCGTTCAAGAATCTCCTGAACGGCTTGTGAGCCTAATGCTTTCCAGTAGGCATAGATTTTTGTACGCATCCGCAGTTTAGCAAAGTGGTTTTTTAACCTATCGAGACGGATATACTTGCCTGTTAGCTTGTAGTATCGCTTTTGTAGCGCCAGCGCGTGATTCCACACAATACCCGCAACATTAAATCTGATGGTACAATTCACCATCTATTTTGTTGTTGTGATAGAGTTGGTACTTGTATGTTCTACGCACTTTGACAACGTTTGACATGACACTATTTCATTTTTTGGCTATCACCTGTGTCTGTGTTTGTGTTATATTTTTATTATAGCGCACTTTTAGCTATAATACGCTAGAGCCTTATATCCCCATAATTGAAGTTAGGGGTCTTACGGTGTTTTTTGATAAATATTCGCTTAAAGGAGATTTTTTAATGGTAACGTATGCCGACCGCCCATGGATAAAAAATTATGATAAACCCGTTAAACCAAGCCTAAACTACCCCGATATTTGCCTGCACGATTTTCTGAAACAAAGTGCCAAGCGCGTCCCCAATAGTGTTGCACTCGTCACCAGCGCCCATTTGCCAGTCGTGGGACGGCTAGATAAATCTGTCACCTATGCCGAATTAGACCGTGCCTCTGATGCACTCGCGGCGGCATTAATTGAAATGGGACTCAAAAAAGGCGATAGAGTGGCGATTGTCATGCCAAACACAGTTGCCTTCTGCATCAGTTTTTATGCCATCCTCAAAGCGGGTGGTGTGGTCGCCGCCACCAATCCGACTTATCCCGATGACAAAATGGCGTATCAAATCAACGACTGCGATGCCGAAATTGTCATCTGCTTATCGCTATTTTATGACCAAGTGAAGCGTGTACAATCTAAGACCAAAGTGAAAAAAGTGATTGTCGCCAATGTCAAAGAATATTTGCCCTCACTGGCAAAATTGCTCTTTACTATCGCCAAAGAGAAAAAAGACGGGCATTTTATCGCCGCGCTCAAAGATGGTGATGTGTGGTTTAAAGATGTTTTGGCACAATATGCTGGGCAAAAATCCACAATAGATATCAAACCAAGCGATTTATGCCTGTTTCAATATACAGGCGGGACAACCGGTGTATCTAAAGCCGCCGTTGCGACCCATAGTGCATTGGTCGCCAATGTGTTGCAACAAGATGCGTTCCTCTCTGTAGAAGGCATCCCTGGCGAACAAGAAATTATGATGGGTGCAATTCCCATGTTCCATGTATTTGGAATGGTCGCCGTCCTCAGCACAGGCATCATGAAAGGGTGTCGGACGATTTTGGTCGTCAATGCCCGTGATATTCCAGAGGTCGCAGAGGTCATTAACCACTACAAACCGACCTTGTTTCATGGTGTGCCTGCCCTGTATAACGCCCTCTGCCAAAATGAAGATATCAAATCTGGCAAACTCAGCATGAAATCCATCCGCCTATGTGTGAGTGGGTCTGCACCCTTGCCGAATATCACCAAACGCGAATTTGAAGCCCTTAGCGGAGGCAAATTGCTCGAAGGCTTTGGCATGAGCGAATGTCCAACCGCTACCCATGTGGGACCCGTTCTCGGCAAAACCAAAGAAGGCTCTATCGGCTTGCCATTGCCCGATGTAGATTCGCGCATTGTCAGCCTAGACGATGGCAAAACCGAATTACCCGTCGGGGAACCCGGTGAACTGATTATCGCCGCGCCCAATGTGATGGTCGGTTATCACAATATGCCCACCGAAACCAGCAATGTCATCAGCGAACACGATGGCAAGCGATGGATGCACACAGGCGATATTGCCTATATGGACGAAGATGGGTATTTCTTCATCGTAGACCGCAAAAAGGATATGGCGCTCATCGGCGGGTTTAATGTCTATCCCAACAACGTAGAAAAAGTCATCAAAGAACATCTCGCCGTCTTAGAAGTGGGCGTGGCGGCTGTGCCACATCCAGAAAAAGAGGGTCAAGAGGCGCTCAAGGCATGGGTCGTCCTCAAACCAGATGCCACCGCCACCGAAGCCGACCTCATCAAGCATTGCGAAGCATATCTGGCGGCATACGAAGTGCCACGCCGTATTAGCTTCATTGCCGAATTGCCCAAGACCGCAGTCGGCAAAACACTGCGCCGTGAACTCGTCATGATGGAACTCGATGCCCGCGGGAAGAAATAACCGCTATGGCAGACGATAATATCGCCCAAAATCCGTATGATGCGCGTCCATGGACAAAAAATTATGACGCGCATGTGCCAGCCAGCATGTTACCCTATCCAGAACATGCCCTGCAAGATTTTCTAAAACGCACGGTTGCCAGACAACCCAATGATGTCGCGCTCATCACCACCGCCAAACTGCCCCTTTTGGGGCGGTTGTCGGCGGGTATCACCTATCAGGAATTAGATAGTGCATCCGATGCACTCGCCACCGCTTTGGTGGATATGGGACTCAAAAAAGGCGAAACTGTCGCCATTGTGTTGCCAAATTGCACCGCTTTTGCCATCAGCTATTATGGCGTACTCAAAGCGGGTGGCATTGTCGCCGCCACCAACCCCAGTTATCCCGCGTCTAAGATGGAATACCAAATCAACGACTGTGAAGCCCGTTTCGTCATCTGTCTATCGCTGTTCTATAACATGATAAAAGGCTTTCAGGCAAAAACCCGTGTGGAAAAAGTTATTGTTGCCAATATTAAAGAATATTATCCCTCACTAGCAAAATTGCTCTTTACTATCGCTAAAGAGAAAAAAGACGGTCATGCTGTCACGGTGGCACAAGGTGATAAGCGTTTTTCTGATGTCCTGAGTCAATATGCAGGCAAAAAAGTGTCTATCCCCGTCTCTGCCGATGATATTGCCGTATTTCAATACACAGGCGGGACAACGGGTGTCTCTAAAGGGGCAATGTCTACCCACCGCGCCCTTGTCACTAATACCTATCAAATCCAAAAATGGACAGGGATGACAGAAGGTATTTTTCCCATCAGAATGGAAGATATGGCGTTTTTGGGCGCAATTCCCATGTTCCACGCCTACGGCTTGGTCGCGTTGCTCACCCAATCGGTATCGGCGGGCGGAAAAATCATCCTCGTACCCAATCCGCGTGATGTGGATGAGGTGGTCGAGGTCATCGAACACTATAAGCCGAATGTGTTTTTGGGCGTACCTGCCCTATTTAATGCTGTGAACAATCATAAACGGGTGCAATCGGGCGAGGTGAGCCTCAAATCGTTCACCTTCAATTCGAGTGGGTCTGCGCCATTGCCCCCAGAGACCAAACGGTCATTTGAGGCAAAAAGTGGTAGCCAAATTGCCGAAGGTTTTGGCATGAGCGAAATTTTGGTGGCGTGCCATTCTAACCCAGTCGTGGGTGCGAATAAGCTCAATTCGGTGGGGATGCCCTTCCCCGATGTGGATGTACGGGTTGTCAGCCTCGATGACGGTATTACACCGATGAAAATTGGTGAACCTGGTGAGCTGATCGTGCATTGCATCAACATGATGAAGGGTTACTATAACCTACCTACAGAGACCACCAACACCTTGCGCGAAATTGACGGCAAAACATGGCTGTATACGGGCGATATTGCTTTTATGGACAACGATGGCTATTTTTACCTTGTAGACCGCAAAAAGGATATGGCGCTCATCGGCGGATTTAATGTCTACCCTGCTAATATCGAAAAGGTGATTAAAGAACATCCATCTGTATTAGAAGTGGGTGTCGCGGCTGTGCCACATCCAGAAAAAATCGGACAAGAGGCGCTCAAAGCGTGGATTGTCCTCAAACCAGATATGACCGCCACTGAGACAGAAATCATCCAACACTGCGAAAAATTTTTGGCGGGTTACGAAATTCCGCGCCGTATCAGCTTTATCCCAGAATTGCCCAAGACGGCAGTCGGCAAAACCCTACGACGGGAACTCATCCGCCTAGAAGTGGAAAATCAATAGACATATCTAAAAAAGGCGCACACGGTTGCGCCTTTTTTAGTGATTACGCTGGACTTTTTGCATCCACCAGACCAACTGCTTCTAGTTCTTCTGGCAGATAATACCCCCGATAAAAAGCGCGGGCGGGCGCTCTGTTCAAAAACCACACCACATATAGGGGCAACAACACATAAAACACCAATACACTCGGTTGCAATAAGTGTGATAATCCATCAAAAGACCCGCCACTGACCCCATCAACAGGGGTTGGAAAAACCGCCACCACCAGCGTCACCGCAGAGATAATCACCACCGACCATGTGAGTATATGGCGCATGATGCGTGGTTTGCCACGCCATGCCAATATGGCAATCATGAGAAAAGCAAATGCCAAAGCCGTTTGTACCAGCATATCAAAACGGGTCACGCCACCCGTCAATTGCCCACCACGCGCTATTTCTTCTATCGTTTCCTCACCAAATGTCCATTGCGATTCCATTGAATTGAAATGAATTTCGACCAGCAAAAAATACCCCGTGAATAAAAGTGGAATGAGTGAATAAAATATTACGCCCACCCAAATGGCAATCATCAACCCAAATGGGCGATGTGGTTTAGTTGTTTCTTCAGATTTCATACCCATGACTCCATTGTACTAACTTTGTACACTACAAAAATTCTTGTAATATGTTAAAATAGAAGTGTGTTCTGTATTCTGTTAAGGAAAACCTCTATGAACTTAAAAGAAGCACTTGATTCTTCTTATGAAAACTTCTTCACACATGCGCCAAATGCCAAACTCATCTTACTTCATCCAGATAGCAAGCTACGCACAGTCTTGATGGCAAAGTTGATGAGCGATAGCAAGCATCGTGCCATTTCGTATGCACTCAGTCCCGATGATGTGACCATGCAAAGGTTTGTCAATAGCCTCACCCGCCATTTGGCAGATTATTTTCCACTTTTTGGCAGACATACGTATATGTTACCGCAAAGTATCTACGAAAATGCCTATGCATCTGTTGATGAAATTGTACAAACTTTCGCACAAGACCTCACAGAAATTACCCAAGATGAATTTTTTCTGATTTTAGATGAATATGACCGCAGTGACCGCGCCGATGAAGTGCAGATTTTTGTCGAAAAATTATCGGCAAATTTGCCAACGAATATTCGTCTGGTCATCAACAGTCGCACCCTGCCCCGTCTGCCGTGGGCGGCAATGATTGCACATGGACGCGCTACCCTCTTGCGTGATTCGGAATTGGTCATGGACAATTTTTATGGCATCAAAAATGAACGTGGGGTCAATGGCATCGAAATTTCTGCCCTCAGTCGTGGCGATGTTATCATCCAAAATCGCAAAATTGATGGCTGGGAAGGACATCTCCCCCGCCTGCTCTTTTTCTTCACATTAGACCGCGCCCTCGTCACACGCTCAGAAATTTGTCGGTCATTTTGGCCAGGATTAGACGAAGACCAAGCCGTGAATGTCTTTCATGTGACCAAACGCCGTTTGCATAAAGCGATGGAATACGATGCGCTGGTGCATGATGAGAGTTACTATCACATCAACTGGGAACTTCCCCTGTATTATGACATCATAGAATTTTCGCACATGCTCCTCGTTGGGCGCACCACTACCGATGCAACTACCCGTGTAAAAGCATGGGAACGCGCCGTAGAAATTCACCGCGCACCCTTTTTATATGACCACACCGAAGATTGGATTTTGCAACGTCGTAAAGAGTTTAAGGTCGGATTTGCCGAAGCCATTCGTAATCTTGTGGTGGTCTATAGCGACACTAAACGCGAGGACGAAGCCCTCATGCTCCTGAATAAGGGGATTAATCTGGATATTCACAACGAAGATTATCACCGCGACCTCATGCGCCTCTATGCAAAATTGGGACGCAGAAGCGAAATCGTCTCGCATTATCAACGCCTAAGCGATATTTTCCGCCAACAAAATCACAGTTTTTCAGATGAAACACATCGGCTCTATCAAGAACTGGTGGGATAAAAATCACAAAGGCGCACATGGTTGCGCCTTTTTTCATCGAAATTTGCGACATTCCCCGCTTGGCGCTATTCTTATCCACAAGAAAATTTTTATTTGTGCATTCAAAGGGATTTTTTATCATGAAGAGATACCGTTGGTTTGTTCTCGGTGTGTTTTTTATGTTCATGTTACTCCATCAGGCAGATAAGCTCATCATTGGACCGATTGTGAGTGATATTCAAGCCGAGTTTAATATCACCGACACCGAAACAGGTGCAATCGCCACAGGGGCGCTTATCATTGCCGCCCTACTCTATCCCGTCTGGGGATATTTGTATGATAAATTTGCCCGCGCAAAGCTCATCGCGCTCGCCTCGCTTATTTGGGGCATAACCACATCCGCCAGCGCCCTCGTGACCAGTTTTCCCGCATTTTTTGTCGCACGCGCTTCGACAGGTATTGATGATTCTAGCTACCCAGGGGTCTATAGCCTTGTGTCAGATTATTTTGGACCCAGCATACGCGGAAAAATCTATGGTATTTTGCAACTGAGCGCCCCATTAGGCTATCTCATTGGTCTGGTATTGGCGCTCATGCTCGCCCCGATGTTGGGTGGCTGGCGGGGTGTATTTTTGCTCACTGGTGGGCTTGGTGTGGTGCTATCGGTGGTGATTTATTTTAGCGTGCGCGAGATGGCACGGGGAAAATCTGAGCCAGAACTAGCACAAATCGCAGAAGTCGCCACCTTTAAGTTTAGCTGGAAAGAGGCACGGGCATTATTTAAACGGCGGGCGCTCATCCCTCTGTTTGTGCAGGGATTTTTTGGCGTATTCCCCCTCAATATTTTCTCATTCTGGTTTTTTACCTATTTAGAACGGGAACGCGGACTCACAGAAGATGCCGTCTTACCCCTCATGGGGATTTCGGTGATAACCATGGCGATTGGGGCATTTGTCGGCGGATGGCTAGGCGATAAGCTATTCAAACGAACCAAACGCGGGAGGTTGATGGTTGGCACAGGGGGCGTATTGATGGGGGCGTTGTTGATGTTTATCTCACTGAGTATCCCGCCCAGCAATGGCGAATTATTCGCCCTATTTCTGCCCATCACCGCCTTTTTTGTGCTATTTTCTGGACCCAATATCGTGGCTACGATTTATGATATTACCGTGCCAGAAGTCCGTAGCACCGCCCTATCGCTACAATATTTCATCGAACAAATTGGGGCGGCATCTGCGCCGTTGTTGGTGGGAGTCATCGCGGATAGGTCAAACCTGACCAACGGCATTATGATTGTTGCCCTCAGCACATGGGTCTTATGTGGCTTATTTCAGTTTGTGGCATTGTTGCTCATCCCCAAAGACATCACCGACATGCACAACCAGTTACAAGCGCGTGCCGATGCGTTTGCGAGTGATGCAAGACCTGCGTAAATAAAAAAGGTGCAATGACATGATTATCATTGCACCTTCATTTTTTCTATTCGCCCCCGGCGAGATTCGAACTCACAACCCACTGCTTCGCATTTGTGTACATTTCTGTACTCTGTGGACTATACCTTCACCATGCGCTTACGCGTTTAGGTGACAGCCGTCTAGTCTCTACACCTTCAATCAAAGTTCATGATATAATATCTATCATTAACTTCAAGAGCTTGGCTCGGTATTGACATAGAGTGAATATGTTTTGTGTCATATCATATCACCCGTTAGCTTTCACCGAATTTGACTGTTTACATCTACAAAGTTTCCTCTGTAGCGCCCAATTTGTTTAGAAGGCAGTCGCTCTGTCCATTGAGCTACGGGGGCAATTGCTTGCCTACGCAAAATAATAGCATAATTCCCCCTGTTTGAACACCCATTGTTTGGCTATCCCAACAAAAAAAGAGAGGACATGCCTCTCTTTTTTTCTATAGAATATTTTGTGCTACGATGTCTTTGCCACCGTGATGTCTACAATCCACCAACTGATAAACCAGCCGTTTTGATTGTAGTTAGAAGCCGTTGAGGTACAGGTATTATCCAAACTCAGACATTCTGTTCCTGTACGGCGCAGGCGGAAGCGTATCATAATCAATTGTCCTTCATAGTTAGACAAATTATGACGGCGCAATTGCCATGTGTTGCCCGGAACCCGTACCCCTGTAAATTGTGGGTCGTCATAGAAATCACATGTACTCGAATTTGCGCCACTTCCACAACCATTGGTAATGAGGGGTATATCATTCGTGAGACCAGTCATGCGCCATGTGAACCCACCATCATTAGACACTTCTACAAACGCATCGGAGCTATTACCCAATTCATACAAGGTGTAGTATTCCAACACAGGACGGGTCGTGCCTTGCAAATCCAACACACCATTCAAGGTGAGTGCTGTATCGGCATTTGGCAATGCAGGAATATCTGGGAAGCTCACACCTGCACCTTGTTTTGGACTATCGGTGAACGAGAAGGTGCTACCACCCAACGATAAGGTCAGGGTTGCTGAACCTGTACGCTCATAATATTCCAACACAATCCGATACCGTCGCCCAGTTTGCAGGGTAACACGTCCCATATCGGTCATTTCGCCGTGGTCATTCCAGTTATTGATGACATTCCACGTTAATCCGGGTGGACGAACCGCCCCAATCACATTGCCATCGCCGTCTATTTCATCTATCTTCATCCGCACGCCATTATCAGATACTGTAATGAAGGTATATTGACCAGGAGCAACACCACTCGAAGGACCAATCACAGGGGTATTTAGCACCCAACGTCCGACAAAGTTTTCAGTAAAACTGGTGACACCCGGACGTGGCGTACCACTTCTCATCCGATAATTAATATCGAGTACAGAGCGTTGCACTGGCACACGCGGTTGCGGAATACCAATCGCAGAGAGTGTCACATTATGTGTCACAGGATCGGTATTTGCTAAGAATGTATCGGCACCTATGAGCATTTGTTGGTTACCCGGTGTGCCATTCGGTGCAAGGTTAGTGCATCGGTCACAATTCCACCAATATTCACGCCAAATACCGAGTGTCGCAACAGTCGAGCCACCACTGGCAGTCACTTCTGGGTCTAAGCCCCAAATGCCTTCTGTAATCCAGTTATTGAGGTTCGATGCACCATCATAGAACACATCGTTGTTGATATTGGCAATCACCGTCTGGTCTCTACGGGGCACAATTCGCAAATCATCCAAATACCAACCATCGCGTTTTGCATTGGTGGTGCTACCACCATTATCTAACGCATCATAGATGAAGCGAATCTTAATACGTCGCCCTACGGATTGTGGCGCATTGACACTCGCCGCGTATGAGGTCAAATCGACCTGATACAATGACCACCCAAACGAATTTTGAAATTCGCCGATGTTAAAGGTCGAGGTGCTAGACCATGTTGGGTTGGGGTTGGCAGGTGTTGCTTGTGCTTCCCATGCGCTCCAGCCGTATTGCTGTTCATAACATTGCAACACATTGTTATTTCTGCATCGTGCTGTCATGTGCTGGGCTAATGTTTGTGATGAATAGTCCGATGGGCGCAATTCATACGAGATTTGCACCGTCAGACGGTCATCATCTGCTGTACGATAGCGTGACCAGAAATACAAGGTGGGGCGTATGGTGCGGTCTGTCGCCCGCATGTCAACAATTTGTGACATTTCTAGCACTTGGAACGAGCGAATCTTGGTTGTGCTGGCGGCATCTGTTGTAAAATATTGCGCCGCAGTTTGCCCAGAGGCACTTTCATGGAACGAATGTAAGCCGTTGCTTTGTTCCCAATCAATCCGTTGCCATTCGCCACCCATACGCCATTTGGTGAACCAATTCGATTCATCGGCATCCGATGCCCAATTTGCACCGGTGCCTACACCAAACTGATTACCACTAACCGTTGGGTTTGTGCCAGCTTCCCACAGACGATAGACATTTTCTGCGCGGTCTTGCACACGAATTTCGTCTATATACACACCATCGGAGAGGCTATTGGTATCGTTATTCACAAACATGCGGAAGCGGAACAAAATATCATCCGATTTTGTATCGGCAGTGAACGTTGCCACAATCAAACTTAAATCGATCTCGACATATTCCCATGTATCGTTATAGCGGGTTCTGCTCGATGTTGAGCTGGGGTTGGTGGTCATACTATCAACATAAGACCAAAGCCGTTTCCAATTCGTTTCGTTTTCATTGGCATTGCGCCATTCCACATGGAAATTATCGCCAGATGCCATGCGACGCATGAACCAGAAGGAGAACACGGGGTTAATGGCGGGTGTCGCCAATGGATTGCCATCGCCCAGATTGCGGTCACTATTGCCACCTGCTGGGTTGCGGTCAACTGCCGCCAGGTTATCGGGTGTATTGTTGCGGAGGTCAAGCGCTTGCAAAAGACGCAACGTAAAGTTTGAGTTGTTGGCATAATTGCCACCCGGTGAATCGGTGAAAGCGTGTCCACCCGCATACTTGATGTCGTTGACACGCCACCATTGACCAGAAGGCAACCAATTAGAGACACCTTGTTCTGCGCCGTCATAGAATGGATAGTCAATGAAGCGTTCAATGCCCTTGCGCTGTAGGCGAATATCATCAATCCACCAGCCAGGGAGGGTATTGGCAGAAGCATTTCGCACACTACTATTCTCGCGCACTAGTACCGCAAAGCGCAGATAGAATGTATCAATGGGGATGCCATTGGTATCTTTAATCTCATCCAGTTCAATATCGGTTGGGGTGAGCGCACGACGGTCTGCCGAGTTTGAGGCAGACGTTATCCCGGTATGGATTTCACCAGCAGGGCGACCCGGATTAAGCAAGTTATCGCCGGGGACAACACGCCACACCGTATCGTTCACGGCGCGATATTGCACCTCGATATTGGTGTAACTGCCCACCAAATATCCAGACATAAACGACAACATCGGCACACCCATATCGCCTTCATGGTCTACAGAGGAGAGCGATTGCGATATTGGAGAGGCAAACTGAATATAGTGAATCCGCAATTGTTCGTTGGCGGTGCTACTGTTACTCGCCTCAGAGAACCGATTATAGTTGGCACCAGGGTTGAGTTCCCACGAACAACAACTGGTCGGGTTGCCCACTGTATTGGGGTCTGTCACCGAATTATTGGCGGTTAATGCCCATTGTCCGGTGGTGATGAAGAAATTGCGGTCAGACATGGGGTCAGCAATATCATTGCTGTTAAATTGGAAGAAGCTATGGTCTGCCTCCGCACCACTAAACCCAAGTGTCAGGTTTTTGGCTGGCAAGTCGTTTTTGACTTCAATATCATCCACAAACCACTTGCGTGTGCCACCCGATGTTGATGTGGATTGTATGGCAAACCTAAAGGTGAGTCGTTTGCCTGTAAAATCGAGGGTGGTGGGTGTCCCATTGGGCGCAAATGCTTGCAAATTATCCAGTGGGATTTCGGTATAGGTCCAATTGTAATTGACGGTAGACCCTTGTCGAATTGGCACACGATACCATGTCATGGCATCACGGTCTATGCCATAATTTGAACTAGGCAATGCGACATATTCCGCCACTTCAATAAAGCCAGTTAGTGATGAATGGTTCAAATCCCAGACATCCCAAAAAGTGAGGCGTGGTGCAGCTGCCGCCGCTGGCACAGTGATAAACCCGCGCAATTCCAAATAACAACGCATGTTATTGGCAGGATCTCCGCCGACAAATTCTTCCCACATATTCATGAGGGTATTAGAATCAGTGGTGTTTCTGGGTCCCCAGTTACAATTCACAGCACCACCAGGGACGGGTGTCCCAGAGGCATTCACACTCGAATCGTTGGGGTTGGCAACGGTGGTTATCTCTAGCTTTAATTCTGCCCCGCCGCCACGTTCATAGTAATCCATTTGCAGGGTATATTCGCCTGCGGGGACTGTCCGCAAGACAGAGCCAGTGTTGTTTGGACTTTGGTCATTCCAGTCATCAATCAGCAAACAGCTGGTTGGGTGAGCAGAGCCATCGCCCCAAAAGTTTTGCCCTGTGCTGACAGACCCACTAATGACATTGGGTGTCCCTGTGCCAGTTGCACAGTTATCGGCATTCTGACCCGACGAGAGCAACCATAGCCGAACACCATCATCACCGCTAATAAAAAAGCGCATCAATTGGGTGGTTGGTACATAAATATTGCGGGTGAAGCGGATTGAGAAATTATCATTGGGGCTACTGTTGGGCCACCCAGATTGTGGACTACTATTGCTATTTGTCCAAGCGGCATAGGCAGAATTGGGGAAGTTCAAAACACTTTTGGCTGGTGGTCCATAAGTAGATTCATTTGTCCCACCAAAAGCAAAATTAGCCCCGCTAAAGCCTTTGCCTATGAAATATTCACCGTACCAATCGTTATAACCCAAAAATGGCTCACTGCCACGTCTAAAGTTGGTTAATTGGTTTTCGTCAGCCGAGTTGTTATAAGGATATGGAAATTCCATATCTTCGGGTGTCGCCGTTGGTATCGGTGTTGGCGATGGCACGGGAGTTCTGGTCGGAGTTACTGGAGTAGGTGTTTTTGTGACCAAATCTTCGGGCGGAATCGCCGATGGTTGCAGTTGTGTTGGCGAAGGAATCGGACGCTCTTCCAACGGATTAGCCGCCACCCATGTCACCGTGAGCCAAAAATCTACAGGGTCTTCTTTTGCGCGAATCCCCTCTGGACGTTCACCTATCAGGTTATACACAGTGTTGCTAAACACATTGCTAATCGCTGGTCCCGTTGCCGCCAATGCAAAACCAAAGGCAATTGCGACCAACACAAGGATAAGCGCATACTCTACCAGCGATTGCCCGCCTTCTTCTGCGCGTCTCAGTAATGATGTAGTTCGTTTTATTGGGTGCTTCATAAGAGCCAACCTTTATTTCAATTCACAAAGTTGAACGATTTGGACGGTTGTTTCGTCTAAATATCATGCTAATATGTTACCTGATTATGGGGGATTATGGTGGCGTAAATTTGTCGGTAAGTTGTTCAAATGCCTATACAAAAATGAGAGGATACACCATGACAGCACAAATAATAGATGGACAAGCCATAGCAGACCGTATTCGCGCCGATATTGCGCTTGATGTTACAAAATTTCAGGAAAAATTTGGCTATGCCCCCGGACTCGGTGTCGTGCTGGCGGGGGATAATCCAGCCTCGCAAACCTATGTCCGCATGAAACAAAATGCTTGCCATAGGGCCGGAATGGTCTCTGTCACACGCACCATGACCGCCCAAAGTACCCAAGCAGAGGTCGAATCTGCCGTAGCAGAACTCAATGCCGACCCGCATATTCACGGGATATTGGTGCAGTTGCCTCTACCCAAACACATCAACGAAGAAATAATTTTACGTGCTGTGAGCCTCGATAAAGATGTGGACGGATTTCACCCCATCAATATCGGCATGTTGGGCATGAAAGGCAGAGAGCCTCTTTTCACCCCTGCCACACCGACAGGCTGTATGGTCATGCTCCAAGAAGCAGGTGTAGATTTGAACGGTGCCAATGCGGTAGTAGTAGGACGAAGCAATATTGTTGGGTTGCCGATGGCACTCATGCTCATCAAAGCCAATGCCACTGTGACCGTCGCCCATAGCCGAACAAAAGACCTACCCGCCTTGCTCAAAACGGCGGATGTGGTGGTGGCGGCGATTGGCATCCCCGAATATATCAAGGGAGAATGGCTAAAATCGGGCGCGGTGGTGATTGATGTGGGGACAAATCAGGTACAAGACCCCACCAGCGCCAAAGGCTATAAATTTGTGGGCGATGTGCATTTTGATAGTGCCGCACAGGTGGTGAAAGCCATTAGCAAAGTTCCGGGTGGCGTGGGACCCATGACCATCACCATGCTCATGCAAAACACGATGAAAGCCGCATGGCGCATCGCAGGGGGATGAGATTCAAATAGCTGTGGACGACATACACACTACGTGCTAGTCGTCCATTACACATCTGCCTGTTTAGGTGGTGTACTGGCTGTACTAGAGGCGTTAGCCTCGTATGTCAGCCACAAAAATACACAAGCTAACAAGCATACTCAGAATATCATACCAAAATTTCAGTAAAAGAGGTTCTTAATGAATGAATTATCCGATTTAACAACAAGAAGAATTAGAAAATGGGGTATTGGAGCTATTTTAATTATAGGTCTAATCATAATTGGTGTTGCATTTGGTATTTCGACTCTCGTTTTAGATAGCGATATAGCTGTAGCAATAATTACAGCAGGCGCAACTGTTTTTGTATCCGTATCATCTGCAATACTAGCTCAGGTTAGTGAAAAAGAAAAAATTATCAAGCAACAAATACGTGAAAAGAAAACACCAGTCTATGAAAAGATAATTGAAACTCTTTTCTCAATTATTTTTTCGGTCAGAATTCAGCAAAACCAAACAATCAAAAATAATCCTAAAACACCTCAGATTGATTTCGTAGCACGATTAGATGAGCTTACACCACATCTTACAATATGGTCAACAGATGATGTACTTAGAAGTTGGATAAAATTTCGTGAAGTATTCACAGAAGCTGGAAAAAATCCTGATAAATATAATCCCCAAATTATTATGTTTTCTTTAGAGGAGTTTCTTTATGCAATCCGTAAAGATTTAGGGCATAAAAACTTCAATTTAGCAAAGGGTGATTTACTTAGTATCTTCATAAATGATATAAAAAATTATGTATAGAGGCGCCCAAACTTGCGCCTCTAATTTACTCCTATTTCAACGGATTCACCCACTTATCCACCGTTATCGGTTGCAAAGCACTACTGATTTGCTCGCGTTGCACCTCTAACCATTCTGGCAAGCGCAACGACTCCCCTAATGTCTCGACAGGCTCATCCACCAAGAATCCGGGACCCATCGTGGCGAGTTCCACGATATGACCATCTGGGTCGTGGGTATAAATGCTCTTAAAATATTGCCTATCCAAAATTTGTGAAACCCGATACCCCGCCCGTGTCAGCCGTTTCTGATAATCCCGTTGGACATCTTCATTTTCCACCGCAAACGCAAAGTGATGTGTCATGCCAATACCCATTTCGGCATAGCGAGTAGATTTGAGGTCACGCTCAAAATAGGTGATGAGTGACCCTGGTCTGCCGTCATCCACGCCCCAATACCAATGTGCCGATTTTGGGTCATCGAAATTGCTGGTCATCTTCACACGCTTCATGCCCAAAATATCGGTATAAAAAGCGTTGGTACTACGGATATTAGACGCAATCGCCGTGATGTGGTGCATCCCGTCCATGAGTGCCATATCGGGGGTAATCACTGGCACAGGCTCATGCCACATGCGCCCCGCGATAGTCGCTTCGTCACGATTGGCGATCATCATCGCTTCGGGCGGATTTTGATGCACCGTGCCAATGCTCTCGGCGGGTTCATCCATCGTCCAACCGGGTCCTTCGGTGGCAATCTCCAAATTCACCCCATCAGGGTCTTGGAAATAGATAGATTTAAAATAATGGCGGTCATATACGCCCTTCACGGGGATTCCCATATCATGCAGACGGCGTTTCCATTTGAGCAATGCCGTTTCATCTTTGGCACGCATGGCAAAATGATGTGTGCCACCCACCCCATGCTTACCTTTTGGCGCGTGCGCCCATTCAAAAAAGGTGATGGCTGTCCCTGGTCTGCCTGTTTCATCGCCAAAGTAGATATGATAACTGCTGGGGTCATCATAGTTGATAGTACGCTTAATCAGGCGTTGCCCCAGCACCTTCGTATAAAATTCTGCCGTGCGTTGTGCATTGGAACTCACCAGTGTGATGTGATGGATACCCAAAATGGACATGATTTTCCCCTCCAAGATTCGTTGTGCGTGATTTATACCATATAGAGGGATTCATGACCACTTTTCTTCCATGAAAAAGCGGACTACAGTCCGTTTCTAATCATTCTCTGATAAATCACGCCTTATCCAATAATTCCCGCGCAAATAAATTGTGCCTTTCGATGATTTTTGGCAAATCACCCGTGACCAACACACCATCCTGCACGACCACCCGCCCGTTGATGACGGATAAATCCACATTCTGCGAGGCACAAAATACCAACCCCGCCACGAGGTCATGTTGCGCCCCCGCAAATGATACGGTATCCGTCCGATACGCCACAAAATCAGCGCACATCGTGGGCATAATCGCCCCAATATCATCCCGACCCAGCACCGATGCCCCGCCCCTTGTGGCAATTTCCAACGCTTCCCGCGCCGACATACGTTTGGGGTCTGGCGTGCCATTCACCCGTTGCATGAGCATGGTCATACGTGTTTCGTTGAGCAAATGCCCGCTATCGTTAGATGCCGTGCCATCCACCCCCAACCCGACCTTCACCCCGCCATCGCGCATTTTGCGGATGGGCGCGATACCCGATGCTAATCGGCTATTCGATGACGGGCAATGACACACACCCGTCCCTGTACGGGCAAATAACGCGATTTCTGTGTCATCCAATTGCACACAATGGGCGTGCCACACATCATCCCCCACCCAGCCAATATCTTGGGCATAATCGCCCGGACGCATCCCAAAATGCGCGAGGCTATACTCAATGTCGCTGATATTTTCTGCCAGATGGGTATGCAAGCGCACCCCATAACTCCGCGCTAATTTTGCCGATTCCCGCATGAGATTTTGCGACACATTAAACGGCGCACAGGGCGCAATCGCTATTTGCAACATACTATACCGATTGGGATTGTGATAGTCCTCGACCACACGGCGCATATCGCGCAAGACGGCTTCTTCATCGGCTTCTACGATGGCATCGGGGGGCAATCCGCCCAAACTTTCGCCAACGGTCATCGCACCGCGTGTCGGATGAAAGCGTAACCCCAATTCATCCGCCGCCTGAATACTGTCTTCCAGCCGAATCCCATTGGGGAACAGATATAAATGGTCGCTAGAAGTGGTACAGCCTGATAATATCAATTCCGACATCGCCAATTGTGACGATGCGTGAATCATTTCCCCGCGCAAATTGAGCCATAGCGGATACAAACGGGTCAGCCAGCCGAATAATTCACTTTCTTGGGCAACAACCCGTGTCAGGCTTTGGAACATGTGATGATGCGTATTCACCAGCCCAGGGATGACAATATGATGTGGCAGACGAATCACCTCATCGGCAGTTTGGGACGGCATATCATCCAATGTCCCAACGGCGATAATCACGCCATCACGGGCAAAAATCGCCCCATTGGGGATTTCTCGGCGGTGGGCATCCATCGTGACCAATAATTGTATGTCTTTGATGAGGAGCGTGGGCATGGGTTTTGTGCCTTCTTTCTATAATAACCAACCATAAACGACAACACCCGATATTTCGTTGCCTACCATAACGGGTGTTGTCATTGCTTATTATTCGTCCGCTTGTGTGGACAGGGATAATCTGGCACTCTCACTTCAAATTCACATCTATCATCCATGAATGATACATATCCCGATTTGAAGGCGAACACACCGAAATGAGGTCGAACACACCGAAGCCCAACGTTGTTGTTCCTGTTCGTAGGGATGTTCCTGTTGCGGTTGACGGAACGCACATTCGTAAGGTTATTGTTCCAAGACCCGCCACGAAGCACACGGGCGCACTCTCCAGAATCCCTTTAGAAAATAGGATACCAAATAACTAAGATTTTAGCCACCCGCCTAATAATTTTCCAATTTCCGTGCAACTTTCAGCAAAAAATCCATATTGGTCATCGCTAGTGTATTTGAGCGAATTGGCAATACGCATATATGTGCGTAATTCCAAAAGGTGAATATCCGCTTTTTTGAGGAATTGAGATCTATCAGCTACTTTTGTAGCATGAAGCAAGCATCGGTGAAAATTAAAAATCGCGGTTTCTAGCTCTTTCGCCAGCCGAAAGCGTTCATATTTAGGATATTTCGCCGTATGTGCCAGTAACCACACCATCAACGCTTCGGTCTTCATGAATATGGGCGATTGTGACACGTTTTACCTCTGCAAATAATTTTCGCACCAAACCCCTTGTATTGCCGTGTTTTACATGCCCCAACCACGACATCACACTGGCACGCCCTTCTTCCCGTGTGATGTCACCGAGCAAATAGGCTTTATGCATCGCCCGTAGCCGTCTCTGATAGGCAATACCTTTTATCCGTTTTAAGCGCCGATGGGTTGGATATACAGTAAAACCCAAAAATGGTATACCATGTGTTACCGGGCGCGGATGACAACGATTTTCATGTATCGTTAAGCGGTACATAGCTAAAAAAGCAATGATTTCACGTTGCCAAGCATGAAGAATCTTTTTATCATCACCAAACAACAAAAAATCATCCACATACCGAACATACCCTTTACACCGCAAACCATGTTTGACAAATTGGTCTAACGGATTCAAATATACATTCGCCCAAAACTGACTGGTCAAATTGCCAATCGGTAAACCACGCGGACGATTCACCGCGAACAAATCATCTGCTCCAAAATACCGCATCTGATATTGTTCTGTCAATACCCCTGCCCCACTATCTAAGGGTAATCGCATCAAACACCGAATAAACCCAAAAGTATTTATTCGGATGTAGGGCAAGCTATTGCCCCTGTCAAAACACCTTGCTTCCTAACAATATCTATATTTTGGTGTCAT
>Ga0163147_10004164_pt1 | contig 18606 bp, 17 predicted proteins | sample OliLakLV19MP6G1_FD_148597 | JGI IMG/M metagenome (GOLD analysis project Ga0163147, IMG submission 148597) | Freshwater microbial mat bacterial communities from Lake Vanda, McMurdo Dry Valleys, Antarctica- Oligotrophic Lake LV.19.MP6.G1 | ecosystem: Environmental > Aquatic > Freshwater > Lake >...
CCCTTTGGAGGTCAATGAGGAAGCATGTGTCCAGATGGATCATTCCTTGTCCTGCCAAGGAGAGGGAGAAATTTGGCGGGCTTCCCGGTTTTCGCGTTGCATTCTATCCCAATGCGAAAAAACCTCCTCGCTTGGTAACATCGTCGCAGGAACAGCCTCCCAAGCCGAAAGGATCGCGCCCCCCGTGCCCTCAGGCCCTAAAAAATTTGCTCGTCGCACCACCGAAGAGAAAGATTCCCGGTCGCCCCGCTTGGCGGATTTCAATTTCTCATAAGCGTCAATTTCCAACGTGATTGTTTTGGTCGCCATGCATGAACCAATACACGAAGCATCGTGACTGAACAAGGATTTCCTTTCAACACACCCTGCATCAGGCTCATTGCGCCAGAAAGAATGACACCCAGATGAAGAGAGAATCTGGGAATATGAGTTATAAAAGCAAAGAAGATCCAGCAACGACAAATCGATCCCATAGGCCTCCGCACGTTCGGAAGCCGTCGTCCGTTCTCCAGAACGTTTCGAGCTCTGGAAGCACTTTGTCGCCATCATCCACAATTTCACGCTAGCGTGCGTGAGGGAATTGTCGAGCCGCGCGACCGCTGGAAAGAGCCACACAACATCGGGACGGCCCGAGTAACCTTGTTACAGGTAGTCGACTTGCGATGGGTCGCCAATTGACGGATTCCATCGACCCTTTTCGTTCTATGCTGCTGTTGAAAATGCAATGCGCCGCGAGAGAATCATTTGCGGCGCGTGAGGGGACTGCGACAACTCACATCCCAAGGCGACTTTCCTATCAGTGAATTGGCCGTGGTAAATCCCCCAAGTCTTTAATTGACTATGGTCGTGACTATAGTAATTTATACCCGATGATCACCATTTCAAAAAGCCGCTTGAAAGCCGAGATGCTGAGTGTTTTTCGTCAACTGGAGCGTAACAACGGAGAGTTGGTGGTGACGGATCGTGGACGAGCAGTGCTGAAAATTTCCTCACTGGTTCCGCCGAAGGCGAGGGTAGAGAGCGTGTTTGCCGATGTGGCAGGAAAGGTGGTTTACCATGAGGATATCCTCGCGCCGACGAGCGGCGAATGGCCCGAGATGTGATGGTTTGCCTGGATACACATGTCCTGCTTTGGTGGGCACTGGATCGCGAAAAGCTTTCTGCAAAAGCACTGAAGATGTGCACGCGTATGGAGCAGGAAGGGGGGTATGCAAGTGCCATCTCGCTTTGGGAGATTGGGTTGAAGATCAAAAACCAAAAGTTGGAGATTGGTCTCACGATCGAGGAGTTTGCCCGCAGAATTTCCCTGACAGGGGCGGTGCAGTTCGTGCCGGTGGACGCCGAGCTTTGGCTGGCAAATTTGCTCCTTCCTTGGGAACACCGCGATCCGGCGGACCGCACGATCGTGGCGACAGCGCGTCATTTGAATGTTCCCCTGCTCACCAAGGATGAACACATCCACGCATTCCCGCCGGCAAAGGCCATCTGGTGAAATAAAAGCGATACGGCAAAGCCGTTTAATCATGAAGCCTAGGGCTGGCCGCGAAGCGGACTACCCTGAGTATCGAAAATAATCCGATCAACCTCAAAGTGGGTTGTGTGGTTTGGGCGAGTTTGGGTGAGGAGAGTGAATCTTGGCGGGAACGATTTTCGCGATCCCTGCTGCGTCTTTAACCCCTTATTTTGGGGGTAGGGAGTCGCGTCGCTGGAACCTACAAACAGTCTCGGACTGCGGGTATTGATGCGGGCAATGGGACGACGCTGAGCGTGGGCCTGGGTAATGAGAGTGGCTTCGTAGCCGCTGCTGGACTCACAGAAGAGCATGGTGTCGTCGGGCGGCGATTTAAGGTAGTCACGGATGGCTGCATCGGTGTTTAGGATCTGGGGGCTGCGCAGCCCACAGATAAAAATTGTTGGTCAGGGCGAGCCCAGTTCAACGATTGAAATCACGATACGAATTCAGGCTTGTTGCTTTTTCCGTAAACAGGCGCTGGACCCACGACGTTCGCAATTAGCGAAGATCGGGTGATGGATTTTCGTGGCGACGCTTGGCGACTTGGGGTATGGCTCGCAGGAGATGACTCTTCTTGCCAAAAACCTCAAACGCCGACTGGGTGCGGATGCTGTGCAGGATTCGCCGTCTGCGGAATTTGCCGGAGACAAGTGGTTTTCTCAACGCGTTCCTGACGTTGTCGTCTTCCCCCGCTCTGCGGCGGATGTTGTGGTGGTGTTCCGCGAGGCGGCGAGGGCAGGGGTTGCTGTCACGCCTCGTGGTGCGGGCTATGGATATGTTGGAGGGTGCACTCCAGTGCAGGGGGGCATCGTTATTTCAATGGAGAAGATGGATCGAATTCTCGAAATTCACGATCGAGATTTCGTGGCTGTGGTGGAGCCGGGGGTAATCACAGGCAGGCTGCAGGAGGCAGTGAAGTCGCAGAACCTTTTTTATCCACCGGATCCCGCGAGCTTGGAGCACTGTAGCATTGGTGGAAATATTGCGACCAACGCCGGGGGGCCTCGTTGCCTGAAGTATGGGGTGACACGGTCTTACGTCCTCGGGCTCGAGGTCGTGCTGCCGGATGGGTCAGTCGTTCGCTGTGGGGGTCGCACCCACAAGAACAAGACCGGCTTCGATCTTGTGGGGCTCTTCACCGGGTCGGAGGGAACACTCGGGATTGTGACGCAAGCAACTCTGCGGTTGCTTCCACTGCCGCCGGGGCGAGCGGTGATTTCTGCGGGGTTTTCTTCCATGGAAGATGCGTCAGAGGCGATTCAAAAAGTGTTTTCATCGGGATTCCTTCCAGCTGCGGTCGAGGTGGCTGATGCCTTCACGCTCCAAGCCGCGCGGGCTTTTATGCCCGAGGCGCCCTTCCCGTCGGGTTCTGCGCAGGTTTTGATCGAAGTGGATGGCCAGCGGTCGAGTGTGGTTACGGAATCGAGGGACATCGCGCGACTCTTGGAGGCGTCTGGAGCGATCGGGATACTCAAGGGCACCAAGCCGACGACTTGTGATGCGATTTGGGGGCTACGCCGCGCCTACTCTCCATCGCTGAAGTCCACGGGCCTCAAGAAGCTGAATGAAGACATCGTGGTGCCGCGCGGACGGCTGGTGGATCTTGTCAAGTTTGCGGAAGACTTGCAGCGGCGTTCCGGCTTTCCCATTGCTTGCTTCGGCCACGCCGGCGACGGGAACATCCACGTCAACATCATGGTGGGTGATCCCGACAAACCAGACATCAAAAAGCGTTCACGGGCGGCACTGGATGAACTCTTCCGCCAGGTACTTGCGTGGGATGGCGCAATCACGGGCGAACATGGAATTGGCCTCGCGAAGAAGCCGTGGTGGCCGCTGGCTGTCACGCCGGCCACGCGCGCCTTGCACCAAAAAATCAAAGTGGCATTGGATCCGAGTGGATTGCTCAATCCGGGAAAATTTGTTTAGTGGTAGCTGTTGAATCTTCGTCGTGGCTCTTTTAATGTGAGAGCATGGTAGTTGCGCGTGACGAAGATATTTTGGTGGAACGGATTCTAGCAGGCGATCGTGTGACGAAGGCCGATGCACGCACGCTACATAGGCTCCCGCTCGACATGCTCGGATCTCTTGCGGACGCTCGTCGGCGACAAGCGAAGGGTGGATCCTTCGATAGAGCTGCTGGCGAGGTGGTGACGTATATCGTGGATCGAAATATCAACTACACGAACGTCTGCAATGTTTACTGCAAGTTTTGCGCGTTTTATCGCACAGAAAAAGACGATGACCACTATGTGCTGAGCTTGGATGATATTGATCAAAAGCTCGACGAACTTGCGGCAGAGGGTGGCGTGCAGGTGCTCTTGCAAGGGGGTCACCATCCGAAGCTGGGGATTGATTTTTATCTCACGATGATTTCTCACATTCGGCAAAAATACCCACAGATTAATGTGCATGGATTTAGCCCTCCAGAATTCAATCACTTCGCAGAAGTTTTTGGCATGCCGGTGCGTGAAGTGCTCGAGAAATTCATCGCGGCAGGACTTGGATCAATTCCGGGTGGGGGTGGAGAAATTCTTGTGGATAGCGTTCGCAATCGCATCGCGCCGCTAAAGTGCAATAGTGACGCGTGGTTGGACGTTATGCGACAAGCGCACGAGCTTGGCCTTCGATCTAGCGCCACGATGATGTTTGGCCACGTGGAAACGCTTGATGAGCGGATTGAGCACCTCTCTCGCCTCCGTGACGTGCAGGATGAGACTGGGGGGTTTACGGCTTTCATTTGTTGGACCTTCCAGCCGGAACACACCAAGCTTAAGGCCGAGACGGTGACGAGCGCGGAGTATTTGAGAATGCAGGCAATCTCGCGGATCTACTTGGATAATTTTGATAATGTGCAGAGTTCATGGGTAACGCAGGGCCCTAAGATTGGGCAAATCGCGTTGCAATTCGGGGCTAATGATTTCGGCAGTGTCATGATGGAGGAGAATGTGGTTTCCAGCGCGGGCACATCGTTCCGACTGACCTCTCAAGACATCGAGCGTCTCATCCGCGAAGCGGGCTATGAGCCACACCGCCGGAGCACATGGTATGAATTGCTGAACTAACGACATGTTTACCGACACACACGCCCACCTTGACTACGCAGAATTTGCGCCTGATTTCGACGATATGCTCGCCCGAGCCAAAGAAGCCGGTATCGCGAGGATTATCACGATCGGCACCGGCGTTGAGAGTAGTCGCCGCGCCGTCGCGCTAGCGGAGAAATACGAGGCCATCTACGCCGTGGTCGGACTCCATCCTACGAATGTGGACGGCGAGCTCGACGGTTGGCTCGATGTCCTCCGAGGCCTTGCGGCGCATCCAAAAGTTGTTGCCATCGGAGAGACTGGTCTCGACTACCATCGCCTACCATCCGAGCAACTCGGCTCCGCTCCAGCGATCTCCGCCCTGCAAGCTGAAATGGCAAGCGATACGGAAGCCTTCATCATTGACGGTGCCTACAAAGCTGCGCAGGGCGAGGCCTTCGCCGCGCAGGTCGAGCTTGCGGTGGAGTGCGGACTGAATGTTGTGGTGCATCAGCGCGACGCATGGAAGGACACACTCGACATTCTGGCGCCGTACGCTGGGCGACTCCGCGCCGTTTTTCACTGCTTTGGCAATACGCCCGAGCAAGCCATGGAGGTCATTAGGCTAGGACACCTCGTGTCCTTTACTGGCATTGTCACGTTTAAGAATGCGGTGCTCTTAAAGGAAGTTGTGTCCACGATTCCCGACGGGTCGTTTATGCTGGAGACGGATTGTCCTTACCTTGCGCCGGTGCCGCATCGTGGTCAGCGATGCGAGCCAGCCTATACGCGCGTTGTCGCAGCTGAAGTCGCCGCACTTCGCAAGGTCTCCATGGAAGAATTGAGCCAACAAACCGAAGAGGCCGTGGCGTCTTTTTTTCACCACTAGCCAAAGCTATTCTGCATCCCCGGGGTCGGGGCAAAAATCTTGGACGTAGACCACTCCGATGAGCGCGCGCGTGATCCTCGTCCGATCCAGCAGGTGTCGCATATCGGAGAAATCGCCGACCTCAACGACAGCAGCGATTTCTTCCTCAAGCCTTCGAGGCGGATCGGGAAAAACCATGGGGGTAAAGAAGGCGCCATGGTTGTGGAGCATGACCTGAGAACTTCCCACATTGGCCGGGTTGACATAGAAGGAAGCTTCCATGCACTGCTTGTTGTAGACACTAAGGTCGGCCGTGAGGTCGAGCCCCACGCCACAAATAAGCCCCGTGAGAGCGCCGTGGCGAGGAACGTCGTCGAATTCAAACCAATCGGGGAAATTCGTCGGATGGATAATCCACTCTCCATTACTCGGGGCATTAGCCGCGATGGGAGCCTTGATCACGCCTGCCCCATACACGGCAGCCACGTCGGCTCGCATTGCAAGAGCAATGGCCCCGCGGAAATCTGGACGGCGCGCGCGGGCGATCTGGAAGAGTGAAGTATAGATGTCTTCCAGCGTGCTGCCTTCTTCGTGGGCTGAGCGAAAATCCACAAAGTCGTTAAAATCCCCAGCGATGGATGCATTGAAGCCTGTGCGAATGAGAACGGTGGTGCTCTCCGCGTGCGGGATCAGGTAATCCGGCGTATCGTTGCCGTCCGTGGGCAACCAGACCATCGTGCCGCCAATGGTCATCATCTCTCCGAGTAGCGGGAGAGCCTCTGCGATAGAGGCCCCTAGGGCACCGAGGCCGATGGAAAATTCTTTTGCTGAGAAGCGCTTTGATTTTACGTCCTCCGCCCTGATGCGTGCTGCCAAGACATCCTCTATCCGCCCAAGGACTTCGATCGTTCCGCAGTCATCCGAACCCGCGTGGGTTCGAAAGACGCCGCTGTGCTTCGTGAATTCGTGCGGGGAATTGTCTACGCTTTGGGAAAGGAAAAATGCCTGGTGGAGACCACTGATGCGTAGAACTTCTAGGCAATACGGTGCAACATTTGCTAACGAAAAGCGGATTTCTCGTGTCTCGCAATACTGCTTCGCCATAAGCAATACCCGCAGGCCCGCGCTGCTTAGATACGGAACCTCTGCGAGGTCTAGGCTAAGCTCTTCGGCTTCGCCGTAGTCGAGAGAATCTAGGTAAGCTTGCAGGCCGCGGGCACCATGGGCGTCCAACCTTCCGGTGAGACAGATGACTCGTTTCGTTCCGTGGTCGTGCGTCGCAAACGTCATTTCACCAGACTGAAAGGGGTCAAAACAGGCTGCAACTAATCGCGTCTCAAAGGTGTCCTAAATCGCTGTGGGCTCGCTCACGGGCGTTTCAACTATCGGCGCCGTGGCAAATGCGAGTTTTTCTCCCTCGCGCTTCACGGTCACCGTATCCCCAGCCTTGATGTTCCCGCGCAGCAGTTCTTCAGCCATCGGATCTTCGAGATATTTCTCTACGGCCCGCCGCATAGGGCGTGCCCCGTAGGCTGGATCGTAGCCCTTCTCGATGAGAAATTCTTGTGCTGTCGGATCGAGCGAAAGATGGATGGACTTCGACTTGATGCGGGTCACGACCTTGGATACTTCGAGCTCGACGATTTTTACCAGATTCGGCTTCGTGAGCGAGTGGAAGACGATGATGTCGTCCAGACGATTCAGGAACTCCGGCTTAAAGACCCGCTTCGTTTCCTCCATGATTTTGTCGCGCATGGTATCGTGATTGTCATCCAGCTTTGGCGCTCCAAATCCAAGAGTCGTTTGCTTCTTGATGAGTTCAGCACCGACGTTCGATGTCATGATGATGATTGTATTGCGGAAATCAATTTTGCGACCCAAGGAATCGGTGATTTTTCCCTCTTCAAGAATTTGAAGCAGGAGATGCATCACGTCAGGGTGGGCCTTTTCGATTTCGTCGAAAAGCACAACAGAATACGGGCGTCGGCGAACCGCTTCGCTTAATTGTCCACCTTCCTCATACCCGATGTAGCCGGGAGGTGAGCCGATGAGTCGAGAAGCGGTGAACTTCTCCATATACTCGCTCATATCAATCTGAATCAGCGCATCACCATCGCCAAACATGAACTCTGCAAGTGTTCGCGCGAGAAATGTCTTACCTACTCCGGTCGGGCCGAGGAAAATGAAGGAGCCAATCGGACGCCGCGGGTCTTTGAGATCCGCACGCGAGCGGCGGAGAGCCTTGCTGATCGCAATGACAGCTTCATCTTGGCCGATGACCTTACCTTGCAAATCGCCTTCCATGGCGAGAAGCTTGGCGGTCTCGTGTTGATTCATGCGAGAGAGCGGCACGCCCGTCCACTTGGAGAGGACATGCATGATCTCTTCTTCGCCGACGATGACTTCCTTTTCTTCTTTCACTGCACGCCACTCGGCAAGGATGGCGTCGAGCTTATCCTTAGCTTGCTTCTCGGAATCGCGCAGGGCGGCGGCTTTTTCGAAATCTTGAGACTTAATGGCGGCTTCTTTTTCCGAGCGAATGCGTTCGATGTCCGCCTCGACTTCCTTGACGTTTGGCGGGCGCGTCATGGCCCCAATCCGCGCACGGGAACCGGCTTCATCCATGATATCAATCGCCTTGTCCGGGAGGAAGCGTCCGGTGAGATAGCGGTCGGATAGCTTGGCTGCCGCTTCGATAGCTTCGTCGAGGATGCGCGCCTTGTGGTGGGCTTCGTATTTTGGACGGATGCCTTTCAAGATAAGGATGGTTTCTTCCACGGACGGGGCCTCGACTTTGACGGTCTGGAAGCGCCGTTCGAGTGCGGCATCTTTTTCGATATACTTGCGGTATTCGTTAAGGGTGGTGGCTCCGATGCACTGGAGCTCGCCACGGCTTAGGGCTGGCTTGATGATATTTGAGGCATCCATGGCACCCTCGGCAGAACCTGCTCCTACGATGGTGTGAAGCTCGTCAATGAAGAGGAGCACGTTTTTGCTGCGCCGAATTTCATCCATCACGGCTTTGATGCGTTCTTCAAATTGTCCACGATATTTCGTGCCAGCGACCATGAGAGCGAGATCGAGGGTAATGACTTTTTTATCGCGGATGAGCTCGGGTACGTTGCCAGAAATAATTTCCTGTGCGAGGCCTTCGGCAATAGCGGTCTTGCCTACGCCGGCTTCGCCTATCAGCACGGGATTATTTTTGGTGCGTCTGCAAAGAATCTGAATCACGCGTTCGATTTCATCTGCGCGACCGATCACGGGGTCTAGGTCGCCCTTTCGTGCCATTTCAGTAAGGTCTCGACCAAAGGCCTTAAGCGCGGGCGTCTTTCCGTCTTTCTTGCCGCCGACTTCAGCGGGGACTGTGTCGCCGTCTTCGTTTGGAGCAAAGTTTGGATCGAGTTCTCTCAAGATTTCATTCCGCGTGCGCTCAATATCCACTTCGAGATTTTTCAGGACGCGAGCCGCCACTCCTTCTCCCTCGCGGAGAAGCCCTAGTAAGATGTGTTCTGTTCCGACGTAAGAATGCTGGAGGCTCTTGGCTTCCTTGCCAGCGAGTGCGAGGACCTTCTTCACGCGGGGTGTGTAGGGAATATTTCCGAGCATTTTCGTCTCGGGCCCCGAGCCGACTTGCTTCTCGACTTCCATGCGAACCGTTTCCAAATCAAGACCCATTTTTTGCAAGACGTTCACGGCCACGCCTTGGCCTAGCTTGATCAGGCCCAAGAGCAGGTGCTCGGTTCCCACGTAGTTGTGGTTGAAGCGATCAGCTTCTTTTCGGGCCAGCGATAGGACTTGTTGAGCGCGAGGAGTAAAATTATTCATCATGATCTTTGTCGGTGATGTCCGCAGTTCCCGTGATGAGTCGCGAAATGTCCGGGACAGGCACCTGGAGCAACTTCGCCCGAATTATCGTTGCGCGCAAGGTATCCCTTTCATCGGCCGACATTTTCTGAGTCTGAGCTCCTTTTTGGAGGTGGGCGGGTTGCGTTTCAATAAAAAGTTCATCAATAGGGAATCGGTGAGAGTCTGGAAACATGCCGATATCTACGCCGAGTTTTATGACGGAAAGAAGGTTTAAGGCTTCTTTGGAGTTCATGGAGTGTGCATGGCACAGAACGCCGTAAGCCCGACCCACTTGGTCATGGAGAGTAATAGATTTTTTTTGCGTGAGAACAATTCGAGCGTTTTGTTCGTGTTCAAGAATTTGCTCGATGACGCGGTTTAGGCGGCCAATAATTTCCGCTTCCGTCTCGCCGAGTGTCGTCTGGTTTGAGACTTGAAAGAGATTGCCCATTGCTTCCGTGCCCTCACCATGAAGGCCGCGCACGGCAAGGCCGATTTTGTTGACGGAATTGACGATCCTATTAATTTGGTCGCTCATGACGAGACCGGGAAGGTGCAACATGGCCGAGGCACGCATCCCCGTTCCGACGTTGGTCGGGCAGGCCGTGAGGTAGCCCAGATCGGTATCGAAGGCAAAGTCGAGCGTTGCCTCAAGCTCTGTATCCACGCGATCAATCATAGAAAAGACGTGATCGAGCTGCAGGCCACAACAAATCGCCTGCATGCGCAGGTGGTCTTCCTCGTTGATCATGACGCTCAGAGATTGCGGCGAATTCATCACAACGGCACTCCCGACACCCTTCGCTGCGTGTTCTCGACTGATCAGGTGCCGCTCAACGAGGACTTGTTTTTCCAAGGGCGAGAGTGCTTCGAGATTTTCAGAATACGCGTCAGCCATCTCGGGTAGGTTCTCGACGGATTCCTTCACGAGCCGCATCACTTCCAGTCGTTCCGCCTTTTTTGCCCAGCCGGGGAAAGGTTTTTCACGAAGATTCCGCGCCAATCGTACACGACTACTCACGACGATGTTGCGGTGAGGACCATCGCCCGAGAGCCACTCGCCTGTGCTGGCAATGATTCGGGAGAATTTCACTTTGCGACCTCCGCCTCAATCTGCCGGATTTGATCCCGAAGCTCGGCAGCCTTTTCGTATTCTTCGGCAGCAACAGCTTCGCCCAGGCTGAGCTGAAGTTGCTTCATTTCGTTTCCTTGTTCTCGTATCTTACGGAAAACGATGGGCGTCTTGCCGCTATGGATCGTGCCCTTGTGCATGTTTTTCAGCAGTCCGGAGAGTCCCTCGGCAAAGACGGTATAGCACGCACTGCAGCCGAGGCGGCCAGTCTTTTTGAAGTCCACTTGAGTGAATCCACAGACGGGGCATTTCAGGCTTGTCGGTGACTTGTCAATTTCCTGAGCGGCACCAAGCCCGAGTAAGAGGTCTGCCAATGCAAAGCCCGTTGGGTCGTTCACCCCCTTCTCTTTTGAGCAGGCCTCGCAAAGGTTCACTTTTTGCATATTGCCCTCAACGATCTGGGTCAGGAAAACCGTCGCTTCCTTGTTCTGGCATACATCACATTGCATTAACTATAAATCACCGTGCCTTCACTCGCTGTCAACTCGCGGAAGCGAGTAATCATGCGCTGAGTCACTGGCCCTGGCTTGCCGTCGCCGATCACCCGATTGTCTAGTTTCACGGCCGGGATGATCTCAGCGGCGGTTCCCGTGAGGAAGCATTCGTCCGCCGTGAAAATATCGTAGCGTGTCATTTGGGGTTCGGAAATTGTCAGCCCAAATTCCTGCGCCAGCTCGAAGACGACACCTCGCGTCACGCCAGCAAGCGCACCGGAGGAAACTGGGGGCGTGAAGATGTGGCCGTTCTTCACGATGAAGATATTGTCCCCCGTGCACTCTGCGACATAGCCCTGCTCGTTAAGCATGAGACCCTCGCCAGCTCCTGCTTGTTGAGCTTCTATTTTTGCGAGGACATTGTTGAGGTAATTCAATGATTTAACCATGGGACTTAAGGCTCCATGCGGGATGCGGCGGGTCGAACACGTCACGACCATGAGTCCGTTCTTGTATTGTTCCTCAGGATAGAGGGTGATCTTCGATGCAATCACAAAGATGGTCGCCTTCGGACACAGCAGGGGATTGAGACCGAGGTCGCCCGAGCCACGAGTCACAACCAAGCGAACATAACCATCCTGCAAAGCATTTTCGCGGATTGTCGCCAGCACGACTTCCGTCACCTCGGGTTTCGTTAGCCCGATTTCCAAGCAAATGGCGCGCGCTGAATCAAACAAGCGATCCATGTGTTCCCCTAGCCGGAAGACCCTGCCATCGTAAAAACGAATGCCTTCAAAGACGCCATCGCCATAGAGAAGTCCGTGGTCGAAGACAGAAATCTTCGCGTTCTCTTTCGTGTAAAACTCTCCGTCTATATAGATTTTCATATGTGATTATTCTGCGCAATAGGCCTCTCACTGCGAACCTACAGCACCCACATTACGAGGCGCATTCCCAATCTCAAGCCCTAGTATCTTGCCCTCATGTCGCCGCGTGATAGATTACCACCGTGCACAAAACTGTCATCCTCGTTCAAGTCCGAGCTCTCATCCCTACGAGCGAAGGGTGTGCCGTTTTTCTAGGCGATGACGAAAAAGTGATCGTGATCTACATTGACCAGAGCGTCGGTGCGGCTATTGGAATGTTTCTTGGTGCGGTGGACAAAGAGCGCCCGCTCACACACGACCTCATTGGCCACCTGCTCACCGCATTGGGAGCGCGAGTGGAAAGAGTCATCGTCAATGATCTAAAAAATGGCACCTACTTCGGGCGTCTCATCCTCAGCGCAGAGAACGAACTCCACCAAAAGAAAATCATAGAGATTGATGCCAGACCCAGCGATTGCATGGCCATTGCCGCTCAGCAAAAGGCACCCATTTACATTAGCCGTTCCGTATGGGACGAAGTCGAGGACGTGGCCGAACTTCTCCAGCGCTTGCAGGAACAACAAGGAGCTGCGCCCAGCGAGGAGTAGAGAAGCGCGGGGTCGTTCACCGACGAAGAGCGTCGAATAACCGCGTTGACAAACCTAAGCAGACTGGCGAATTTCTTTGTGCGGACGCCAAGCGTCTGCTGCGAAGTTGTGGTGGCCGTAGCTCAATGGTAGAGTCCCAGATTGTGATTCTGGTTGTTGCGGGTTCGAGTCCCGTCGGTCACCCCATTCTAAGTGTCCTTCTAGGCTGGTATACAGAGGCCTCATCCCCCATCGCGACAACGATCAAGTTGGTGTTGCCTTTGCTTACGGCTCTTACAGTTTTGATGCGCAACAACTGGATGAGCGCCGTGGGCGTGATCCTCGGACGTATCAGGCTGTCTTTGAGGTTGACTACCGCATCCAGCTCAACCGCTTCGCCTACGTCCAGCCAACCCTGCAATACATCATCCGCCCCGGTGCCCGTGGGACGGTCTCCAACGACACGATTCTCGGACTCCAACTCGGGGTAAACTTTTAAGCTTAGGACCATCACATCATGAAAAATCCTATTCTTAGTGCCATCCTCGCCGTTGCACCCCTAGGTGCCACGTTCGCGCAAACGACAGACATCCTCAACGTCTCCTACGACCCTACGCGGGAACTCTACACAGAGATCAACGCCGCATTTGAAAAGCATTGGAAGGAGAAAACCGGGAAAGAAGTGACCATCGCGCAATCGCCTACTGGCAACGAAAAACTCTTCTTCAGCTTCTCGGGCCCCACAGCTGCTGGCTCGGGATCCGCTCAAAGATATTATAGCCGCTAATGAGTGGGCCGTGATCGAACGGCCACGCTGAAAGGAACTCCGCTTAAATTCCGTTCGTCGGCATCTGGATGAGACGCTGTGTCTCCATCCAATGGCCCAGGCTCTCGCGGAAATGCTCTGCGGCAGCTTGGGCGCTTTGCTTGAGGCGACGAAGTTCTTTGCGAGAAAGCTCGCTGCGGCTGGCCATGGCTTCGCGGTATTGCTGCAGCCGGGTTTCCCAATCGGAAAGGGCGACATGCATTTTTTCCCGAGCGGCTTCCAGGCCTGCTGTGATGGATGAACAAATCGGGCTAGGATGCGCTTGGAGACGAGCTTGCAATTGACGTTCGTGTTCCGCGATCTGTGCCTTGAGGATTTTTTCTTCTGGCACGGTGCGAAGTCCCCGCACTAATCCAATTTTGCTCAATGTCCAGATAGCCCATTTTGTGGGATCAAACTGCCATGGCTTTACTCCATTGCGGTAGTCATGTTGGAATTCGTGGTGGTAGTTGTGATAACCTTCGCCAAACGTGACGAGGGCCATGAGCAGGCTATCGCGCGCACTGCAGTGGCTGCTGTAGGGGCGGGTGCCAATCCAGTGACAAAGGGAGTTAATACAGAATGTGGTGTGATGCACGCAGACCACACGCGCAAAGCCAGCAATGAGGAACGCACCAAGGGCGGCGCTGGCTCCTCCATAGAGGAAGCCGATCGCGGCGGGAAGAGCAAAGCCGATGATGAGAGAAAGCGGCACGTAGAATTGATGTTGCCACCATGCCAAGCGGTCTTTTTGAAGATCGCGCACCCATGTGAGCGGCGTGTCGGCTCCACGACGAAAGAGGAGCCAGCCTATGTGCGCATGGAAAAATCCTTTAGAAATATCGTAGGGATCTTCGTCATGATCTACGAATTTGTGGTGGCGTCGGTGATCAGCGCACCATCCGAGAGCAGAGCCCTCGAACGCAGCCGCTCCGAAGAGTAGAACAAAAATCTTCACCGGCCAGCTGGCTTGGAATGTCAAATGCGAGAAAAGACGATGGTAACCGAGCGTGATGCTGCCCGCCGTGGCGCAGAAGAAAAAGAGAAACAGGAGAACTTGAAAAAGATCGAGCCCGTAGTGCCAGATGTAGAGGGGGACACCAATGACGGCGGCGATGAAGGTTCCAATGAGGAAAAGGCTGTTGATCCAGCGCACTTGATTGAAAAATTTGTTCATAGAAGAATTACCGACGTTGTGAACCTCTACGCGCCTGAAAGCGGCGCGTGCCATCCAAGCGCGGTTCGACGCTCGGGCTTCGTGGTGACTCCTGTTGAGGATTCGCCTCAAATCCATCAATTTGCAAGCGTTCGATTTTTTGGCCGATGAATCTTTCGATTCCTGACAGCTTTTTCATCTCCTCGGGAGTTACCAGTGTGAACGCATCGCCCGTGCTCTGAGCGCGTCCCGTACGGCCGATGCGATGCACGTAGTCCTCTGGATGCTGCGGCACGTCGTAATTGATCACATGACTCACGCCCGCGACATCAATGCCTCGCGCAGCGATGTCCGTAGCGACCATGACTTCGTATTTTCCGGATTTGAAGCCCTTGAGAGCTTCGATGCGTTGGTTCTGAGAACGGTTGGCGTGCAGGACGGCCACGGAGTGATTCGATGCGTAGAGCTTCTTGGCGATTTTATCTGCGCCGTGCTTCGTGCGGGAAAAAATGATGACGCTCTGAAAATCCGTAGCCGTCAAGAGCGCGAGAAGCATATCAAACTTCCTTGAGGGTTGAACGATATAGACACCATGTTTCACCAAGCTCGCCACGCTTGTGCTGGCGCCGATCTCGATTTTCACCGGATCACGAAGGGCCCAAGCCGCAAGCTCGGCAATCTCCGGCGGAAGCGTTGCGGAGAAAAAGAGTGTCTGGCGAGCCTTTGGGCACTTGGCGATAATGCGCCGCATTGGAGGAAGAAATCCCACATCGAGCATGCGATCCACTTCATCAAGGATGAGAATCTCGACGTCTTGAAGCCTAACAGTTCCCTGTGCAAGATGGTCTTCGAGACGTCCGGGCGTAGCCACAAGGACATCCACACCATCGCGCAGTGCGGTGCGCTGGGCACCGTAGCCGACGCCGCCGTAGACGGATGTCACACGCAAGTCGGTGAAACGCGCAAAGTCACGCATCGCCGTCTCGACTTGCATCGTGAGTTCCCGTGTAGGCTCTAGGACAAGGCACCTCAATTTTCCGTGTGACTTGAGGCGATCAAGAGTAGGCAGAGCGAAGGCCGCTGTCTTGCCAGTGCCAGTCTGGGCAGAGGCAATGACATCACTCCCTTGGAGCACGGGAGGGATGGCGCGGAGTTGAATCGGCGTTGGGTCGCCGTAGCCCATGGCATGGACTCCTTGAAGTAGTGGCTTGGAGAGTCCAAGCGTGGAAAATGGCATAGTGTCCAGCGAAAGTGAGGCTACGTAGGCAGCTTGTCAATGGTGCTTCAATCTGAGCCATGGGGTAGGGGTGTGGCTTTGGTATCGCTTATCAATTGGCATCCTCACTAAGCCATCCAGCCGTTAACATAAGCATATGGGCAGAACAGTTTGGATTTTCGGCGATCAACTCACACGTCTGCACACTGGGCTTGCTGCTGCTGATAAAAATCAGGACGTCGTTTTTTTTGCTGAGCCGCTCGCGACGGCCCGTGAACGAAAGTATCACAAGATCAAGCTCGTCATGCTGTATTCTGCCATGAGGCACTTTGCCGAAGACCTCCAAAAGACCGGATGGTCGGTGGACTACCACTTGCTAGCGGAGACAGAGACCTACGCTGCCGCCTTGGAAAAACATTTGTCTAGGTTTGCTTCAAACGAAATCTTGGCGATGGAGCCAAATTCGTGGTCTGAGAGCGATCTACTCAGGAGCCTTGCCAAGCACTTCTCGCTCCGGCTCACGACGACACCCACCTGGCAGTTCCTCGTGCCTCGCGCGGAGTTCGCACAATTTGCCTGCGGAAAAAAGCGGCTACTCATGGAACACCACTACCACGCCACGCGTGTGAAGTTTGGCATTCTCGTGGACGATGCGGGCAGGCCGGAGGGCGGTGCGTGGAATTTCGATTCCAGCAACCGAAAGACACTCTCGGATTGGAAAAAAGACGGCTCCCCGCTGCCTCCGCCGTCTGATCGAAGTCCCGAAGATGCGATTGTTCGCGCCGTTCGTTCCGAAGTCGCTCGGCATGTACCGAAAGCCTTTGGCACCGCAGAGAAGATCTTGCCACCCGTCACTCGATCACAGGCCTTGAAGGAACTCGATCGCTTCGTGAAAGAACGTTTGGTTCATTTTGGCAACTACCAAGACCTCATGCTCGCTGATGAGGCGAAGATGTTTCACAGCCTCATCTCCGCACCGCTGAATCTCGGCCTTCTGGATCCCCTCGAGTGCGTAGAAGCGGCCGTGGTCGCATACGAAAAAGGCCAGGCACCACTCGAGGCGGTCGAAGGATTCGTGCGCCAAATCATCGGCTGGCGAGAATTCGTCAATGGAATTTATTGGCTCAAGATGCCAGCTTACGTTGAATCAAATACGCTCAGCGCCACTCGGGATTTGCCCGATTTTTTCTACACGGGAAACACGGACATGAACTGCCTGCGTCATGTGCTCGCCGAGGTTCACACCACAGGCTACAACCACCATATCCAACGCCTCATGGTCTTGGGGAACTTTTTGCTCTTGGCCGGGATAAGCCCGCAGCAAGCCTACGCATGGTTTTTAGAAATGTATGTGGATGCATACGACTGGGTGATGGCTGCCAACGTGCTCGGGATGGCCCTGCACGCCGACGGCGGGTTCATGGCTACGAAGCCTTACGCCGCATCGGGAACCTACATCTCGAAGATGGGCAACTATTGTAGCGGGTGCACTTACGATCCTAAGATCAAAGTCGGCGCCGGTGCCTGTCCTTACAATCTCCTCTATTGGGATTTCTTCGATAGGCACGCAAAGCGCTTTGCGGCAAACCCGCGCACGAGCATGGCTGTGAATGCATGGCGGAAACGTCCCTCAAGCGACAGAGACCGCATCCGGCATGAGGCCCAGGCATTCCTTATTTCCTTGGAAGAGGCATAGAGAAGTTCTCCCCAGTAAAATATGCCTGAGCGGAGAGCGAGTGTGGGGCGATAAGCAAAGTGACGGCACCAGTGTGGTCTTGGCGGAAAACTCTTGCGCCTGTCTTCGCAACACGAGCCTGCCACGATTCGTTCATGGCTTCACTCTTGGGAAAGCCGGCCGCCGTCGCGATGATGAGCGACGGGCGCACCGCATCAAGAATTGAAGACTCCGGCGATAACCCCGAGCGGTGCCGCCCTATGATGAGGACATCAGCCTCGAGCGAATCGCGCATATGGCTAAGTAGCCACTCGTGAGTTGTCGAGCCCGAGTCTGAGAGCAGCAGCAAGCGAACCTCGGGAGTGACCAACCTCAGAACAAAAGTTTTGTCATCTGCGGCATCACGAACAATTCCAGCCGGCGGATAAAGTATTTCAAGCCACACGCCTGATGCCACAGGCACACAATCCCCGGCTTGTTGCAGGGACTTTGGAATTTGTGCAGCCTGAAGGGCCCGGTGGAATCTTCCCCGCACGGGCGACCTGTCATCCAGCATCGTTTCGACTATCATAGGCGTGGGACGGCCAAGAGCCATCATCTCCATGCTCCCGATATGCCCCGCATCACCGTGGGTAAGGAGTAGGCCATCCGGCGCGCTTCTTCCGCGACTTTGCAACCATGGCTTCAACACCGCGTCGTATGCGTGCGAAGGCCCCGAATCCACCATCCAAAGGCGGCCGCCCGCTTCAATAGCCACGGCGCCACCGCGGCCAAAGTCAAAGACCGTCACCACGATAGGCGCAGCAGGTGGCGATCCCACGAAAAAATGAGAACCCGGCATCGAAGCCGCTGCCTGAACCACAAGAAGCAAGGCATTTGTAAAAACCCAGTTCGCATTGTTGAAGACAGCCGACAGCCACGCACTCGCCAACCCACCCACTAAAGAAAAAACGGCTGTCGCCATAATGAGAAAGGCGATCGGAATGATCGCGAGGTTTGCTGGCAATGCGGAGATAGACACGAGATGAAAATAACCGAGCGTAAGCGGAAGTGAGCCGATCCACGCCGCAAGCGAAACGGCACATAGTCCGCCAAAATGTTCCGAGAAACCGGCTGCGGATTTTTGCCAACGGGAATAAAGCGAAAGCGGCATAAACGGATCTGGATGGAGCACGCGGCGAATGCACGAGTGGAAGGGTTCTGCCAGAAGCAAGATTGCCGCGACTACCACGAAGCTAAATTGGAATCCCGGACTAAAGAGTTCGCTCGACCACCCCGCAAGGATGACGAATCCCGCCGCGCAGAGGGAATTGATTGCTAGCGGTTGGCGGGACGATGCCATCCCGATTAGAAAAATCGCCGCCATCACCGCTGCACGCACACTCGCAGAGTTCCAGCCTGTGACGAGGACGTAAAAGAACAGTGCCGGAATGATCAGAACAACCGAGGCTTTTCGCCGCACACCAAAGAGTTTCAGCA
>Ga0163147_10004165_pt1 | contig 18604 bp, 18 predicted proteins | sample OliLakLV19MP6G1_FD_148597 | JGI IMG/M metagenome (GOLD analysis project Ga0163147, IMG submission 148597) | Freshwater microbial mat bacterial communities from Lake Vanda, McMurdo Dry Valleys, Antarctica- Oligotrophic Lake LV.19.MP6.G1 | ecosystem: Environmental > Aquatic > Freshwater > Lake >...
TTGAATGGTCTATAAGTATCATTCCCAGCACCACCTGAAAGTGTATTATTGCCAGGAGAATCAAGAGTAAAGCCTGGTGCAGGAGCTTCAAAAACAAGTAAGACATCATCGCCAGTGTGACCGTAAAGCTGGTCGCTACCGTTACCATAGAGAGAATCGTTGCCTGCACCCGCAATAAAAAGTTGAAGAGGATTGGGGGGATTAGAAGTAAAGATATCAAGAATTACTACGTCATCATTAGGAGTGCCATAGACAACTTTTCTCCCTTCTCTCACATAAGATAAGAAAGTATCAGATTGCATTGCATAGATGTAGGGAAGACCAGTAATACCAAGTTGTGCCAAACCAGCAGTATCCTTCAAAAAGAAATCAAGAGAAGGAGTGTAACTTACCGCAGTGGCGTCGAGAGCAGAATTATCATACGACTCAGAAGTATAATTTGGATACATTGCTCCTACTCCCGGACCACCGCCTGTACGGAATTCGATAGGTACTGCTACTCGACGCAAATTATATGGGTCTAGTATACCTGTCAAAACTGGTCCACTAAGAAATTGGACGAAAGGATTGTCTGATTGATAGTCAAAGTTGTCATCATACGCGCGTATTTCCATATTGCTGATCGTACGTTCCCCGCCCGGCGTAACATTAAAAAGTACGCCTGTTGGAACGAGCACGAAACTAGTAGAACCAAAGATATAGGATCTCTCCGCATGGTCAGGAGATGATAAATCGGTACCATACTGAGAGATTCCAATTTCGTTTGGTGCAGTAAAAGGGATAAATGGTGGCAATTCTTGTAATATTTGATCGTAGGTATAACTCCCAGAACCTAAATTAGAAGCAGAAAAAAATGATTCAACGACTGGGAATAAACGTGGATAGGCATACCGTCCACCCCCCAGCGTCATGTATTGCTGCATGTCATAGGTAATGGCTTCTGGTATTGCGCCATCAGGTCTAATATGATTGGTGTAAAAGGGAAATGGTGATGGATTTTCAGTGCCGAATACTAGGCGTTTTGTAATTGCGATAGGGTCGTATAGTATTTGATTCACTCCTTAAATTTGTATGTTTTTGAATTCATCAATCAGCGAGGCTATTAGCTCACTATCTCAGCAAATCTGTCTCTTAATATCCCATGAGTAAAGCGATAACGCCTTCCTACATGTTGGAGAAAAAGTCGTTCAGTGCCATAGTTAAGAAAGCGAGCAAAATCCCATGGGATAGAAGTACTACGGAATAAAATGAGTCGCAAAAAAAAGTTTTGAATCCAATCTAACGTCCCGAAAATTATTCCGCCCGTCAATCCAAATCCTAGCCCATAAGCCAGTCCGTTATTAAGTCCTAAAGTTTGCAAGCCCCAATCATTAGGGTTTTTATTAGAGACCCAAATCTTAAACGCATAACTATGAAATATCCCAATTAGCTCAAAACTGAGCCCAAAGATAAGTCCCAAAAACAAACAAAAAATTATAACAATAAAAACAGCATTACTTGCTGATTTCCAGAAACCCTGACTTGAGATTCTATTTATATCTACTTCCGGACTAATCATTTTACTCAAGTCAAAAAATACATTACTAATTAATCCTGAAAGCAGTCCAAAAACTGAAAAAGCTACCAACCCATAAGGGACTAAAAAAATTGAAAACAATAACGTAACTAGATACCTAATCGGGAAGAAAATCGGCACAAAAATCGACAAATAAAGCAGCACAACATATACTCCGAAAACTAGTAGACCAACGAATAGACCACCGAAACCATAAAGTAGTGAATACATTAGCCCCAAAATCATTGATTCCCAAACTCTTATGTAAGACAATTTGAATGTATTTGGTAATTTAATTTCTTGGTTCAATTTTGCACTCGATCTCAAGAACATTCTCAAAAACATTGCACCTATCAGCACGTGAAACACCATTACACCTATCAGCACATGAAACACTATGATGTCCGATCTAAAAATTAGGATGGCAATATATTCACCGTTCACCGCAGCAACTAAAAAGGCAATCAGCCCAGCAATCAGCCTAGTAATTAATCTATGCAGCTCCCTCTGTTTTTCTGATAACCATAAAGATGGTTGCATTTTTTCGATCTGAAATTCTGTCTGTGACTCTCTTTGCATTTGTCGTACCAGAACTCCCAACCAATGTTTTGTTTGCTTTGCTGAAGGTGTTTTACGGTTCCTATATGCCCTGCTGTTGAGTTCCCGTCGGAACATCGATCGAATGTAAGCATCCAGTAAAACTTCTATCCGTTGCTCTGATGATTTCAGTCCCTGCCATCGCTGCCCCGCGAGTTCTTCATAAGACAATATCGTTATATTCAATAAGAGTGGTGTTCTGACTAACTCTAGAAGATCTACATTTTGTTGTAAGAACTGCCATAGTTCGGGCCGCTCTATCACAGATAGGTATGTTTGAATCTGTTCGTCCGTTAACGCTTGCAGCAGAATCACTCCACTCAAGTTTAGTTGAGTCTGATTATTGACATCTTCCTGTTGGCGACTGCACACTACTATGGATATTGGATACAAATCTCCTTGCAACCATAAGTTAATAGCTATAACGCAAGATTCTTGAATCTCTAGCTTGACTTCATCCAATCCATCTAGCATCGGTAAAAGAAGCTTTTGTTCTAGCCATTTAGCCCCAATATCTTGACGTACTCCATACTTTGATTTGAGTTCTGTTACCAACCAATCTTCGATCGACTGGCGTGAATTTGACCAACTTGATAGATCTAGCAGTACTGGTATCGGTTCTTTAGGGTTTTGCCTAGCTTTGTGCGTGAGTTCTTTAGCTAGTTCGAGCATCATTGAGGTCTTACCCGCGCCTGGCTCTCCCAAAATTAACAGCTTTCCACCAATCTCTGGTCGATCGAATATCTCTAAAATGCTTGTCTCTGGAGCAATTAAAGTGGCAGGCTCGGAACCGATTTCGATCAATATATCCCAAAGGCGATTCACTTGCGCTGAGTGAGTTACTCTACTCGGAGTAGGCAATACATGATTGTGCAGTAATTGTGATAGTCGTAGGTCAATTTCTTGCTCCACCACATCTAAAAGTAAAAGCTCGTTGCTATGTCGCTTTAACGTCCCAGTTATTTCCTTGGTTGTCATTTTGCTGATTTATGCTCACAAGTATTTAATGGATCTTAATCTCGAACCTTAAACTTGTTTTTCCACATCCTCTGTACCTGCCAGCCAACCCCAAAGATCATAAGCCCTAGTGTTGGAGAAAATTCAAATGGAACGGGAAGAGTACCTGCCGTGACGATACCAAGACCTGAAATACTGTTATCGTAAGTACCAAAAAACATATCGCCAAATCCAGTAGTGACTAGAAAGTACTGTATGTCTGCCGTCAGACCTACCCCATTAAAACCCGAACGTCCAGGTATTGGAAAGTCATCATTACCAATAATGACATTGCTTAGAGGGTTGAATGGATCGAAGCTATTCTGATAGAGAAACAGATAATTATCCCAATTGGCGGGTGATACGGCTAGGCTAAAGAAGTTATAGGAACCATTAACATCTACGTAAAAAGGCTGACTTTGATAGTTGGCAATATCAAATAAATCAATGGGTGGTAGGTTGCCATTTTCACTGGGGCGAGTCTAAGTAGGTTCACCTGTCGTATCACCACTGTAGTTAAGCGTTGCAGCCATGCACGGAAAAGATAACGGCATTAATAGGATAAATCCTATTAATGCCTCCGTCAGTTTTTTTTGGAGACATATTAGAGGTATGCGGGGGAAATAGTTAATTTCGACTTAGACTGGAATATATGTTAGGTATGTGCAAGCTCTCGGTAGAGTGTAGTAGCAACATCCCACAAATAAATGTATCTTTTGCTACACTTTCCAAGGTTTCTGATTGCCAAATTCGAGTATTAACCATAACCCTTAAATGGAACCACATAGTTAACTCCAAGTTTGATGCTGGAATTATCGATCGAATCTATTTAAACTAAACCCTTCGATCGACATGACTCTCATGACAGGCGGGAGCTTCTGGGATCTGCAAAACAACCGTTTCAGCCATACTTGCATCTCAACTGCTGGTAGTAACATCATAGCTTTTCTGAATAACACTACTGGCATCGATCGAACAGACCATGGAGGGTTGCTTCGTAGGCTTCGACCTCTAAACTTGGTCTCAAGAGATCTGTGAGCGATGTGCTGGGCGATCCGACTGTAGCGACCAAAGAGAAAGGCGAGCGTATTCTGGCATCCCTTGCGGATGGCTGGGTACAGGTGATTAAAGATATCTATACTTTTCAACAACCCCAAGCTTGGTTCGATCGATCTTAATCTTCAAATCCGCATTCCTTGATCGTAGTTACGGCAAAGGAGCTACTGAGCTGCTAAGCCTAACGTCAAGCGGGTTGGTGATGCCTTCGACAATCGCAATTAGCTCTGACCCATTCGAGTTGTCATAGATGTTAATATTCCCACCTACGAGAACTCTTCCAGTCGTGCCAATATTAGCAACTACCACCGTATCTGAAAATGAAGGAGCGCCGACAAGGTAATTTTTAATCAAAGCATAGTCACCGACTCCACCTTGCTTATAGCTATTTACACCACCTTCGGATAGAAAGAACCGATTGAAAGAACCACCAGAATGGAAGAGAATATCGACTTCTGTGGCACTGGGCAACGCTATGTCAAAGCCCTGTAAGTTGTTTGTACCGGGAGCGTCCCGACTTTGCAAAATGGCTACCTAGAGAGCATTCCATTCAAATATGCACAGCGATGACGTAAAACTTGTGGGACATTCTCCTTTTTCCATTGTGCCCCTGATATCTGTATTCTTCTACCTATCTGTTTGATACTTGACTCGACTGCCCCAGAACCAATGGATATCCCTTCTTGTTGGTAATATCCATAGTTAATTATCCGATGACGATGAGTTTCTAAATATTTTTTTAGGTTTTTCGCTCCCTCATCATCCTTAAACTCGGCAATTGCACTGTCAACATTACCCCTCCACAAGTGCGTTTCCGCACTTTTTAATCGTTCGGATGAACCTCCTACTTTGTATAGATTCTCCTTGAGATGATACCAATCCAATATTTCTATCCTTTGAGCCTCGATCTCACTGATTAGATTCCATATGCCTGGATGTCCATCTCCTAAGCAGACAAGCCCTACGGTTAATGGCTTCTCATTTATCCATTCTATGAGTTTCTCGTTTTCTTGAAATGTGGCCTTTACTCCTTCACAGTGAATGTTGACTACTTTGTAATCTCGCCACTCACTAGGTTCCTCCTTTGGTGTGATTAGCCTTACTTTTCCCCCATCTACACTCAATTCTGCCACTGGCCTTTCAACTTCTATTTCCGTGAATTCTACTTCATGTACTAATCTTTGTTGTGCACTTTTTGATACATTCATTCCCGTTAATATCGCCACATCTTCGGCGGCATGTGCATAGGACTCATTCGCACTCGTGATTAAGCAACATTGCTGTAATAGCGGACTTATGCGACTGTGATTCTCTAGTTCCAATTTCTTTGCCTGTGACTCTGTTATTGGCAGAATACCAAGACAACTCTTTATTTCTCTAGTCCTTCCTGCATCGGTATTTGTGCTCGTTTTGATAAAAAAATTCCGATGTTAGGTGTAACATGCTCCAAAATTAAATCCCTTGCTGTTTTTTCTATGTTCATCAAGTTTGTCATTCCCTTTGCATCAACTTCTCCATACAGAAGACTCGCTATTTCTGTGGAAAGTTGTTGTATCCTTTTCGCTTTCTCTGGTGTCATGTCTTTCTTGTAGTGTTAATCCTATAAATGTAATAAATTATACTACATTACAAAATCGGGACGCTCCCTCCAAAAGTTCGTGATTTTTTGTACCGCTATTTAGCTCTGCGAGGGTGGCTCCACGACTAGCGCGACGGTGAAAATGCGCTTTTTGGAGTTTGGCATCCGTAGTGATATCCATGATGACATCGAGTCTCTGCGTTTATGTTAGATCGTAAGACTGAATCGATCGAATTTTGGTTCAAACGGGAGCCGAGCAATTTGGCTAAAGTGCTAGACTACCTTTATGGAGGGTTTATGACACAAGTTTTAAGCAAGCAATATCAAGATGATCGGATTACCTATCACGGCATGACGTGGCAGCAGTTTAAGCTGATTGACTCCGCTTTTGAAAATCCTAAAGGGGTTCGGATATCTTTCTACAAAGGAGCTTTAGAAATCGTGTCAACCTCTGTAGATCATGAATTCATTAAGACCATGATCGGCGCACTTTTAGAGTTCTATTGCTTTGAGATTGAATTAGAAATTTTTCCCTCAGGATCATGCACCCAGCAGATTGAAGGAGAAGTATCTTTGCCAGCTGATGAGTCTTATTCATTCGATCGATTGAAGCCGATTCCTGATTTGTCGATCGAAGTGGTAATGACAAGTGGTGGTGTGGACAAGCTGAAAAGATATCAAGCATTGGGTACACCTGAAGTTTGGTTCTGGGAAGATGGAATGCTTAGACTCTATCGATTACGAGATCGGGAATATCACCAAATTGCCAGAAGTGAATGGTTACCCGACTTGGATCTAGAGTTATTTCGGCAATCCACTTTGATGAGTTCACTGCTTGTGGCAAAGCGCGCACTGCGTCAAGGGCAATTATCGAACTAGCGATCGCTAAATTTGATTAGATAATGCTTTAATCGCAGGGCAGATCGGAGCACTATCGATCCGACTATCGAGATTATTCCAATTAAATGGCACACTTTGACAAGCCGATAACCACAGCAGCCTTTTAGCGCGGGTCATGCCAACATAGAGCAGACGATATTCTTCAGCTTGTTTGAGCATTTGGCTCCTTTCCCATGCCGTTTGAGGATCGGGGATATTTTCACCGTGAAGCAAGGCCCGGATTTGGGTACGTGCAACTTCGGGGAGAGCATAGTCGCCTAAAAATTTTACCGACTCAGGGATGAAAGACTTCCCAGGGAAAGTGCGTTCGTGCAGAAATGGCATAAATACAACATCCCAATCCAATCCCTTGGCTTTATGCAAACTAATTACAGTTAGCTGCCCCCCTTTCATATAGCGACCTTCAAGGTTCTCTTCTTCCACTGCTTCAAAGTTCTCTGACTCGACAATATCTCGCAGAGCCTCGATCGAACTCGCGATGTTGTAGTCACCGACTAATTGCTGTGTCAGTCGATCGCTGAGTTTATCGGCAGTTGCTAACTCGCCTTGGTCATAGCCCAAAGTCATTCCCATAAAAGCAATCAGATTATACAGAGGTAGTTCTAATCGGGCTTTGAGTAATCCCATACAAATATGCTGGGCGGCTTTTGCCACTGGCGATAATTTAGGGTCGAGCAGATTGGGATAGAGAAACTGCTCTGGCAAGCTGGCTAAGGCATTGAGGTCTTGGGGCTTGATCAGTTGGCGTTCGGCAAGAATTTGTAAAATCGCTTTGAGATTGTCAGGCGAATGCGGTCGATCGATAAATTGTAGAACTGCTAGGGCATCGATCGGGATGCGAGATCGTCGATCGCTCTGTTCGACATCATAAATTGGGATGCCATGCTGTTTCGACCAGTCTGCCAAAGCATTACAGATAAACCGACCTTGGTTATGCTGACGTACCAGTACCGCGAGACTAAGATCGGGTTGCGCTGCCAGTAATTCCAACACTCTCGCTCCGATCGATGCCGCAGTCTGTTCGATGTCTGGTGGAAACTCGATTTCCACCCCAGACCCACCGCCCAATGGTGTGGGATTGGCATTAGGTTGTGGATCGGATCGATCGACAGGATGAATAACTTGCAATCGAAATGGTAACTCTAGCGAATTTCTCAGATCTTGAGGTTGCTGACGTTTTTGAAAATCGGCATTCACCCAACCTAGAACAAAGTTCGCCGCCGCCATAATCCCTGCGGTACTACGTCCAGCCCGATCCAATACCGAAAGTCTGGCTTGCAAATCGCATCGATCGCAAAACTCGTTAAAAAATCTGGGATCGGCAGTCGTAAAAGTAGAATTGATCGCCTGATTTGGATCGCCGACTCGGATTAAGTTGAGCGTAGTTGAGTCTGATTCTGGCTGCTGATTTGGATCGCCTGCTAGGATCTCCAACAGCTTTGTCTGTAATGGTGATGAGTCTTGGGCTTCGTCCTCAAACACGGCGAAGATGCGATTTTGCCAAAACTGACGCACGTCATCATTGTCTAAAACCCGTAAAGCCCCTAAAGTCATGTCGTCATAATCGATCGAACCCTGTTGACTAAGCAAGCGATTGTAGGTTTCGTACAAGCCAGCCGCAATTTCTAGGATCTCGCCGCCATTGGCAGCACGCAAATCTGCTGGAGTTAGCCCTGAACTTTTTGCCGTGGCGATCGATTCTCTTGCTAGCCCAGGTAAAACATCGGTGCGTAAAACCGTCTGTCGTCGCAGTCGTTCCGTATCTTCGCCATCAAACCCACGTCCTTCTAATAACTGCTGATATTGTTTGGGGTTTTCTCTCAGCCATTCGATCGAGGCTTGGCGAATCAAGCGGATTTTTTGGGCTTCCGAAATAATTTGGGTGTCACCGAGGCTGAAACCTGATAGTTCACGATGCGAATTAGCGATACTAAAAGCCAGTCCATGCAGCGTGTTAACCGAAAAACCATTCTGAGGTAGCTGTAAACCTTTGAGATTATCTAAAACCTTTTTGCGAATATTGCTGACCGCCGATCGAGTAAACGTCACAATTGCTAACTGTTTGTTGCGGTGAAGCTGAAACTTGCCAATCGAGATCGCGGCTGCCACAGCCATGCCTGTAGACTTTCCCGCCCCTGGTACTGCTGCCACTGCCAATTCCCCACCACCCCAGTCCGCCATGGCCTGCTGTCCCACGCGCAGTGTGTTTCGCAACGCTTCCAATTCTGGCTTTAGTTTTGGCATGAGTTCGCTTTGTGGCATGGCTTTAGTTAAACATTTCTGAAGCTTGATTCGATTATTGTGAAAAAATGTTGCGACTTTGCGAATTATCTGTTACATTGCTTAATGTAATACATAAATCACAAAGCTAAATCACATGGAAAACGATAACCGTAACGCTTGGACTTTTGGATTCACATCTGGTGCTGAAAATTGGAACGGTCGCCTCGCTATGATCGGTTTCGTATCAGCTCTCGCAGTTGAGCTTATCTCTGGTCAAGGCATCCTGCATTTCTGGGGCTTGGTCTAATTCTGAAATAGACCTCAAAAAATTAATTGGACATACTTTGATAACCTTCCCGCTAGCTGATTCTAGTGGGATTTTGCTTTTTTATGCTTTTAATTGCGGCTTCGATCGATAGTTTCAACTATGAGCTAAGCTAAAAGGTAAAGCCAAAACCCTGATGCCTTGATTATGCGCGAATTAGAACCATCCCTAGAACCAGCCACAGACATTGCGGCTTTGACTAGCCAACTATTTAGAAAAGAAGGTTCCTGGGTGGAATGGGGGCAAGCTTGCCAAAAACTCCAAAAAGCTGGGCAAAGTCCTCAAGCAATCTTTGAAGCGGCTGGATTTGAGCCAATCCATCAAAATCAATTGATCGTGGCCTCGCAAGTTTATGCAGGTTTAGTTGCCGATTCCGTTGCGTCGAACGTGTTGGAGTTTTTTGAGCGCAAAGGTAGCGACATTTTATACGAATTGCGAATTTTGAGCCAAGTGGAACGAGCCGCCGCCGCCGAACTCGCAGTCAGCCGTAATCTCGATGCGATCGCTGCCAAGGAAGTTGCCAAGGCGGTGAAAGAGATGTCTATCCTTCCCACCAGCCAAACGCAATTTACGACGCATCCAGGCGATGCCGTCGCATTTCAAGCTTGGCGAACCGCACGTCAAACCAAAAATGCTCAAGAGAAAGTCCGACTAATCTCGCGTGGACTCAAGTTTGCTCACACCGACTCCGCCCGCACGGCGATCGAAAATCTGCTGACCGAAACAGTGTCGCCCACAGCGCGCAAGCAGCCGAGATTACCCGTTTATCGCTTGGACTCCGATGACAATATGCCCAGATCGTTACCCGTTGTTGGCAGAATGCCCTTGACTGTGGACGATCTCAAAGCTGTACCGCTATTGGATGAAATCAAACCATTTGGCGTTGTCAAGTTTGCGGGAGAATCTGCATGGGTGGCGATTCCTGGGTGGCAGGTCGTCCGTAATGCTGAAGATGGCGTTGTGATTTTAACTGATACTAATGCTCTGGCTGAACTGCTGGAGAAAGAACCAACCGCAAAGCCTGAAGAATTGTTGATTGTCTGTGATCGAGCGCGAAGGCAATGGGATGACGAAAGTTATTTTCTGATCCAGCAAGGCGATCGATTACAGTTGCAATGGTTCGATCGACCACCTGAACTGCCGATTTTAGGCAAGGTTTTGCTGGTAATGCGTCCACATTTGATCTTTGATGAGGAAATCGCTAAAGATGGATGGCAGCTCGATGATTAGCGAAATAAATAGACCGTTATGAGTTTTACCGATCAGTTAAGTCTAACCCTGCGTGCTCGCTATCCCTTGATCTATATTCCTTCGCATGAGGAAGAACGAGTGGAAGCGTCGATCGAACTTGTGGCTAAATCTTTAGGGCGCAACGTATTTATCTGGGATTTTGTCGATGGCTATCAGGGTAATAGTAACGATCTAGTCACAGGAAAGCGCAATCCGCTCCAAGCCTTGGAATTTGTCGAGAAGATTGCCACAGGGGCGGTTTTTATCTTGCGGGATTTCGATCGATTCTTGGATGATGTGGCGATCTCACGCAAGCTGAAAAATCTATCGCGACGGCTGAAGAGCGAGTCCCAGAACCTGATCATGATCTCATCAACGATCAATATTCCCGATCCACTCAGTGAAGCGATTACGGTGTTGGAGTTTCCTCTACCCCAAGCTCTAGAAATTCAGCGCGAGATCGAACAGATTGCCGCGATTACGAATGGTTCGATCGATGCACGGGCACTGGATGATTTAGTGCGAGCCTGTCAAGGTTTGTCTTTAGAACGGATCAGAAGAGTTTTAGGTCGAGCGATCGCCGAGCATAATCAGGTGCGCCACGAAGATGTGGAGTTGATTTTGAGCGAAAAGCGTCAAAGTATCCGTCAAACCCAAATTCTCGACTTTTATCCCTCGACTACCGAAATCGGCGACATTGGCGGACTCGATAACTTAAAAGAATGGCTGTTACGGCGGGGCGGGTCTTTTTCGGAACGGGCGCGACAGTATGGCTTACCTCACCCCAGAGGCTTACTCCTTGCAGGAATTCAGGGTACTGGGAAATCACTCACGGCGAAAGCGATCGCGCATCACTGGCATTTACCGCTCTTACGCTTAGATGTCGGCAGACTGTTCGCAGGCTTAGTCGGTGAAAGTGAATCACGCACCCGACAAATGATCCAACTCGCAGAGGCTCTTTCGCCTTGCATCTTGTGGATTGATGAAATCGATAAAGCTTTTTCGGGATTGGATGGGCGGGGTGACTCTGGCACGACCAATCGCGTCTTCGGCACATTTCTCACTTGGATGGCGGAAAAAACCTCGCCTGTGTTTATCGTGGCAACTGCTAACAATATTCGCCAACTACCGCCTGAGTTGCTCCGAAAAGGGCGATTTGATGAAGTGTTTTTCGTCGGTTTACCCAATCAGACCGAACGGCAGCAGATTTTTACAGTTCATCTCAACAAGTTTCGTCCGCATCACCTGCGCTCTTATGATGTCGATCGACTGGCTTATGAAACACCAGACTTTTCGGGGGCAGAAATTGAGCAGTCAATTATCGAAGCGATGCACCTCGGTTTTAGCCAAAATCGCGACTTCTCAAACGAAGACATCCTCGAAGCTGCTAGTCAAATCGTTCCTCTCGCTCACACTGCCCAGCAGGAAATCCAACTACTCCAAGAATGGGCAACTTCAGGTAAAGCCCGCCTCGCTTCTCGCCAAAATGTGTTTAATTCTAGGCTAAAAACCGAACCATAATTTAGTACGGTAGAACTAATTCTTCGTTGGGAAGGGAGTAATGACCTTAGCTCTATTCCGTGAACCACTTCACCGTAAGCTGGTTGTCTACCGTAAAAACTTCCGACGCAGCCTAGGCAACTCGTTCTGCTTCATCTAGTTCGGCAAAGTTCCGAACGTTACCACGCAGTATTACCTTACCTCCAATGGTCTCCACATGAATCTTGTTGGCATCCAATAGTGAGTTGCGTTTGAATGCAGCTTTAATATCTGATTCGACTGCTGCTGCTGTTAGTTTGGGCTTGATCGAGATTAGATTAGACACCCCTTTGACACCCGACAAGAGGCGCACAACGTTGCCATTGAGGGTCACCGTGCCATCTTTCACCAAAACACCAATATCCGGGACCTTTATGCTTGGCTCATATTCGAGTTCTGAAAGCACATCAGTCTTGAGTTCTGCATCAGTTTTCTTGATGGTTTGAGTCATAGTCTTTTCCTGTAATTATTAGTTAGTTGATACACAACCTCTATCGGAATTGAATCCAAGGTTGTGCTTAATTACTACTTTGGAATACCCATGTTTGAGTTGTTGGTTGAATTGATTAAGAACGATATGAATCTTAATGATGTTGTGGTGGGCGTGGCGATAGGCGAGTGCTTCTTTGTAAGTGGTAATTTTGGGCTGTTGGGGGCGCATTACCCGTGCATATTCAGCAATCCGCTGTCGAAGATCTTGCGGGTAGATTCCCATTGTCGAAAGGGCTTGAACCGATTCGAGACTAATGCCATCGCCACAGACTTTATCTCTCGGAAAGCCACTCTTATCGATTAACGTAACTTGATGCCCACTTTTCGCCAGATGATAGCCTGCTGAACAGCCTGCTGGACCCGCACCAATCACCGTAATCTTTGCCACACTCAAGCCTCCATGTCGCTATATTTTAAGGGTTGACCTTCACACCAGATGAGCTGCGAGCAGCCTGTTCTGAAAGAAAAAGGAAGCAGGACTACCGCCCAGAATCAGTTGCTTTGCAATCTTTTGCACCGCCTTTTGGCTTCTCACCTTCTTGTCTGAAAGATAAACGCCTAGTAATGCTTGGTTAATCAACTGATGAAACCGAGTATGCGGTAAGTGAACAACGCTTTTCGCTGCGTTTTTGATGAATTGTTGGAGTCGCTCTGTCAGTTCATCTTGACTGTTGTAATAAAAGCAAAAGTTTAAGTCACCATTGATCCGATCTTCTTCTTGGTCGATCAAATAATCGAGCAAGATATGCAACCCTTGAACCCAAGGAAAATAGCTATTTCTCACTTGAGTTGTCAGCGTTTCAGAAAACTCCTGATTAAACGAATAAGCCACAAGACAAAAAATTCCCAAGGTCGATCCCGCACAGGCAGAAAACTCATACCAACTCAGTTCAGGATACTGAGCTTGATGTTGAGCAAACCAAGCTTTCAAGCGGGGAATCCGCTCTTCGACTTTGACGTGCTTATGAACTTGTAAATCACAGTAATAGCTTGCCAGTTCATGCAGGGTTGGGGCAATCTTTGCGTAATTCGGGATGCTCGATAAAATGGTTTGACAAGTTCTGACTAAACTTTTGAGATAACCGCCATCATCTCGATCTTCACGAAACCGATAGTAGTTCGGCAATTCTGCGTCGGGAGAGAGTGCATGAAAAATGGATTCATGCAGTGACCGAAAATCTTCAGGATCGAGCGATCGACTTCGATCGCATAAATTATCCAAGTAGTCGCTAATGGTTTGATACGCCACAATAAAGCGAATCGCTTCCCGCCGATCTTTCTTTGCCAGCAGTCCATAGATCGATCCGCCTTCACAATGGAACTGTTTGGTTTCAAGACTTGAGATCGCTTGCTTCCGTAACTCTGGATTGGGAATTTGCTCTGCCTGCGATCGCCAATGATTTAGATCTTGGCGCACGGAAGGTAGTACCTTAAAGTGTGTCTGTAACAGAAGCGCCCAGGGAGAAATAGGAATATTCATAAAGTGAGTCAGTCCTATAGGAATTCAAACCAAGAGCGGTGGCAATTGACACAAGGCTACCAAACAAATAGAAGGCTTAACCTCTCCCAAAAGGCTGATTTCTGCTTCAGAGAACGCTTCAGAAGTAAATGTTGCTCACATCACCTGCCCCCAATTAAAAATCGGGGAACCTAATTTCTTGGACTGATTGAGAAATTGCAGTTTGCTGAACGTTGCCGATCTCTATACCGACCTTAATACCATCAAAGAAAAGATTCGGAAACCATCAGTTGCGGCACAGCACAACTCTCTTCTCAGTTCCCTTAGATTTATACATAGCCGTATCAGCATTTTTAAAAAGGATGTCAGCCGTTTCTCCGTCTTGAGGATATATAGCAATACCAATAGTGGCACTGATAGAAAGAATAACTCCATCAAATTTACATTCTTCAGCAATACGATCGACTATCTTTTCGGCAATACTAATCACATCAGCTTCTAGGTTAATATTCATCAAAATGCATACAAATTCGTCGCCTCCCCATCGACTGACCGTATCTTCGTCACGAACAAAAACCTTTAAACGGTCTGCTACCAACATCAGCACCTTGTCTCCAATCTGGTGACCATACGTGTCATTAATGCTCTTAAATTTGTCTAGGTCAATAAACATAACAGCAAGTTTCCAGCCATGTCGTTTTGCTTGAATTAACCCATAGTCTAGGCGTTGCTCAAATAACAAGCGGTTTGGAAGTCCTGTGAGTGCATCATGAAATCCGATATGAATTGCATCTTCCTCTTGAGATTGGGCTTTTAACAAAGCAGCATGTACTTCAGAAAGGTGATTTCTTTTATCTGCGAGTTCAGATTCAATTTCGATTCTTTCAGCTACCGCTTTGGCAAGTTCATCATTTACCAGATGTAAATCGTCCGCAGCTTTCACTAACTTTTGCTCGATCTCTTCGTTTTGAGTAACGACTTCTTGAATAGACTGAACTGGAAGATGATCTTCATGCTTTAAAACTAAATTTACGGAACTAAGTCGATCGGCAGCATCTTTAACACTTTCTTGAATTTCCTCGCTTTGATCGAGTACACGTTTAAGAGGAACGTGGTTAGATGGGATTGGTTTATCCAAATTATCTGAATCTGATGTAATTTTTTTGTCCATATTGTTTTTCCACGCTTTATGAAATCATGTGGACTGTTTGAGATTTTAGCTATATCTCATTATTCTCCACCTAACATTACGACACTAAGCTGTTTGGGATCGTGTTTAAAAAACTTATAGGTTGATTGTAAGTTTTTCCGATGGCAGGAATCTACACCAAATCTTTACACAAAAATTCAAGAATCGAACGTTGGCACTGCTATTCAACTCTTGAGTCTTAACTCGTCAATAAATATAGTTGTAGCGCTCGCTAGAGAATAATGTTAGTGGATTTTTAACGCCAATAGACCCACAAGTACAATAAGACCTAGTGCTCTCCGAAAATAATTGACGCCTTGGAACAGTTCTCCCCATGCCCAAGTAAACAAAGTCCCAAAAGCAATTAATTCTAAGCCAGTATTAATTTGACCTGTTGCGAAAATCATTTTTAATAGTGTAGCTATAATCCAAACAATGATCGGTAGATTTGGTGATTGACCTAGAACAATTTTGCCTTCATCATCACGAAACACTTGATTAAAGAACGTATTTTTCATTTGTTTAATGATGGGTAAGTTTGATAAGAACATTTACGAGCAAAACTTTATTACTCAACTAAAAGGTTTCCTGCGCGTTCTTTGAAGTGATTGGCTTACCAGGAAACAAATTTATTAATTCAAAGCAATCAATTTTACTGACTGATTGCTTTGAATTAGTACTTCTAACAGATTTAAGCCTTTAGTCTAGACAGAGTATTTAAAGAGAGTATAAATCTCTTAAATACGCTAGGAGGTAGTTAATTAGACTCCTACAGCATTTTTCTTAGGCTCTGGTTTTGCACCATCAGGAGCGAGCGCCTCTCCCTCAATGAAAGAACGCAGCATCCATGCTATTTGTTCATGCTGTTCCATCAAACCTGTGAGAAAGTCAGCCGTACCATTATCTTTGAACTTCTCAGTACATTTGTCGATATGGTCACGCAAATTTCGCACAATCTGCTCATGATCGCTTAGGAGGTTGGATACCATGCCAGTTGCAGTCGGAACTTTGCCAGCGTGTTCTTTAAGAGAACAGATTTTCAAAAACCCTTCCATCGTTCCCACAGGATAACCACCTAGGGTTCTAATTCGTTCGGCAATCACATCAACATTGATGGTGAGCGCTTCATAATGCTCCTGCCATAACTTATGCAAAGTCATGAATTGTGGTCCCACAACATCCCAATGATACTTTTTGGTTTTGACTAGTAGCAGATAACTATCTGCCAAATCACAGTTGAGTAGATCGATCACGCTTTGTCGCTGTGTATCGGTTAGTCCAATGTTAAGAGGTTGCATGGGTAAATATCCTTAAGCCAAAGTAGTAAGAAGATTGAATCATTGTCTCGATCGCATTTATTTTGTCTAGGAGATAAATAACAAAACAATGCTATTTTAAACAAATAGCTTACAGTGGCTCATAGAACCTAGAATCCTTCTTTAGAGATATATTATTCCTAACATCGTCTCAGCCCAAAAGTCAGAATAAATCATTCGTTGGGATGATACTACTATTATCCCAGTCATCGACTTTCTCCAACTTTTCCTCAATCTATTTAACCTCTCTATCGATCAAATTCAACTAATTCCGCTGTGAGATCGACTCACCAGACGCTTTAACTCGCTACATCATCACGAATTATGTCGTAATCAAACATTAAACCAGTTGCTTAACTGTGTTCTTCTTGGTCATTGAACGCGATCATGCCAAACATGACCGTAAATCTATGGCGAAAAATTCATGACACTAACCTGTTTCTAAAAATGAATTGCTGAATGGTATCGTGATCTGAAGTGTCACAAATTTCTCGTTGCTTTCAATAATTAATGTATTCATTCTCTTATATTAACTGCTAGACAAGCTTAACAGCTTACATCTCTCACATCAAATTCTGGTCACACCCTTAACTTGTTTGGCTGATCGCAAGTTGAATTCGTAAACAAGCAGAGAATCTTATCTATCTTGCCTATAGTTTTATCGCAAGGATACAGGGCAAAAAAGTTGATAGAATGATCTAGCTTTCGGTTTAAGAAATATCAGTAAGATTTATGGACTCATCATTAGATTGGCTGCTTAGTTCGCCTATTCTCGCCCCAATTGTTTATGCTGTGATTTTGGGGATATACCTAGTTGTTGTACCTTTGCTGTTGTTTTTTTACCTCAAGGCCCGTTGGTATGTCACAGGTTCGTGGGAAAGAACGTTCATTTGCTTCATGGTGTTTTTCTTCTTCCCAGGCATGTTGCTACTCGCTCCAGCGTTCAACTTTCGTCCTGAAGCCAGAAAAATTTAGATGCGCCGCATAGATGCTTTGGCTATAACTGTCGGTTTCTTTGCTGTTGGTGGCATTGCCTATTTTGTGTTACTGAATTTGGGCTTTGACTTTAAGGATGCAGGTGTTTGGAGCCAGCTTGTTCTAGTGCTAGGTTTGTTGGGTTGGGTTTCTACTTATATATTTCGTGCTGTAACCCAAACTATGACCTACAACGAGCAGCTCGATAGCTACAAAATGGCAGTACTGAAGAAGCGTTACGAGGAGATGACTCCAGAAGAAATTGACAAGCTTAAAGCCGAAGTTGAGGCGGAGAGAAATCTGAAGCCAGATCTTAAACAGGATTCAGAATCTGGGATTAATTAAAAGTTCGATCGATCCAAAATATCCGACAATTAGCTTAAGGCTAGATCTAAACTGAAAGCTAATCGCTGAAGGCTGATTTAAGAGCTTTAGGAATAATGAGGCAGCGATCGAACTATTCTCTATTCGCAACTAAAACCCTAACGCAAGGTATGAGTTCGTTTGGGTTTCCATCGGACTTGAGCGATCGAATCATTGCTATTCATAAGTGGCTGCGCTACATGCGAGAGGGCAACCCGCTCAATGAAGCTACGGATGCTGAATTTATCAATGATATTTTTGCTAAAGTTCTAGGTTACAAATCTCCATTCGAGCCTGAAAGTCGGAGTTGGGAGCTAGAATTTACGCCAACACCCACACTAGGGTTCTTTAGTGAAAGTGAAAGTAACGTCGTTGCGGAAATATTCATCGATCGAATGAATAGCAAGGTCGAGCCAAAACATCTGACAACTGAGTGGTTAATTGTGGCTGACTATAGATTCATTCGTCTATACCACCGCTCTAAATCGATGCTGTTTTATCAACAGTTTGCCCTAGAGGATTTAGTTTCCAGTTTTAACTGTTTGAAACAATTTTATTTCCTCATGAGTCGGCGAACTTTACTGACAGGTGCAGCTCAAAGTCAGGAACCTTCACGAATTGCCAAACTACTCGAAGAATCCGATCAAACTGAAACTGCGATCGCTGATAATTTTTACACGCGCTATCAAAAAATCCGTCTGCAATTGATCAAAGATTTTCGCTATCGTCTCCAGCATAGTAATCTCGAACACGATCGAATAAATATTAATAGAGACATAAATATCGAAGCGATCGCTAAAGCTCAGAAGC
>Ga0163147_10004184_pt1 | contig 18557 bp, 23 predicted proteins | sample OliLakLV19MP6G1_FD_148597 | JGI IMG/M metagenome (GOLD analysis project Ga0163147, IMG submission 148597) | Freshwater microbial mat bacterial communities from Lake Vanda, McMurdo Dry Valleys, Antarctica- Oligotrophic Lake LV.19.MP6.G1 | ecosystem: Environmental > Aquatic > Freshwater > Lake >...
CTCTTCCCAGCATCCGGCTGGCAACTCGCCTTGAATGAATGATTCCGACGGTGAACACCATTGACATTGGGCCGGGTTTTCGGTATCTATTCGGGTAGCAACGACGCGTTGCAAATCGCATCTTAGTCACACATGTCCCCCAACTTCCTGCGCCTTGGCGAGCATACGGATGAGCGAGTCGCGCTCGTCGCGCTGCTGTCCGAAAAATCGATGCCGAAGGCGCATCTAGCCGCGATGGTGGAGCAGCTCGGCTCGGCCGTAACACTGCTCCAATCGATTTACCACGGGACGGTAGATCAACAGCCGCTGCTTGATCCCGTGCCCAGCGAGGTGATCGAGCGCGCTGCCGCCGAAGTGGCAAGTTGGGCGCAGATGCCGTATCGAGTCGTCAGCGTTTTCGACGAGGCGTACCCTTCGTCGCTACGCGACATTCACGATCGCCCGCCGCTGATCTTCACCGAGGGGGACGCGTCCCTTCTCGAACGAACCGGCGTCGCCATCGTTGGCACTCGCACGGCCACCGATCTCGGGAAACGTCGAGCGGCCAAGCTGGCTCGCGACATTGGCAAACACGGTTTCGTGATCGTGTCTGGTCTCGCCGAAGGCATAGACACCGCTGCGCATACCGCAGCGCTCGACGCCGACATACCAACGGTTGCCGTTCTGGGCACCGGTCTCACGCGCACCTACCCCAAAGGGAACGCGACTTTGGCGAGGCGTATTGTCGAGTCTGGTGGCGCACTGGTCTCTCAGTTTCTCCCAAAGACCTCCCCTATCGCCGCAAACTTTCCGCAGCGCAATATCACCATGTCCGGATTGGCCGTCGCCACCATCGTCGTTGAGGCCTCGCACACGTCTGGTGCGCGCATGCAGGCGCGAGCTGCGCTCCGGCATGGACGATCGGTGTTCCTGCTGCGCTCGCTCGTAGAACAGCATGAGTGGGCACGCCTGCTGGTGCAAGGCGAACAACCGGGACCTGGCGCCCCGGCGATCGAATCGATTGACGATGTCGTGCGCAACCTCCAGCCGAGTGTGCCGCTGCCAGCGTTTCAGTTCGGCTGATGGCAGTTCCGTATGAGACGATCGCGCAAGCTGTGGCGGACGTCGAGCGGGAGGCGCGCGGGCTGCCCTCGATGACATCGCCGCACGTCTGTCAGTATTGCTTCGGGCCGAAGGGTGCTGAGTACGACCAATGCTACGGCTGCCTACGATTCTTGAGAACGGGCGAGGACAGCAGTCTTTCGAAACGCGTTTTGCCAGTTTCGATTGCGGAACACAGGCCGTGATGTGATCGCATCACCCGATGGCTTGGGTTTTAGTTCGCCGCGCATCGTCGCGGAAGTCAAACATCGAAAGGACTCCATGGGCGCGCCACAGATTCGCGCGTTCGTTGGGGGACTGCGCACTGGTGACAATGGCCTCTACGTTAGTACCGGCGGCTTCACACGGGAAGCCGAGTTTGAAGCGGTGCGCGCGAGCGTTCAGATCACGCTCCTCGATCTCGATGATCTCGCGTCGCTGGTTGTCGAACACTACGACAACTTCGATGCCGACGGCCGCGCGCTGCTGCCGTTGATGCGGATCTACTGGCCGGCATCGTAGTCCGCTCGGCGCACTTCGAGGAACGATGTGATGCTGCCTCCCGAATCAACCGTGGTTCCATTCGCGGACATTGCCAACGTGCCGGATGCGTGCGGCATCTACGAAGTACTCACCAACAGCGGCCTCGCGCTCAAAGTCGGGATCGCTACATCGCTCCGCCGTCGCCTCACCGCGCACGCACGCCCAAGGCAGTCGCGCCTGCGGCTCCGCGTTGGCGGCACATGGTACAACCCGTCCGATGTCGTGTCCAAACAAAGCGTGCTCGCCAAGCACCTGTACTTCGACACCGAAATCGCACCGGAGTACGACCTGACCACCGAAGACGGACGTCAGCGTTTTCTGCGCGAGCAGTGCATCGTGCGATTCATGGTCACCCCGACGCGCGATGACGCACGGAATCTCGAACGTGAGCTCGAGGCGACGGGTGTGTATCGGTATTGTGGACGAGTGAGAACGGCGTACGAGCCACTGTGTGGAGCGACCCGCGCATGCAAATGATGACGGTTGCAGTCCTACGCGGCTGTAGCATGTCGCATGTCCTCTTGCCTGTCCCGTCCCGCCGAGCATAGCGTATAGGCATGCCACTACTGCACACCGATTGGACCGCCGCACAGGCGATCGCGCTCCCCGACGACGACAACCGGTACGAGGTGCTCGACGGGGAGCTCGTCATGATGCCACCGCCGACCTGGGCGCATCAGGTGGCGGTGGAACAGTTCTACCTGCTCCTGCATGCGTATGTGCGGGAGCACGCGCTTGGGTGGGTGAAGCTCTCGCCGTCAACCGTGGTGTTGTCTGAACGCCGACTGGTACAGCCCGACGTGTTCGTGGTACCGCGCGGCGAAGGGGCGGCGCCGCGCGACTGGTCAGACATCACGGCGCTGTTGCTTGCCGTGGAAGTGCTCTCCCCGTCCACCGCGCGTCGCGACCGCTGGCAGAAGCGGCACATGTATCAGGCGTTCGGCGCGGCGGAGTATTGGATTGTGGATACGAACGCGCGTTTGGTGGAACGGTGGCGCCCGGGCGATGAACGGCCGGAGGTGTGCAGCGACACGCTGACATGGGCGCCGGCCGGTTCACGCGCGACATTGAGCATCGATCTCACCCAGCTGTTGGCGGTGGTGGCCGGCGAGTGCGAGTGAGGTATGTGCGGCGGTATGGCACCACCGTGTAGCGGCTCGGCTCAACCGACCTATCCGGCAGTAGTGCCGCGCGATCGTCACCGCAAACGTCCTGAGTATCTCGCGCACGGCATCGTTAACGACATTCTCGCGACGAACGGTTTCTCCCCGAGCAGTAGCATTTGTACGCACGTCACCGCGACTGCCTTGCGTGGTCGACCGGCAGGCGCAAAATTGAGATATGACCGCGCCGCCTATCGACTTCAGCCACCTCACGCCGGACGAGCGCATTCAGCTCGCTGAGCAACTCCGGGACAGCGTTGAGCCGGCGAACATCGGGCCGGACGAGGCGCAGGCCGCCGAGCTGCGACATCGCCGCGCCGCGCTGGCATCTGACGCTGATCCCGGCGAGCCGTGGGAAGCAGTAATCGATGATATCGAGAAGCGCGGCGAGTGAGGCGGGCGATGCGGGGCTACCATAATAGCAACTTGTAAGGATTGCTTACCAGTTCGAAGCGAAGGCGCGAGAACGAGTTGCGGCTTTGTCAGCGCACCATTCACAACGCGTTTCCCGACCGAGGGTTCAAACCATGACGCTCAACGATCATCGCGACACTGACTCGCGCTACATCGACTTGTCGGAGCAGACCAGTGTCCAGAGCCGCGAGATTTCCGAGGGCGTCGTGCTCGACTACGATGCTGAGGGCAATCTGGTCAGCATCGACATTGACAACGCCAGCACAAAAGTGGCCATGCAGCGACTGGTTGTGAACCGTATGCGGGGCGAGCTTGAACGCATTGTGGGCTGATACGATTGCCGACTTGTTGTCGGCTCAGTACGTGTATCTTGTCCATCCGTAAAATCCAGCCTCGCTTTTGCACTTTACGAACAGGAAACTCAGCGCGCAGCCGCGCTCGGCGCTCAATCTCCTACGAGACGGGCTCCGCGAGCGAGAGCCTGTACGCGTTCTCCTTGTACGACTTGCCGATGATCTCGGCGAACTCCTCTTGAGTCCAACCATTGGCGTCAAGCACGTCACGCAGATACTCCCCTGGAGGGAATACTTCAGCGAGAGTGATCGACACGTGTGTCAGGCTCCGAGTGAACCAAAAAACGCTCAGTGATACGGAAGGCGACGGATCCGTATCGATACTGCGGCCGCGTCAGGACAGTGTACGAGAAACGGATTTGGGCGACCGCTCCTCCTTGAGCGAACCTCTATTCGTCTTTGTTGGCGATCTCTCTGGAATAGCCATTCACTGTTTTCATTCGCCAACGGCAGATTTCGCCCGCTCGGCAACTGTTAAGTAATTATTAAGAGTTCGAAGTGAAGGCGAGAGAACGACTTACTGCACCGTGGCTTCGCGCTGGCGGCCGATGGGACAATCCGTCCGACGTTGTGCAAAGCAGAGATTGCTGGCGAAACATCTGTCCTTTGATCCCGAAATTGCGCCGCAGTACGAACCGCCTCGCAGCGAGTTCACGTCGCGATTCCCGGCCAACTACCACCGGACGCGGCTTTTCGATGAGCCCGACGACGAACGGCTGCACGTGCCTCGCTTGAACGGGAAGACCGACATGCCGCTCGTCTCGGCGCCGGAACGCGCCTGGCTTGAGCTCCTGAGCGAAGGGGGGGTACGTCAGCCACTCAGTGAAGCGCGGGATCTCGCCGAAAGCACGCACACGATGCGAGCGCGAGTGCTGCGGGAACCCTTGCTGGTGCTACGGCCGTGACAATCGCCCTCGTTCGCCCCTTGCGCACTCCCTCCCGCCGAGCCGAACGTAGGCACACCCAAACCAACAACGTCCACATGTCGCATCACCGAATCCTCTCGCTGGTCGCGCTCTGCCTCGGTTCAGCCTCCGCACACGCGCAATCTTTCCCGCCCGACACTCGCGTAGACTCCGTCTTCGCCGACTACAACACCACTGATGCCCCGGGCTGCGCGCTTGGCGTGTACCGCAACGGGAAAATGCTGTACGCACGCGGCTATGGGCTGGCGGATCTCGAACGACGAGTACCGATTTCGCCCGCAACGGTGTTCGATATCGGCTCGACATCCAAGCAGTTCACGGCCGCGATGATCGTGCTGCTGGCGCAGGAGGGTAAGCTCTCGCTCGATGACGATGTGCGACGCTTCGTGCCCGAGCTGCCCGCGTACGAACGCACCATTACCGTGCGGCACCTGCTCCACCACACCAGCGGGATTCGCGATTATATCGGGCTGCTTCGGCTCGCGGGCATGCGATACGATGATGTCACCACCCCTGACGATGCGTTGCACATGCTCGTACGACAACGCGCGCTCAACTTCGCGCCAGGTAGCGAGCACCTCTACAGCAACTCCGGCTACTTTCTGCTGTCACTCATCGTTGAGCGCAGTACCAAACGCTCACTCCGCGACCAGGCGCACGAGCGCATCTTCGCTCCGCTAGGCATGACGCACACGGAATACCTCGGCAGCTACAACGACATCATTTCCAATCGTGCCATCGGCTATGCACATCAGAAGGCGAGCTACCAGGCGGACATGCCGCGCTGGCTTCAGCTTGGCGACGGGGCGGTGTTCACCACCGTGCAGGACCTGCTGCACTGGGAGGTGAACTCCCGCACCACACAAGTCGGCGGCCCCGCCATGCGCGATACAATGCTCACCCGCGGACGCCTGAGCAACGGTAAAGTGCTCGACTATGCGCTCGGCCTGATGCACGGTGAACATCGTGGGCTGGCTACCGTGTTGCACGGCGGGTCGTGGGGCGGATACCGCGCCGAGTTTGTGCGCTTTCCCGCGCAGCGTTATGGAGTGGCCGTGCTCTGCAATCGCGACGACGTGGATCCAACGGCACTGGCACTGCAGGTCGCGGACGTCCATCTGGCTGATCAGATGCAGGCGTCATCAATGTCTGCGGGAGGATCAACCACGACACACGTGGGCGCAGTATCGGCAGCGAACCAAACAGCGCCAACTGCGCAGCAGTCCGTGCAACTCCGTGCGCTCGAGACGTATGCCGGCACGTATCGCGTACCGGGAACAGGCAACCTGACCACCCTCGCCATTGTAGACGGCGCACTGCGCGTGCAGGAACCCGGCGGCTATGACGTGATCGCGCGCAGCGCCGATGAACTGGAGGTGGTTGGCACTCCCATTCGATTGCGCTTCGAAGCCGGCGCGACCATCGATGCGCCGGCGCGTCGGGTTACCACGATCGTATCCGGCGTACCGGAGAACACCTATGAACGCATCACCGCGGCACCGCTCACGCAAGAGCGAGCGGCGGCGTTGACTGGTACGTACAGCAGTACCGAACTTGGCACATCGCTGGTGGTGTCCCAATCAGACAGCACGCTGATGCTGACGCTGCGCAATGCGTCTGCCGTGCTGCTCCGCGTAGTGGGAGAAGACGAACTGCTTGGCGCTGGTTTGACGCTCCACTTTACCAGGGACGCGAGTGGACACGTGACAGGCCTTCTGCTCAACCAGGGGCGTGCACGAGGGCTCCGATTTGACCGCGACGACAAGGCACGCTGATTGGCATGGGGTGTGGAGCACCAGGCACCTGTGATCGTTGCTTCTCCACGCAACGTTCCGGTACAGGCGCTCGGGCCCCTCCGCACTATCCTCGGCGCATGTTCCCCCCTTGCGCATTCCCCCCCGCCGAGCCGAACGTATGGCTATGCCGCTTTCCCCGCCTATCCCGCCTCGATCACTCTGGACGGTGGCGGATCTCGAACAGTTGCCATCCGACGGCAATCGCTACGAGATCCTGCACGGCGAGTTGCTCGTGACGCCGATGCCGGCGGTATGGCACCAGCGCATCGCGTTTCGACTCACCAGCAGCATCGCACAGTGGTGCCGTGCAGACGCCGGCTGGGAGGGTTTCGCACCGGGTGGTGTGTTCATCAATGAAACCACATGGTTGGAGCCTGATCTGGCCGTGTACCCAGTGCCTGCCGGTCGCGCGATCGCCGACTGGCGTCAAATGGGACCGCCCGCGCTTGTCATCGAGATTCTGAGCCCGTCCACGACCAAAACCGATCGACACCGCAAACGTCCGGCGTATCTCGCACACGGTGTCGCGGAAGTGTGGCTCGTTGACATCGACACACAAACCATCGAGCGGTGGACGGCGCAATCGGAATTCCCGCATCCGCATTGCACCACGATCGCGTGGACGCCGAGTGACGGGGCACCCGAGTTGACGATCCAGCTCGCTGAGCTGTTCGGCTCGTCCGCGTGAGCGGCGTGAATGATTTTGATGCCTGCGTCGTAAGTGGCGATGTGCTCGATTTGCTGGCAGTGGGATTGACCGCTGAGCAGGTCATCGAAGAACTCCCGGATCTGGAACTCGAGGATATTGGCGCATGCCTCCGCTTCGCAAGCCGGCGGTTGGGACACCCTGTACTTGCGGCGTAGCCGATGCGACGGTAGCGCTGTGAACGCTGTCACCCGAGTCGGACCCTCTTGCACGCCTCTAACGAGCTGACGACATGCTTCATCCCGGGCGACGTCGCGCCGCACTCGCGCTGGCACTCTGCGCAACGCCACTCGTCGCCTGCAACACGGACGGCAGCGCTGACAAACCGATCGCAGACTACGCGCACAGCGCGGAGGCTGTGCAGCGCGTGCTGCCCACACCACGCATTCGTGATAGCGCGGGCATTCGCATTGTCGAGTACCCCACACTGGGGCCCATGCCGCCCGGATCGTCTACCGTACCGCGCAATCCGCTGCGGTTGGCGTTGGCCGATCTTCCGCCCGCCGTACAACTCGAATCGCAACCGTTCCTCGACCTTGGCGGGCTGAACGCGAACGAGCAAGCGGAGTTTGATGCAACGCCTCCGATGTTGTCGGCAACCGAGCTGTCGAACGGCACAATCGTGGTGAATGATCGAACGCAGCTCAGGTTCTTCACCAGAACCGGCGCGTTTATCCGCGCCGTCGGTTGACGCGGAATGGGGCCCGGCGAATTTCAACAAACGCGCGCGGTCTGCCGCTTCCCCGGCGATACGCTCCTCGTGATTGACTACTCAGGAGATCGCCTCACGCTGTGGGACGCGAACGGCGAGTGCATCAGCATGTATCCTCGACTGGGACGCGTGCACGCGTGCCACGCAAACGGAACTCTCGTTGTACAAAACGCAATCTTTCAAGCCACAACCAACGCGCAGGGTGATCAGGTCGGCGAGTACGAACTGAGGCGACCAGACGGTTCGATCGTACGTGTGCTCGGCACGCTGCCGATCATACGGTCGGCGGGTGGACTCGCGCGTGCACCAAGCGTCATTCCGGTGGGCAACGAACCTTATATCGGCAACGCGCGCATTTATGAAGTGCGCGTGCAACACATCGACGGACGCGTACGACGCATCACGCGACTCTCCGGACCATTGGTGCCCATTACTGACGAAGCATGGCGAGAGCGCGCGAAAAATATGGTGCCAGGAAGCGCGACAGCCGAGCAACGTGAACAACTCGCACGGTTCACCGCCATCAAGCCGTTCGATACCTATCCCGCCTTCTCAAAAGTGCATGTGGATCCCGCAGGCTGAACATGGATTCAGGACTTTGAAAGTCTTGCGAGCTGGACCGTGCTGGACTCAAGCAGCGTCATCATGGGGCGTTTCAACGTGCCCCATGACGCGTCCTTGCCGCTTGCCGGGGAGTTCGTTCTGCGCGTCGAGCGCGCGACAGAGTTCGGCGGCCCGTAAACGCCACTTCCAAGAGTTCATAGTGGGCCGAATTTGCACGGAAGGCCGACGCCGCCGATAATAGGGCCGTAGCACGCGAAGCGCCATCCAACCCACAACGAGCCGCCCCATGCAACTCATGTCACGTCTGTATTTGATCATGTTGCCAACGGTTGCATTGCTCGCGCTCTTGGCCGGCTGTGACAGCAGCCATTTCGAAACACCGGAACTGCAAGGCGGCGCGGCGCTGGTCGACGATGCCGACACGCCACGACTTTGGGTGCTCACCAAACAGGAAGAATCGCGCACGGTGAGCCTTGGCGTTGGCGCACGCGCCAGCGTTCGAACGCGCACCGATACCTACTTCCACTTCGACGTGCAGGCCTACGACCCTGTGGCCACGACGCCGCTCTGGAAACAGCGCCTGCTCACCATCGGCGATCCAAATGCCAAAGGGACGTCGTCACTGGTTATCGGCTCGGATGTGGACGCCAAACTGCTCGGACAGGACGGCGCGCTCGTGTGGTTGCTGATTGGTGACGCACCGTTCGCACTGAACGCCGCCGACGGCAGCGTCGCCGTCAACGCGGAGACGCTACAGCAGATCAATCCGGCACTACAGGGACTGCTGCCGAGCGAGGCGCAGTACTTCGGCTTCGACCGCGGACTCGTGATCATGACGGCTGACGCACGGCAGTTCGTGGTGCGCGGCAATGAACACAAGGTCGAGACGTATCTGCCGCCGCCACGGCCCATGGCGCCGGAAGGTCCGCTACAAGCCAATGGCACACGCGAAATGGTGCCGCTCGTGCCGTTTGGCGACACACCCGCGCGGCACGTCACACTTGGCGGACAGCAACTGTGGCTGTACACGGACAAAGAAGCGGCCGATGCGACCGACGATGAATGGGGGCGGAATCTGCGCTATCCATACACCGTGCTCAACGAAGGCAAGCTGGCGCGGCGCACGTTGCTGCACGCAACGATTGACACGGTTCAGCGATTCGACGACCGGTTCGGACGGATTGCAAAGTTTACCCCCATTGCCGACGCACCAACGTTCCTCAACGGTCGCTTCGCAAAAGATCCAGGCACAGGCAACGCGCGCGTGCTCGAAGATCCTGAGGGTGTGCTTGTGTGGTACAGTACACGCATCGACGATGCAGGGCGCGTGGCTCTGGCCAAAATCGATGCCCGGTTGGCGACGGTATGGCGCAGCGAAATCCCACTCAGCGAGTCCAACTTCAGCCGGCCGCTCGTGACGTGGTGGCTCCCGACACACCTCGTGATTGTGGGAACACAACAGGTTGAGCAGAACGGCGCGACACGGCAGCTGCCCTATCTCGTGAGCATCAACCTGGCCCTTGGCACGGTGCAGTCCACGCCACTCGCCAACTGACGAATCAACCGTGCAGCCCAGTGCGTATCACGGGAGCGTCCCCTACGGTCAGCTTTTCCCCGAGCCGTTGACGGCCGCTGATTGAAAAACTCACGCACACGCCGAGTGTATTTGCATAGCTGCGCCCCTTCGCCATGGCGCACGCGGCGATTGATTTCGCTGTATCTCACGCCATCCCAATTCCCGTACCAGACGCCCGCTCATGTTTGACGCCAACAAGCTCCTGCAACAGTTCCTTGGCCCGTCTGCCAGCAACTCCGTTCTCCAGACCGGTAGCGCGGCCAAACAACAACTGGGCAGCATGGGCCTCGGCGGTTTCGGCGGTGGCGCCGTGGCGGGTGGTCTACTGGGAATGGTGCTCGGGGGCAAAAAAATGAAAAAGATGTCCAAAGGCGTCCTGGGGTACGGCGGCGCCGCAGCGGCGGGCGCGCTGGCTTACAAGGCGTATACCAATTGGCAACAGGGCAAGGCTGCGGCTACAGCGCCGGTCGCCAGCCCCGCCGACTTCGGTCAGGTGGAGCGCAGCTTTTTGCCGGAAGCCAACGCGGCGGCCAACGGGCAGCCGTTTCCGTTGGCCTTGATCCAGGCCATGATTGGTGCCGCAAAAGCTGACGGACATATCGACGCCGTGGAGCAGCGCGCGCTGTTCGAAAAAGTTGAACAGATGGGGCTCGACGCCGAGAGCAAAGCGTTCGTGTTCGACGCAATCAATCGTCCTGCAGACATCGCCACAATCGCGGCGTCCGCACGCGGCATTGAACAGGCCACGGAATTGTATCTCGTCTCCCGTATGGCGATCGATGTTGACGAGCCGAGCGAGCGCGCGTATCTGGAGGCGCTGAGCCATCGATTGAATCTGCCGGCCGAGCTCATCGCGCATTTGGACCGTCAGGTAGAGGCCGCCCCGTGAGGTGAAGGCCGCGCGAAGACCGTGCCGAACACACGATCGGGGATGACACCATGTGATGTCATCCCCGATCGTGTGATCAGCGTGGTGACGCGCCGTCAGCTGATCGTTGGAATGAAGAACGGCTGCACAATCGCGATGACATCAGCGCGATCGAGCGGCTCGTCGAATGCTTCCTGTGCGGCGTCCGCACCAAAGGATGCACTGGCCAGCGCGCTCACGTTCACGCCAGCCTGAATGATGTTGCTCTCTGACGGCGAACCTGCGCCCGCGCCGTAGATCCTGTCGAACGTCTGACCGACAACGGTCGGGTTGACGGTGCCGAGCGTGGTGCCGCCTGCCGCAGCACGTTCTCCTCCGCGTACGGTGCCGCTCCAGCGCACGCCGATTGGCGCACCGGCCGCCGCGCGTCGCATGCGGCGAATGCGGGACGCGTGACGTGCCTCGACGGAGTGAATACGCAGCGCCGCTTCGAGGATCGTCGGGCTCGGCATGAGATTCGCGACCTGACCCTTGTAGGCGCGAACGCCGACATCTTCGGCACCCTGTGCGACCTGTAGCAGGAATGCGAGGTTCGTCGTCGCTTCAGCAAATGGTCCACCGCCCTGCGCACTACGATTACCCGTGAAATCAAAGCTCGTGGCCGTCAGGTTGAACACATTGGTTGCGCCTGTGGCGAGCAGCGTGGCCACGTGTGCGGCTTCATGTTTCTGAATTTGCTGCAATGAGGCGACCGCGCCCGGTACGGCGGCGGCCAACGCACGCACTGGAGCGAACGCCGTATTCACAGCGGCCACGGCACTCATGCCGAGCACCGCCTTGTAGAACTCGTTCTCGAAGATCTCGAGCGCGAGCGCAAAGTCGAGCACGTTTTTGATGGCGGCGGGCAGTGCGCCCTGTGCATACACGTCGCGGCTCAGCGCGGCGAGCGCTACGGGAATCGATCCGAGCGCCAGCGCGGCGGTGAGTGCCGACGAAGTTGACGCGCCGTTTGAAATCTCGGCGCTGCGAGCGGTCAGCATCTCGAGGATCTGTGGGTCGATCGTCTCTTCTATGATAGATGTTGTCATGTATTGTAGTCTCCAGGTCGGGGATGAGATCAGGTCGGTGCTGGAGCGGTTTGGTCGGGCGTGCGTCGGCTCTGATTCGCCGGCGTTCCAATCGCGAGCGGGCTGGTCACCACATTCAGGCTGACCACTGACGCGAGCACCGTCTCCGCTTCCGCCTTCACATCCAGACCAGCGGCGTTCACGACGTCGTCGCCGGCAAAGAGCCGACCGTTCGCCCCGTCCCGGATATCACGGATGGCGGCGGCATGCCGCGCTTCCACCGAGACGATCTTGCCAGCCACCAGAAGGTTCGTGGCGCTTGTGAGATATTTTCCGGCGCTGTTATACGCCGACACGCCGGTGTCCTCGAGCAACTGCGAGGTGCTCAGGAGCACGGACCGATTGGCCGTGAGCGTGCCGACGGTGGTTGTGTTGAAGTTGATGGTCGGGATCGCGGCGGTACCGAGCACCTGCTTCAAAAACTCGCGATGAATGACTTCGTGCTTTTGTAAATCGCTCAACACTTCCTTCTCATCGGCGGACAGCGCGGCGAAGCCGGCCGAGGTGAGCGCGATAGTATAGTATGCGGCTTCAAGCTGCTCGAGCGCGTACGCGTAGTTGAGAATTCCGACATCGGTGGACAGATCAAGCGTGTATGGCTCGTCTATTGGATCAGTGATGCCATCGCCGTCGTCCCCGCAAGCTGCGAACACCGTCGGCATGAGGACGATGACGCCGCCCAAACCCATCACCTGCAAGAACGAGCGTCGCGACGTGCTTTGCAGCAGTTGATCACCGCGGGTGAAAAAAACTCCGTGTCCGTTTGCCATGGTTGTTGCGCTCCCAGAGGCGGGCCAGATAAGCGTTCTGCGCTAAGGGGTTGGCGACCATCAGCGTCGTTCGTCGAACGCGCATGTTATGCCGCCTTCATTGACAGGCGCTATTGGCTCATCGGTGTACGCCCATGGTCATAGTGCGCGTTTCCCGATGCGTTTCAGCTACGCAAGCGCGGCACGAATCGCGTTCACAGTGCCCGTCGGAGACTCCTCGGGCATCAAGTGTCCGACACCGGCGACTGTAGTGAGCGTGGCGTTTGGAATTCGCGACACGCGCAAGTGCAGCGCGTGTTCGGGCACCCACCGATCGTTCGCGCCGGCGTACGCCGTAAACGGCACGGCGAGTTGGCTTGAATCACGGACGAGCGCCGGCAGGTTCCACTTGTTCATCATGCCCAGCGCGGCGGCACAGTGCGCGGGCATGGCAAAAAGGTGCGCGTATCGCGCTATTTGCTCTGCGGTGAGCGTCGCGCCGCTGGAGCCCAGCATGGAAGAAACAAGTCCGCCCTGCTGCGACGCCCAAGCCGCGGAACGCGCCAGCCACGACGATTCCACGAGCAGTCCGGCAAAGGGCGCCAGAATGTCCACCCAGACGTCGGGAGGCGGGATAAGCGCGGGATTGAAGCCAACGATGGACCTGGGGGCGGCGAGGCCATCGAGGGTCATGCGGAGCGCGACGGCAGCGCCGGCCGAGTGCCCGACGATCACATCCGGTCGCAGGTCGAGCGCCTGCATGAGTTGGCCGACGGCGGCGGCCATGCCGCTGAGCGACAACGGGTCCGCAGGTCGTGTGGTCGCGCTCGCTTGCCGCTCGGCCGGGGCGAGGATTCGGCTGAATGCGTGTCCTGGGAGGTCCGGCGCGACGACGAGCGCGTGCGCGGCAATGGCCGTCAGGACATCGGCCCATTCGTGAGTACTTCCGCCGGTGCCGTGCAGCAAGAGGACCACGGGTCCCCCGGTGTCGCCCGCGATTTGCACGTGCCAGTCGACGCCGCCGGCCACTTGTCGGCGGCTGAAGGCCAGATTGGGCCAGTTTTGCGGTATGGTGCCGGTCATTTCATGGGCAAACGTGACACTTTGAAGAAAAGTTGCGAAAAAGCGTAAATAAAACTTGACGGTTTGGAGTGTAACGCACAGTTTACAGCCTGCTGGAAGAGGTCACAGGTGGTCCCACTTCGCGGGACGCCGACCCGCGCCGCGAGGGATGTCGCGGCAGTCTCGTCCCATTGGGAGGAACGATGGAGAACAAAGGTGGAATGGATGATGAAACGGCCCGTGCGTTTCACGGCTACTTCATCATGGGAACGGCCGCATTCGTGCTAGCGGCTGTCGGCGCACATCTTCTCGCGTGGACCTGGCGTCCCTGGTTTTAAGCCAGTTACCCATCCATCGCTTTTACCGAACTTAGGAGGAGAATCAAGTGCATCGAATTTGGGTTGGTTTGGACGCCAGATTAGTCATGTCTGCGGTCGGTTCGTTCGTCGCTGGCACTGTACTCCTGTTGCACGTTTGGGCTTATGGCCAGTTCAACTGGCCGGGCACGCTCAAGACCACGTACAACACCAGCGCTCCCAGCGCCACACGGTAAGGAGCCACCATGCATCGTCTTTGGCTCATGTATGATCCGCGACGCATCATGATTGCCATGAGTGGCTTTCTTGGCCTGCTCGCGTTCGTGATCCACTTCATCCTGCTGAGCTCTCAGCGGTATTCGTGGATCGAGAGTGGCACGCTGTCCGCCGCCGAGGCGCCAGTTGGCGGTTCTGGCATGTCGGCTGCGGCCGAGATGTCTCCGCTTCCGCCAGGCCGTTAATCGGCCAAGTGGTCGCGACCGCGGGGCGGGACCGGGTGTCGGCCATGTCGGGCCGCCCCCGGTTCCCGCGCCCACGGGCCTACACAGTTCATTCCACGTCTAATTGCGTGATTCACATGCCGCTCGCGCGTCGGTTGCACGCCTCGGAGAGATAGTCCATGGCGACCCTGAGTTTTGAACGGAAGTACAGAGTCCGCGGCGGAACGCTGATCGGCGGAGATCTCTTCGATTTCTGGTTCGGTCCATTCTATGTGGGCTTTTTTGGTTTCACGACGATCTTCTTCGCCACCATGGGCACGCTGATGCTCGTGTGGGGCGCGGCGATGGGTCCGACGTGGAACCTGTGGCAGATCAACGTGGCCCCACCCGACCTGAAATACGGCCTCGGTTTCGCCCCGCTGGCGGAAGGTGGCCTCTGGCAGCTGGTCACGGTGTGCGCGATCGGCGCATTCCTCAGCTGGGCGCTCAGGCAGGCGGAGATCAGCCGCAAGCTGGGCATGGGAATGCACATCCCCTGGGCGTACGGCGCGGCCGTGTTCGCGTACGTGACGCTGGTGGTGTTCCGACCCTTCCTGTTGGGAGCCTGGGGTCACGGCTTCCCCTACGGCATTTTCTCGCATCTCGATTGGGTGTCGAACGTGGGGTACCAATACCTCCACTTCCACTACAATCCGGCGCACATGATCGCCATCACCTTCTTCTTCACGAACTGCCTCGCCCTCGCGATGCACGGGTCACTGATCCTGTCGGTGACGAATCCCAAAAAGGGTGAACCGGTGAAGACGGGCGAGCATGAAAACGTCTTCTTCCGCGACTTGCTTGGCTACTCGATTGGCGCGATCGGCATCCACCGGTTGGGGCTGTTCCTCGCCGTGAGTGCCTCCATCTGGAGCGCCATTTGCATCATCATTTCCGGTCCCTTCTGGACGCGCGGTTGGCCGGAGTGGTGGAACTGGTGGCTTAATCTTCCCATTTGGCCCGTGGCCTGAGGCTATCGCGCATGCTCGAGTACCAGAATCTCTTTACGCGCGTGCAGGTGCGACATGCTCCGGATCCGGGTCTGCCGGTGGACATGGGCGCAACGGGCGCCCGCTACGGCAAGCCATTCCTCCTCTCGCTCGCCGGTCGCATCGGTGACGCTCAGATCGGCCCCATCTACTTTGGTTGGGCTGGCATCCTGTCGCTGCTGTTCGGCTTTATCGCGATCGAGATCATTGGCCTGAACATGTGGGCCTCTGTTGGCTGGGATCCGGTGCAGTTCGTGCGCCAACTTCCCTGGCTGGCCCTTGAACCACCGCCACCGCAGTTCGGCCTCCGTATCCCGCCGCTTGAACAAGGTGGTTGGTACCTGATGGCCGGCTTCTTTCTCACGGTCAGCATTTTGCTCTGGTGGGTGCGCACGTATCAGCGCGCTCGCGCGTTGGGCATGGGAACGCACCTGCCGTGGGCTTTCGCGTCGGCGATCTTCCTCTACCTGTCGTTCTTCTTCCAGCCACTACTCGTGGGCAGCTGGAGCGAGATGGTGCCCTTCGGCGTCTTCCCGCATCTCGACTGGACGAGCGCCTTCTCCATCCGGTACGGGAATCTCTACTACAACCCGTTCCACGCGCTCTCGATCGTGTTCCTGTACGGCAGCGCGGTGCTCTTCGCCATGCACGGCGCCACGATCCTCGCCGTTGCCCGAATGGGCGGTGAGCGTGAAATCGAGCAGATCACCGATCGCGGAACTGCGGCCGAACGTTCGATGTTGTTCTGGAGGTGGACCATGGGCTTTAACGCCACGATGGAGTCGATCCATCGCTGGGCCTGGTGGTTCGCCGTGCTCACCACGTTCACCGGTGGCATTGGCATCCTGCTCACGGGCACGGTAGTGGACAACTGGTATATGTGGGGACAGAAGCACGGTCTTGTAGCCACGTATCCGACTCAGAATATGATCACGCCGGATCAAGCCGAGTTCCTGCGCGGTCGTTATCAGGGCACTTCTCCTGACAGCTTCCCGCGATACCTCGCGCCGGCCGCCGCAGCAGTTCCCATGATGATGGACAGTACGATGGCGCCGCCGGACAGCGCGACGGCTGATACCACTGTGGTCCCGGTTACCGTTCCACCCGACGCTCCGCCGCCGAGTGACGACGTTAATGATGCCTTGTTCTCGAGCCCGAGGATGAATCGATGAGTGCCTTGAGTGCACGGACCTCGACTGTGGTGGCCCTCGCCGTCACGGTCGGGCTCACGGCCTGCGACCTCGGCGAAAAAGAGGTCGTGCAAGTGGGCTATCGCGGGACCTCGATGGAACAGACGTACGACATGAACCGGGTCGACGCCAAGTTCTCGCAGGTTGCTATCCCGGCGGTGCTTCCGCCGGCCGGCGAGTCGCCGCCCGGACCGCTGCCGTGGCAGAACGTCCAGGTGCTCAATGACATCTCGGTCGCCGAGTTCAATCGCACGATGATCGCGATGAGCACGTGGGTGGCCGGGACGGGCAACTGCGCTTACTGCCACAATCTGGCCAACTTCGCAGCCGACACGCTGCCCAGCGGTGAGCCGATTTATACCAAGATCGTTGCCCGCCGCATGCTTCAGATGACCCGACACATCAACTCGCAGTACAGCGAGCATGTGAAGAACACCGGTGTCACCTGCTACACGTGCCACGTGGGCAAGCCGCTACCCAACGGGCTGTGGTTCTACGCCAGTCAGAACGACTACCTTCGGCACTACCTCGATCGCGATGGCGCACGGGTCATTTCAAAGACGCTCGAACCGACCAACAACAATCGCTCGTCGGTCAAGCAAACGGAGTGGACCTACGCGCTCATGATCTCGCAGTCAAAATCGTTGGGCGTCAACTGCACGTACTGCCACAACACCCGCGCATTCTCCAGCTGGGAACAAGCACCGCCAGCACGCGTGACGGCGTTCCATGGCATCCTGATGATGCGTGACGTGAACACCAATTTCCTCGCATCGCTGGAACCCGTCTATCCCGCGGTACGCCTTGGCCCGATGGGTGATGCTCCGAAGGCCCAGTGCGTCACGTGTCACAACGGGGCGTACAAGCCGCTCTACGGTGCGCAGATGACCAAGGACTACCCGGCCATGTGGGGCCGATCAGATTGGAATGGTGTGCCCTTCCCTGGTATCTATGGACCAGCCGCGCCCACTGATTCGATGGGCGTTTCGGCCGACTCAACGGCCGCGGTGCCGACCGATACCGTGCCGGCTGGTGTCCGAGCCAGCCCGTCGGCCTCGGTCACCCTTCCTGCCGGAACCGCGGCTCGGGGCGGTCCACAGCGCTAACTCAGTGCCGTTCCGGATGTCACGCCCCGCGGTGCTCCGGCTCCGCGGGGCGTGATTCGTTTCCGCCTGTTTGTGCCGATGAATCCGAACTCGCCGAAACCGGTGTGTACATCTCGTGCGTTGACTTAGCGTTAGCCTGCGCTGTGCACGCGCTTCGCGATGACCGCGAATTCCTTCAGTCGCCTTTCCCCGGACCCGTCCTGTGACGACCCGTCGCCTGCCCGTCTACATTCTCGCCGACGTTTCCGGCTCCATGCAGGGAACGCCCATCGAGTCCGTGAAGTCTGGTATCCGCCAGCTGCATCGTGACCTGCTCGGTGATCCGCAAGCCATCGAGAGCGCCTATCTCTCGATCATCACGTTCGGCAACTCGGCGCAGCAAACCGTGCCGCTCACCGAAGTCGCCATGTTCAATCCGCCGGAGCTGACGGCCGGCGGCACGACGAACTTTGGCGATGGGTTGCGCATGCTGATCGACAGTTTCGATCGCGAACTGGTGCGCACCACGGCCGATCAGAAAGGTGATTGGCGCCCGCTGGTGTTCATCCTCTCCGACGGCGCACCTACCGATGTGGACTGGCCCATGTACGCGCAGCAGCTGCGCGAGCGGCGGCCGGCCAACATCATCGCCGTGGCCTGCGGCGATCAGGCGGATGTGAATGTGCTCAAACAGGTGACGGAGAACGTGATTCTTATGCAGGAAATGTCGCCTGATGCGTTCCGCGCGTTCTTCAGCTTTGTGTCGGCGTCGGTGAAGCAGACGTCACAGAAGGTTGGCTCCGTCGCCGACGGCAGTGCGATTACGCTTCCGCCGCCACCGCCCGGCATCACGATCGT
>Ga0163147_10004194_pt1 | contig 18524 bp, 17 predicted proteins | sample OliLakLV19MP6G1_FD_148597 | JGI IMG/M metagenome (GOLD analysis project Ga0163147, IMG submission 148597) | Freshwater microbial mat bacterial communities from Lake Vanda, McMurdo Dry Valleys, Antarctica- Oligotrophic Lake LV.19.MP6.G1 | ecosystem: Environmental > Aquatic > Freshwater > Lake >...
CAGGCAAGCCACCGGCGCGCGCCGGTGGCTTGCCTGCGGCCTTCGCGCGCGTTGCGCTCGGCTGCGCCGCGCTCTCTTCTTCGTTGCCGCGGTCGCTGCCTGCGGCGGTGGTGGACGCCGGACGCGCCTTGCCCTTCTGCGTCGCGAGGCTCTGCTTGAGTGCGTCCATCAGGTCGATCACCTGCGCGCGCGCCGGACGGCCCGGCAGGCTCACGACGTCCTGGCCTTCGATCTTGCGCTCGATGATCGCGAGCGCCGCCTGGCGGTACTCGTCCTCGTACTGCGTCGCATCGAAGCCGTCGCTGGCGAGCTGATCGATCAGCTTGACGGCGAGCTCGACCTCGGCCGGCTTGGTGGCGATCTCGTCACCGAGATCGACGTCGGCGAAGCTGCGCACCTCGTCGCCGTAGAAGAGGGTGTGCAGGACGAGCCCGTGCTCGGCTTCGCGCACCAGCACGAGCTGCTGCTTGCCGCGGGTGGAGAACTTGGCGACCGCGCACTTGCCGCTCTCGCGCATGGCGGCCGTGAGCAGGCGATAGGGCTTGTGGCCGCCCTTGTCGGGGCCGAGGAGATACGCCTTGTCGAAGTAGACCGGGTCGACCTTCGAGAGCGGCACGAACTGCTCGATCTCGATCGACTGGTCGCTCTTCTGCTCGAGGGCCTGCAGCTCGTCCTCGGAGAGCACCGCGTACTCGCCCTTCGCGTACTCGTAGCCGCGAACCGTGTCGTCGCGCTCGACGACGTCGCCGCACGCGGAGCAGACGTACTGCTGCTTGAGCCGGGCGCGGTCCTTCTTGTGCAGCATGTTGAAGGACAACGACTTCGAGCGGGTCGCGGGATAGAGCTTCACCGGTACGGCGACGAGCCCGAAGCTCACGATGCCAGATGCGATCGGCCTTGCGGCCATGACAGCCTCCTCAACCGCATGACTCGACGCCGCTGCGTCCCGCAGCGCTCGTCGAGACCACGCTCCTCGCTCGTCTTCGGTCGGCGCCTGCCGCGAGCTTAACGGGACGCTAGCGCGGATGGCTTCGCAACACCACGCTGCGGCGGCTCTCGGCGGCGTGCGGACCGGTCACGGTGGGTGCCCGCGGCGCGCTGGATGATCAGCGCGGTGCGTGAAGCAAACTAATATCTCGAATGCGTGCTGTGGGTCTTGTTCTTACGACGCGCGGCGCTAGAGTAGCGGCACCGTGAGGGGAGTACCCTTGTTGGAGCAGCAGATGAGTCGCTTCGCGAATGCGCGCGGAGCGGCGTCACGCGCGTCCACCGCGTCATCGGGCGGCTGAACGGGAACCAGGCGTGCAGGTCTTCCATCGCAGTACGAACGTTCTGTCGCGGTTCACGATCTTCGGTGGCCTCTTCGTGGTCGCCGGGCTCGTGTACGGGCTGGTGCTGGTCAACCGGTCGCCTTACGTGACGCACCAAGGCGTCGCCAAGGAACAGCCGATCCAGTTCAGCCACAAGCACCACGCCGGCGAGCTCGGGATCGATTGCCGCTACTGCCACACCACCGTCGAGAACCTCGCCTACGCGGGTATGCCGGCGACCAAGACGTGCATGAACTGTCACTCGCAGATCTGGACCGACAGCAAGTTCCTCGAGCCGGTTCGCGACAGCTGGCGGACGGACCGGTCGATCGAGTGGGTCAAGGTCTACGATCTGCCGCAGTACGTCTACTTCAACCACAGTATTCACGTGAACAAGGGCGTCGGCTGCGCCACCTGTCATGGCCGTGTCGATCTGATGAACGTCCTCTGGCAGGAGCCCACCCTGCAGATGGAGTGGTGCCTGGACTGCCACCGGCAGCCGGAGAAGTATCTGCGCCCGCGGCAGTTCATCTTCAGCATGGACTACCAGCCGCCGGCCGACCAGATCGCGCTCGGCAACCAGCTCAAGGAAGAGTACGACGTGGAGGCCCGCGTCCAGTGCTCGGCGTGTCATCGGTGAGCGTCAGGAGACGGTGCGGTTGATGGGACGACTCGACCTGGAAACGATCCGCGACGAAGTCGCTCGCAAGCGCGGTCGCGACTACTGGCGGAGCCTCGACGAGCTCGCCGGCAGCGAGGAATTTCTCGACTACCTGAAGGCCGAGTTTCCGCGTCAGGCGCAAGCTCTGGAGTACGTCGACCGGCGCCAGTTCATCAAGCTGATGGGCGCGTCGCTCGCGCTGGCCGGCCTCGGCGCTTGCACGACGCAGCCCAAGGAGACGGTGGTCCCGTACGTCAAGCCGCCGGAGGAGCTGGTTCCCGGCGAGCCGCTCTACTTCGCGACGGCGATGCCGCTGCAGGGGATGCTCACCGGCCTGCTGGTCGAGAGCCACGTCGGACGGCCGACCAAGATCGAAGGCAACCCGCAGCATCCGGCGAGCCTCGGTGCGACCGATGCGTGGGCGCAGGCGTCGGTGCTGACGCTGTACGACCCGGACCGGTCGCAGGTAGTGCGTCGCGTGGACGAGATCCTGAGCTGGGAGGATTTCCAGGAAGCGCTCGCGGCCGCGCTCGAGGCGCAGGCGGAGCGCGGCGGGGCAGGGTTCCGAATCCTCACCGAGACGGTGTCCTCGCCGACGCTCGCGGCGCAGATCGCGGATCTCGCGAAGAAGTTCCCGGGCGCGCGCTGGCATCAGTACGAGCCTCTGGCGCGCGACAACGTGGTTGCCGGAGCGCGACTCGCCTTCGCCAGCGACGTCGACACGCTGTACCGTTTCGACCGCGCCGACGTGATCGTGTCGCTCGACGCGGACTTCGTCGCCTGCGGCGGGCCGCACCTGCGCTACGCGCGCGAGTTCGCCGGCAAGCGCCGCCTGACCGGTGGCGCGAGCGACATGAACCGTCTCTACGTGGTCGAGACCACGCCCTCGAACACCGGTGCCAAGGCCGACGAGCGCCTGGCGTTGCGTGCCAGCCAGATTCCCGGCGTCGCGCGCGCGATCGCCGCCGGCGTCGGCGTGGCGACCAGCGCACCGGAGTGGAGTGCGGTGCACGCGGCGTGGCTCGCTGCCGTGACGAAGGATCTGCAGGGCAGCCGCGGACGGAGCATCGTCATCGCCGGCGATCAGCAGCCGCCGGACGTGCACGCGCTGGCGCACGCGATCAACGCTGCACTGGGCAACGTCGGACAGACGGTGCTCTACACCGAGCCCGCGGTGGCGCGGCCGGAGGTCCAGCTCGACTCGCTACGGGCGCTGCTCGACGACATGCGCGCCGGCAAGGTCGAGGTGCTGCTGATCCTGGGCGGCAACCCGGTCTACACCGCACCGGCCGACCTCGACTTCGCGGGCGCCCTCGAGCAGGTGCCGCTGCGTGTGCACCACGCGCTGTACGACGACGAGACCTCGGCGCTGTGCCAGTGGCACGTACCCGACGCGCACTACCTCGAGTCGTGGAGCGACGGGCGCGCCTTCGACGGCACCGCCAGCATCATCCAGCCGCTGATCGCGCCCCTGTACACCGGACGGAGCGCGCACGAGCTGCTCGCCCTGGTGGCCGGACAGGCGCTGCCCAACGGCTACGACATCGTACGCGATTACTGGCGCAAGCAGCGCGGCGAGCTCGGCTTCGAGACCTTCTGGCTGCGCTCGCTGAACGACGGCCTGATCGCCGGATCCGCGTCGCCGGCCAAGAGCGTCGCGCTGCGCGGCGGCCTGGCGCGCAGCCTGCCGGCGAGCGCCGCCGCGGGCGACGACGGTGCGCTCGAGATCGTCTTCCGTCCCGACCCGAGCGTGCTCGACGGCCGCTTCGCCAACAACGGTTGGCTGCAGGAGCTGCCGAAGCCGCTCAGCAAGCTGACCTGGGACAACGCGGTGCAGCTCGCGCCGCGCACGGCGGAGCGTCTCGGGGTGGTCAACGAGGACGTCGTCGAGCTCGACCTCGCCGGCCGTCGTGTTCGCGGCGCGGTGTGGATCACGCCGGGGCAGGCCGATGGCTCGGTGGCAGTGGCGCTCGGCTACGGGCGCACGCGGGCCGGCAAGGTCGGCAACGGCGCCGGCTTCAACGCCTATCTGCTGCGGGCCTCGACCGCCCCAGACTTCGCGAGCGGGCTCGGGCTGAGCAAGACGGGCGAAACCTATCTGCTAGCCTGCACGCAGCACCACGGCAGCCTCGAAGGACGCGACATCGTGCGCGCCGCGACGCTCGACGAGTTCCGCGCGCACCCGGACTTCGCGCAGCACATCGGACACCAGCCCGGGGCCGACGACACCGTGTTCCCGACCTTCCCGTATGACGGCTACGCCTGGGGCATGGCGGTCGACATGAACGCCTGCGTCGGCTGCAACGCCTGCGTGGTCGCGTGCGTCGCCGAGAACAACATCGCGGTGGTCGGCAAGGGACAGGTCGCGGTCGGCCGCGAGATGCAGTGGCTGCGCATCGACCGCTACTACTCGGGCGAGCCCGAGCAGCCCGACACCTCGTACCAGCCGATGTTCTGCCAGCACTGCGAGCTCGCGCCGTGCGAGGTGGTCTGCCCGGTCAACGCGACGGTGCACGACGAGGAAGGCCTCAACGTGATGGTGTACAACCGTTGCGTCGGCACGCGGTACTGCTCGAACAACTGCCCGTACAAGGTCCGGCGCTTCAACTTTTTCCGCTACACCAACTACAGCGACGAGAGCCTGGCGCTGCAGCGAAACCCCGACGTGACGGTACGCTCGCGCGGCGTGATGGAGAAGTGCACGTACTGCGTGCAGCGCATCAACCACGCGCGCATCGCGGCCAAGAAGGAAGATCGCAAGGTGCGTGACGGCGAGATCGTCACCGCTTGCCAGCAGGCGTGTCCGACCGACGCGCTGGTGTTCGGCGACATCAACGACAAGTCGAGCCGCGTCGCCAAGCTCAAGGCCGACGGCCGCAACTACAGCGTGCTCGGTGACCTCAACACGCGCCCGCGCACCACCTACCTGGCGATCGTGCGCAACCCCAATCCCGGGCTCGAAGGCGGCAAGGACGAGGGCGCATGAGCGTCGAGACCGGCCGCAAGAGCTACGGGGTTTCGGACGTTCCGCCGGCGATCATCGGTCCGGGGCAGACCTTCGAGACCGTCACCGACCGGATCAGCCAGGTCGTCCTTACTCGCAAGACGCCGCGCGGCTGGTTCATCGGACTCGGCATCTCGCTGATGCTGCTGATGGTCTTCGTGATGTCGCTGGGCATGCTGCTCGCCTACGGCACCGGCATCTGGGGTCTGAACATTCCGGTCGGCTGGGCGTTCGACATCGTCAACTTCGTCTGGTGGGTCGGCATCGCGCATGCCGGCACGCTGATCTCCGCGATCCTGCTGCTGCTGCGCCAGGAGTGGCGGACGTCGATCAACCGCTTCGCCGAGGCGATGACGCTGTTCGCCGTGAGCTGCGCCGGCCTCTATCCGCTGATGCATCTCGGACGGCCGTGGCTCGCCTACTGGCTGCTGCCGTACCCGAACACCATGGGCATGTGGCCGAACTTCAGAAGCCCGCTGCTGTGGGACGTGTTCGCGATCTCGACCTACGCCAGCGTGTCGTTCCTGTTCTGGTACACGGGGCTGATCCCCGATCTCGCGACCTTGCGCGATCGCTCGCCGAGCCTCGTCGGGCGGAAGATCTACGGCATCCTGGCCATGGGCTGGCGCGGCTCCGCCCGGCACTGGCAGCGCTACGAGACGGCCTATCTGCTGCTCGCCGGTCTCTCGACGCCGCTGGTGGTCTCGGTGCACACCATCGTCAGCTTCGACTTCGCGGTGTCGGTGATCCCGGGCTGGCACGCGACCATCTTCCCGCCGTACTTCGTCGCCGGCGCGATCTTCTCCGGCTTCGCGATGGTGGTCACGCTCTCCATCCCGATCCGCAAGTTCTACGACCTCGAGGACTTCATCACCGCGAAGCACCTCGACAACATGGCGCGCGTCATGCTCGCGACCGGGCTCATCGTGGCCTACGGCTACACGATGGAAGCGTTCATGGCCTGGTACAGCGGCAACGTCTACGAGCGCTACATGATGTGGGCCCGCATGTTCGGGCACTTCGCGCCCGCGTACTGGGCCCTGGTCCTGTGCAACATCCTCATCCCGCAGCTGATGTGGTTCAAGCGCGTGCGCTCGAACCTGCCGGCGCTGTGGGTGATCTCGATCGTGGTCAACGTCGGCATGTGGCTCGAGCGCTACGTGATCGTCGTCACCAGCCTGTCGCGCGACTTCCTGCCGTCGTCGTGGTTCAAGTTCGTGCCGACCTTCTGGGATTGGTCGACCTTCGTCGGAACGCTCGGGCTGTTCTTCACCTTGCTCTTCCTGTTCATCCGCGTGCTGCCGATGATCTCGATCTTCGAGATGCGCGCGCTGGTGCCGGAAGCGGCGCTGAAGGAGGATCTGCAGGACACCCCGGAGGTCTCGCGATGAGCACGCGGCCGGCTGCCATCCGTCCGCCGATCTACGGGCTGCTCGCGGAGTTCAGCGATCCGAACGAGCTCATCGCCGCGATCCGCCAGGCGCGCGCCGGCGGCTATCGCCGCATGGACGCGTACACGCCGTATCCGATCGAGGAGGTCTCCGAGGAGCTCGGCGTGCACGGCAACAGCCTGCCGCTGATCGTCTTGATCGGCGGCATCGTCGGCCTGTGCGCGGGCTACGGGCTGCAGTACTGGGCCTCGGTGATCGAGTACCCCCTGAACGTCGGCGGGCGGCCGTTCAACAGCCTGATCTCGTTCATCCCGATCACCTTCGAGACCACGGTCCTGTTCGCGGCGCTGTCGGCGGTGCTGGGCATGCTCGCGCTCAACGGGCTGCCGATGCCCTACCACCCGGTGTTCAACGTGCCGCGCTTCGCGCTCGCGAGCCGCGATCGTTTCTTCCTCTGCATCGAGGCGACCGATCCGATGTTCGACCGCGAGCTCACCCGGCGTTTCCTGGAGCGGCTGGTGCCGCGTTCGGTGGCTGAAGTTGATCACTGAGCGGACACGGCAGGGCGCCACGCGCGGGCGCGCCTGGTGCGTGGCTGCGCTGGCACTGCTCTTCGTCGCGGCGGGCTGCCGGCAGGACATGCAGGACCAGCCGAAGTACGACGCGGACGCGGCGAGCACGTTCTTCGCGGACGGTCGGGCCAACCGGCCGCTGGTGCCGGGCACGGTCGCGCACGGCAGCTTCCACGAGGACACGGCGTACTTCGAGGGCAAGAAGGACGGCAAGCCGGTCGCCGTCCTCCCCGTGGCTCTCTCACCGGAGCTGATCACGCGCGGCCGGGAGCGCTACGACATCTACTGCAGCCCGTGCCACGACCGCACCGGCGACGGCAACGGCATGATCGTGCAACGCGGCATGCGCCGGCCGCCATCGTTCCACATCCCGCGGCTACGCGAGGCCGCTCCCGGATACTTCTTCGACGTGATCAGCAACGGCTACGGCATCATGCTCAACTACCGCGCGCAGGTGTCGGTCGAGGACCGCTGGGCGATCATCGCCTACATCCGCGCATTACAGCTCAGTCAGAACGCGCTCCTCGCCGACGTTCCCGCCGACCAGCGGGCGGCGCTCGGCCAGCCGGCGGCGGGGCACTGACGTGGACGTGGTGACGGAACACGTGACCCTGGAGGCCGGACATCCGATCTACCGGCTGCAGCGCGGCGCGCTGCTGCTCGGCGTGGCCGGGCTCGTCCTGACCGCGATCGGCTGGATCGTGTCGCCGGACCAGTTCTTCCGGTCGTACCTGCTCGGCTTCCTCTACTGGTTCGGTATCGCGCTCGGCTCGATGGCGATCCTGATGATCCACCACATCGCGGGTGGCGCCTGGGGCGCCGTGATCCGGCGCGTGCTCGAGTCGGCGCTCGGCACCATCCCGCTGCTGGCGGTGCTGTTCGTCCCGATCGCGCTGGGGATCCACCATCTCTATGAGTGGTCGCACGAGGCCGTGGTCGCGCAGGACGCGGTGCTGCAGGCGAAGTCGGCGTATCTGAACACGCCCTTCTTCCTGGTCCGGGCGGTGCTGTACTTCGCGATCTGGATCCTGGTCGCGACCCTGTTCCGGCGCTGGTCGCTCGAGCAGGACCGCGATCCCGATTCGCGCGTCACCCTGCGCATGGAGCTGCTCAGCCGCGGCGGGCTCGTCCTGTACGGCTTGACGGTGACGTTCGCGGCCGTCGACTGGATGATGTCGCTCGAGCCGCACTGGTTCTCCACCGTCTACGGTCTGCTGGTGATGGGCGGGCAGGGGCTCGCCGCGTTCGCCTTCGTCATCCCGATGCTGGTCTTGCTGTCGCGCCAGCGTGGCCTCGCGCCGTACTTCGATCCCGCGCGGTTCCACGACCTCGGCAACCTGATGCTCGCGTTCACGATGATCTGGGCCTACCTGTCGTTCTCGCAGCTCCTGATCATCTGGTCGGCCAATCTGCCCGAGGAGATCACCTGGTATCTGAACCGTTCGACCGGGGGTTGGCGGGTGGTCGGGTTCGGGCTGCTGTTCTTCCACTTCGCGGTGCCGTTCGGGGTGCTGCTGTCGCGCCGCTTGAAGCGCACCGGACCGAAGCTCGCGATCGTCGCGCTGTGGTTGCTGCTGATGCGCTTCGTCGATCTGTACTGGCTGGTCGGACCGGCGTTCAGCCCGACCAATGCGTTGCCGCACTGGCTCGACTTCACCGCGGTGATCGGTATCGGCGGCATCTGGCTCTGGTACTTCGTCGGACGCCTGGCGCAGCACGCGGTCATTGCGATCCACGATCCGTCGCTTCCGGAGGTCGAGGCATGAGCGGCCCGCGGCAAGAGATGGATCCCAAGGCGCTCGAAGCAGCGGTGCGCGCAGGCCACGAGGAGGACGTCGTCGCCTCCCGCCTGGTCTGGCGGATTGGCGCGGCGTTCGTCGGAGTCCTCGCCATCGCCGTGATCGCGATCTACGTCTTGCAGCCGCTGATGGTGGCGAGCCAGGAGGCGGAGTCGCCGCCGGCGAACCCGCTCGCGGTCAAGTACGGCCGGGTCGAGCCGCCGGCGCCGCGCCTGCAGGTCGATCCCGCGCTCGACATCTACAACCACCGCAAGGCCGAGGCGCAGGTGCTCGGCAGCTATGCCTGGGTCGACGAGAAGGCCGGGTTGGTGCGCATCCCGATCGATCGCGCGATCGCGCTGCTCGCCGAGCGCGGCCTGCCACCGGCCACGGGGCAGGGTGCGGCGGCGCCAGCGCCGGCGTCAGGGGCGAAGCCATGACGCGCGCACGTAGCCGGCGTGTGGCCCTGGGCACGTTGCTAGCCCTCGCCGCGGGCTTGCCGCTCGCGGTGCGGGCCGACGACCGTCCGTTCGCCGCGGCTCCGGCGGTCGCGGCCGTCCATCCGGGCGAGCCGATCATCACCGCGCAGGATCGTCCCGAGGCGCTGCGCGAGGTCGGCTTCGACCAGCACCTCGACGCGCTCATCCCGCTCGACGTCCGCCTGCGCGACGAGGCGGGCCGGGAGGTGCGGCTCGGCGACTACTTCACCGACAAGCCGGTCGTGCTGTCGCTCGCCTACTACTCCTGCCCGATGCTCTGCCTCAAGCCGCTGCAGTTCGACGCCGGCAAGGAGTTCACGGTGCTGACCGTGAGCTTCGATCCGCGCGACACCCCGGAGCGCGCCGCGGAGAAGAAGAAGGACACGCTGTCGCGCTACGATCGCCCGGGCGCCGAGGCGGGCTGGCACTTCCTCACCGGCGACGCCGACCAGGTGGCCGCGCTGACGCGTGCGGTCGGCTTCCGCTACCAGTACGACGAGAAGCGCGGCGAATATGCGCACCCGGCCGGACTGGTGCTGCTGACGCCGGACGGCCGCATCGCGCGCTACTTCTTCGGCGTCGAGTACTCGCCACGCGACCTCCGTCTCGGTCTCGTCGAGACCGCGCAGGGCAAGATCGGCACGCTGGTCGATCAGGTGCTGCTGTTCTGCTTCCACTACGATCCCGCGATGGGGCGCTACTCGGCGGTGGCGCTGAACGCCGTGCGCGCGGGCGGCGTGCTGACGATCCTAGGCCTGGTGGCCTTCATCGGTAGCGCGCTGCGGCGCGAGTCGACGCGCCGGCGTGCGGAACGACACGGGACCGGCTCATGATCGGACGTTTCTCGCTTTTTCCCGAGCAGGCCTCCACCGTCGCCGGGCAGATCGACGCGATCTACTTCTTCCTGGTCGCGGTCAGCGCCGTGTTCTCGCTGGCGATCGCGGCCGCGATCGTGGTGTTCGCGGTGCGCTTCCGGCGCAGCAAGGAGCGCCAGGTGATCCCGACCTGGGAGGGCCTGCTGTCGCTCGAGCTCACCTGGACCATCATCCCGTTCCTGATCACGCTGGTGATGTTCTTCTGGGGCGCGCGCGTGTTCATCACGCTGCGCACGCCGCCGGAGAACGCGCTGCAGGTCTACGTGGTCGGCAAGCAGTGGATGTGGAAGGTGCAGCACGTCGAGGGCAAGCGCGAGATCAACGAGCTGCACGTTCCGGTCGGGCGGCCGGTGAAGCTCGTCATGACCTCGGAGGACGTGATCCACAGCTTCTTCGTGCCCGCGTTCCGCGTCAAGCAGGATGCCGTGCCCGGCCGCTACACCTCGCTCTGGTTCGAGGCGTCGAAGGCGGGTGAGTACCACCTGTTCTGCGCCGAGTACTGCGGCGGCCAGCATTCGCGCATGATCGGACGGGTGATTGCGATGGAACCGGCCGAATTTCAGCGCTGGCTTTCCGGATCGACCGGCACCACCGGCAATCCCTCGTCGATGGTGTCGGCCGGCCAGCAGCTCTTCGAGCAGCTCGGCTGCGCGACCTGCCATCAGGAGAACTCGGGGGCGCGCGGTCCGAATCTTGCCGGCCTGTTCAACAAGCAGGTCGCGCTGCTCGACGGGCGGTCCGTGGTCGCGGACGAAGCCTACCTGCGCGAGTCGATCCTCAATCCGCAGGCGGCGGTGGTGGCCGGCTATCAGCCCATCATGCCGACGTTCAAGGGTCTCGTAAGCGAAGAGGGCCTGCTGCAGCTCATCACCTACATCAAGTCGCTCCAGGCGGCCGACGCCGCACCGGACGCGGCTCCCGCGGTCAAGACGCACGCAACGCTCCAGGGCAGCGAGGAGCAAGGATGACGACGACGGAAACCACCGTGTCCGATGCGCACGGCGCGTCGGGCGTGAACTACCTGAACGCCGACTACGGTGTCCGCTCCTGGCTGTTCACCAAGGACCACAAGCGGATCGGGCTACTCTACCTCGCCTCGATCACGATCTTCTTCGCGCTCGGCGGGCTCGCCGCCCTGATGATCCGCCTCGACCTGCTGACGCCGGCCGGCGATCTGGTCGGCGACGAAACCTACAACAAGCTGTTCACGATGCACGGCGTCGTGATGATCTTCTTCTTCCTGGTGCCGTCGATCCCGGCGGTGATCGGGAACTTCATGCTGCCGCTGATGATCGGCGCGCGCGATCTCGCGTTCCCGCGGCTCAACCTCGCGAGCTGGTACATCTTCAACCTGGGCGGCGCGTTCGCCCTGTGGTCCTTGCTCTCTGGCGGGGTCGACACCGGGTGGACGTTCTACACGCCCTACAGCACCATGTCGTCCAACACGAACGTGATCTCGGCCGCGTTCGGGGCGTTCATCAGCGGGTTTGCGTCGATCCTGACCGGCGTCAACTTCATCGCCACGATCCACCGCATGCGCGCGCCCGGCATGACGTGGGGCCGGATGCCGCTGTTCGTCTGGGCGATGTACGCGACCAGCATCATCTTCGTCCTCGGCACGCCGGTGATCGCGATCACCCTGCTGCTGATGATCCTCGAGCGCGCCTTCCACATCGGCATCTTCGACCCGGCGCTCGGTGGCGACCCGATCCTGTTCCAGCACCTGTTCTGGTTCTACTCGCACCCGGCGGTCTACATCATGATCCTGCCGTCGATGGGCGTGGTGAGCGAGATCATCACCTGCTTCTCGCGCAACCGGATCTTCGGCTACAGCTTCATCGCCGCGTCGAGCATCGCGATCGCGCTGCTCGGCTTTCTCGTCTGGGGACACCACATGTTCGTGTCCGGCCAGTCGGTGAACGCGGGGCTCATCTTCTCGTTCCTGAGCATGGTGGTGGCGATCCCGTCGGCGGTGAAGGTCTTCAACTGGACGGCGACGCTCTACCGCGGCTCGGTGTGGCTGCAGGCGCCGATGCTGTACGCGCTCGGCTTCATCGGCCTGTTCACCATCGGCGGTCTCACAGGGCTCTTCCTGGCCACGCTCGCGACCGACGTCCACCTGCACGACACCTACTTCGTGGTCGCGCACTTCCATTACATCATGGTCGGCGGTGCGCTGATGGGGTATTTGGGCGCGATCCACTTCTGGTGGCCGAAGATCACCGGACGCCTCTACCCGGAGGGGCTCGCCAAGATCGCCGCGGTGATCGTGTTCCTCGGCTTCAACCTCACGTTCTTCCCGCAGTTCGTGCTCGGGTATCTGGGCATGCCGCGGCGCTACCACGTGTATCCGGACGAGTTCCAGATCCTGAACGTGCTCTCGACCGCGGGCGCGTCGATCCTCGGCGTGGGCTATCTGCTGCCGCTGCTCTATCTGGTGTGGTCGATGCGCTACGGTCCCAAGGCGGCCGACAATCACTGGGGTGCGGTCGGGCTCGAGTGGCAGACGACGTCGCCGCCGCCGACCAATAACTTCGAGCAGACGCCGGTGGTGACCGGCGAGCCCTACGACTACCGGGATCCGGTGGAGGTCAAGGACGTTGCATGACGCGGGGGCAGGGGTGGTGCACGGCCACGCGCATCAGTTCGACGACGCCGAGCAGCAGTATGAAGCGTCCTCGCTCGGCATGTGGCTCTTCCTCGCGCAGGAGGTGCTCTTCTTCGGCGCGGTGTTCGCCACCTACGCGTACTACTCGTTCCTCCACACGGACGCGTTCGAGGCCGCGAGCAATCACCTGTCGCTCACCCTGGGCACGATCAACACGGTGGTGCTGATCGCGAGCAGCTTGACGATGGTGTTCGCCGTGCACCAAGCCCAGCACGGCGGCAAGCGGGCGCAGATCGGCTGGTTGCTCGCGACCATGCTGCTCGGCACGGTGTTCCTCGGCATCAAGGCTTACGAGTACACGCACAAGTTCCACGAGGGGCTGGTCCCGGGGGCGCTGTTCACCTACAGCGGGCCCGACGCGCCGCAGCACCAGCTCTTCATGTGCCTCTACTTCGTCATGACGGGGCTGCACGCGCTGCACATGATCATCGGGATCGGCATCCTGGCGACGCTCTGCGTCCTGGCGCAGCGGGGGTGGTTCAGGGCGGGCTACTACACGCCGGTCGAGATGACCGGCCTCTACTGGCACTTCGTCGACCTGGTGTGGATCTTCCTGTTCCCGCTCCTCTACCTGATTGGGCGTCACTGACGCGGAGCAGCGCATGTCGCAACGAGCCATCTCGATCCGGACCTACCTCATCATCTTCGCGGCCCTCATGGCGCTGACCGCCGTGACGGTGGTTTCGGCGCACGTCGACCTCGGCCGCGGCAACGTGGTGTTGGCGCTGATCGTGGCGTTCACCAAGGCCGTGCTGGTCATCACCTACCAAGGCCGTGCTGGTCATCACCTACTTCATGCATCTGCGCTATGGCACGCTGATCTCGCGTGGGGTCCTGGTGGCGGGAGTGCTCGCCGTCGCCTTGCTGATGTTTCTGACCATCGACGACCTGCGCACCCGCGATACGCGAACCTACCTGCCGTTCGTCGGCGCGCTCGACGGGGTGCGGCCGCCCATCGCACCGGTGCCCCCACATCCGCCGCTCGAGTAGGGGAATACGCCCGGGCCCGGCGCAGGCTTGCTCCGGGCGATTCTGGGTGCGAGGAAGAGGGCATGGCGGATCGAGACCTGTGGGATGAACGGCGGCGCAGCTACGAGTCGGATTACTTCCAGCGTCGCGAGCGGGAGCTCATCGAGAAGATGCGCCAGCGCGCGACGAGAGAGGTGGCGCAGAAGGAGCTCGCCGAGCAGATCGGCGTCGTGGACGACGAGATCCTGAGCGCGCTGCACGACCTCGGCTACACGCGCGAGACCGTCACGTTGCTGCACCTGGTCCCGCTGCTGCACGTGGCGTGGATCGACGGCAAGGTGAGCCCGGCCGAGCGTGCCGGCATCCTCGAGGCGGCGCGGCTGCGCGGGGTCGAGGAGTCGAGCCCGGCCTACCGGCAGCTCGCGAGCTGGCTCGAGCACAAGCCCGCGGAAGGATTCTTCGAGGATACGCTCCGGTTGATCGGCGATCTGCTGGAGGCGCAAGCACCCGAGCAGCGGGCCAGCAGCAAGCAGGATCTGCTCTCGTACGCGATCGCGATCGCGTACGAGAGCAGATCCGCGCGTCGGGGGGCATCCTCGGCCTCGGCAGCAAGGTGTCGGCCGACGAGCAGGCGGTGCTCGACCGCATCGCGCGTGAGATCGAGTCGAGCCACGTCGGCGCGGTCAAGCAGGTGCTGAAGTAACGCTATGCGCCGGCTCGTGCTCGCCATTGCCGTGACGGCCGCCCTGGCAGGTTGCTCCAGCCGTGGGGGGGCCGAGCTGCTCGAGACCGCGAAGTTCGAGGAGCTGCAGCGCAACCTGCCGCACGCACGCAAGCTCTACCAGGACATCGTCGCGCGCTACCCCGGAACGGCCGAGGCGGAGCAGGCGCAGCAACGTCTGGCGGCGCTCGGCACGACACCGAAGGCCGAATGAGCGCGCGCCCGCACCGCACGGGCTGACATGCGGCCAGCGACCAGGAGCACGCTCGCGGCGTCGGTCGCCCTCGTTCGTCCGCGCGACACGCTGGTGTGCGGCTTCGTCGCGGGCCAGCCGGCGGGATTTCTCGAAGCGCTCGGGCAGCGCACCGACCTCGAGGACGTCGCGCTCTACACGGGGCTGCTGTCACGACCGTATGCGCTGCTCGCGAACGCCGGGGTGCGCATCATCAGCGGCTTCTTCGGGCCGATCGAGCGCATGGCGCGCAGCGCCGGCGTGGTGGCGCGGGTCAGCTATCTGCCCGCGGATTTCAACGGCCTCGAGTACCGGGCGCTGCGTCTGAAGCCGCGCATCGCACTCGCCGTCACCAGCCCACCCGACGCCGACGGCTGGCTCAGCTTCGGGATCCAGGCCGGCGCCAGTTATCGCCCGTTCGTCGAGGCGGCGCGCGACCCCGACCGGGTCGCCATCGCCGAGGTGAATGCGCACATGCCGCGCGTCGCGGGGCTGCCGGAGCTCGGCGGCAACCGCGTCCACGTGTCGGAGGTGGACGCGTGGTACGAGCACGACAGCGAGCTGGTCGCGCTGCCCGACGCCACGCCGTCGGCGGAGGATCTCGCCATCGCGCGCCATGCCGCGGCGCAGGTCGAGCCCGGGGCCATCCTCCAGTTCGGCATCGGCTCGATCCCGGACGAGATCGGACGCCTGCTCGCGGAGCGTCCTGGTGGTGCCTACGGCATCCACACCGAGATGATCTCGGATTCGGTCATGCGGTTGCATCGCGCTGGCAAGGTGACCAACCGGAAGCCGGTCTACGACGGTGTGACCGTCGCGACCTTCGCGCTGGGCAGCGCCGCGCTCTATCGCTGGCTCGACGGCAACCCCGACGTGCGCATGCTGCCGGTGAGCGACGTCAACGAGACCGCCGTGCTGCGCCGGCTGCCAGGCCTCGTCAGCATGAACGGCGCGCTCGCGGTCGATCTCGCGGGGCAGGTCGCCGCGGATGCCATTGCTGGCCGGCAGTACTCCGGAACGGGTGGACACGAGTCCTTCGTCGTCGGGGCGGGTAGCGCGCCGGGTGGCAAGAGCATGATCTGCCTGCGCTCGACGGCGCAGGTGCACGGCGAGCGAATCTCGACCATCGTCGCGGCGCTGCCCGCGCGAACGCTGGTGACGACGCCCCGGCATCACACCCAGCTCGTGGTCACCGAGCATGGCGCGGTCGACCTCTCGCTGCTCGACGACCTCGAGCGGCCGCGGGCGCTGATCGAGGTCGCGCACCCCGATTTCCGCGCGGCACTGCGGGCGAGCCTGGGTTGACGCCGTTTTGACGGCGCGCCGCGGCGTGTTAAGCCATGGCCAGCGAACTCGCTCGCCGGTATCCACCGAGCCCGGGCGAAGCGCTACGAAACAGACGAAGACTCTCAGAGTCTGAACGCAGGCCTCGCCGGTAACCCCTCCGTTCCCTTCATTCACGCCGGACACGTCTCGACCCGAGATCGACCCAAGCGGTCCGTCCGCGCGTCGCGAAGGAATCATACGATCATGTTCAAGGATTTTGGCCTGCACGAGAGCCTCGTGCGGAGCACGGAGTCGCTCGGCTTCAAGGAGCCGACCCCCATCCAGAGCCAGGCGATCCCGCCGGCCCTCGCCGGCAAGGATCTGCTGGCCAGCGCACCGACCGGCACCGGCAAGACCGCGGCCTTCCTGCTGCCGATCCTGCAGCGCCTGCACAGCAAGCCGCGCGGCGTGACCCGTGCACTCATCCTCACCCCGACCCGCGAGCTCGCCGGTCAGATCGAGGAGCAGCTCCGGCATCTCGCATCGAACACCCGCGTGCGCGCCGCGACGGTCGTCGGTGGCGTCGCGATGGGCCCGCAGGTGCGCGCGCTGCGCGCCGGCGTCGACGTCCTGGTGGCAACCCCGGGACGCCTGCTCGACCATCTGCAGTACCCCTACACTCGCCTCGGTGACGTCGAGGTGCTGGTGCTCGACGAGGCCGACCGGATGCTCGACATGGGCTTCCTGCCGGCCATCAAGCGCGTCCTCGAGGCGGTGCCGGCGAAGCGTCAGACGTTGCTGTTCTCGGCGACACTGCCGCCGCCGATCGTCGCGCTGGCGCTGCCGCCGCCGATCGTCGCGCTGGCGCGCAAGATGCTCGACAATCCGGTGGCAATCGACCTGCAGCCGAAGACGAGTGCCGCCGCCGGCATCCGGCAAGCGGTCTATTCCGTGTCGCACGACGACAAGACGGGCCTGCTGCTCGCGCTGCTCGGCAAGGCCGAGGTCGAGAGCGCGCTGGTCTTCACGCGCACCAAGCATCGTGCGAACCGCCTTGCACGCTCGCTCGAAGAGCGTGGCGTCGCGTGCTCCGCGATCCACGGCAACCGCACGCAGGCGCAGCGCACGCAGGCGCTGTCGGGCTTCCGCTCGGGCAAGTTCCGCGTCTTGGTCGCGACCGACATCGCGTCGCGCGGCATCGACGTCGAGAAGCTCAGCCACGTGGTGAACTTCGACGTGCCGCAGAGCGCCGAGGACTACGTCCACCGTATCGGCCGCACCGCGCGCGCGCAGGCTACGGGCGATGCCTGGACGTTCGTGTCGCCGGCGGAAGAAGGCGATCTGCGCACCATCGAGCGCGTGCTCGGCCGCCGCATCACGCGCGCCGAGGTCGAGGGCTTCGCTCCGGCGGCCCGCGGCGCCGCGCCGGCACCGGCTGGCGATCGCGATTTCGATCGTAGTCGTCCCGCGGTCGCGCGCCCGGACCAGCGCTCGCGGCGCCCGGGTGCGCCGCACGACGCGCCCGCACCGCGCGCGGCCGGCACCTTCCGCGGCCGGCGCTTCGTGGCGCGCGGCGGACGAGCCTAGCCGACCAGCGTACGTCCTCGTGACGTGAACGCAGCGACGCCGTGCCCGGGCTGGTCCCCCCGAGTACGGCGTTGCTGCGTGTGGTCCTCTTGACTGTGCGCGCCCGTGCTGGTGCGCTTCGGAGGGGAAAATCCCTTCCCTTCCGAGTCCCAGATGCCGGCTAGCGCACCGTCAAGCTGCCGTCGGTGATCCACGCTGCGGCCATGGCGGGGGTCGTGCAGGCGACGCCGGCGCGGCCGTGGCGGTCGAGGAGGATCAGGCCGGCCGGCGCGCCGACGCGCTCGTGCAGGATGGCGAGCGCGTCCTGTGCCGCCTCCTGCGCGCTGCTGCCGCGCGCCACCAGCTCGAGCGCGCTGCGCACCAGGGTCACGCGGATGATCGCCTCGCCAGGCCCGGTCGCGGAGCCCGCACCGATCCGGTCGTCGGCGTAGGTGCCGGCGCCGATCAGCGCCGAGTCGCCGATCCGACCGGCGCGCTTGCCGTCGAGGCCACCGGTCGAGGTCGCCGCCGCGGTGCCGCCGTGCAGGTCGCGCGCGACCGCGCCGACCGTCGCGCCACGCTGCGGCAGCTTCGCTTGCCAGTGCCGCCTGGCCTGGGCGGTGACCAGCGCTTCTGGGTCGACGAGACGGAGGCCCGCGCGCCGCGCCACGCCGCGCCACCGCGAGTGCGGTCGGTCCGACCAGCAGGACGTCGCGCGCCTCGCGCCGTATCGCGTCGGCGAGCAGGATCGGATTGGCGACGCCGCGCACCGCGCCGACCGCGCCTGCGGTGAGCGCGCCGCCCTCCATCACCGAGGCGTCCATCTCGACGTGCCCGCACTCCGTGAGCACCGAGCCGAGCCCGGCGTTGAACACCGGATCGTCCTCGAGAACGACCACCGCTGCGAGCACCGCCGCCAGCGCGCTGCCGCCGCGCGCGAGCACGGCGTGCCCCGCCGCCGCCGCACGCGACACCCCGGCGCGGCGCGCGTCGCGCTCGACCGCCTGTTCGATCCCGGCGATCGTCGTGCAC
>Ga0163147_10004210_pt1 | contig 18478 bp, 20 predicted proteins | sample OliLakLV19MP6G1_FD_148597 | JGI IMG/M metagenome (GOLD analysis project Ga0163147, IMG submission 148597) | Freshwater microbial mat bacterial communities from Lake Vanda, McMurdo Dry Valleys, Antarctica- Oligotrophic Lake LV.19.MP6.G1 | ecosystem: Environmental > Aquatic > Freshwater > Lake >...
CACTTAAAAACATCTGCCGCTTTTTTAATCCTTTTTTACTTTTTTCGGTAGATTTTTATCGCACTATTTTTAAACAAACTCAATAATAACAAGGCTTACAGAGTTTTTGAGGGACGACTATTTATTTTAAGAATTTAAATCCAATACTGCTTACAACCTTTTTGCTTGTTTTATCATCTTTAATCTCTCTTAACATTTCTTTTGCTTCGGGTAATTCAAATACTTCTTTCATATTCCTTATTTTTCCAATTGGCACCTCGTGTACTTCGCAAGCTTTAAAAATGTCTTTAAATTGAAATTTTGAGATGTAATTATTTAGGATCCCATATAGTTCGTGTCTGTTTTTAATTCTGTTTTGATTATTACTGAATTTTGGATCTTTTGATAAGGAATTATAATTGATAACTGAACACAGTGCTTCAAATTGTTTATTGCCTCCAATTGCAAAGGTGATATACTGTTTGTCTTTTGTAATGAATAATTCTCCGTACGGTGCAATATTTGGATGTAAAGAACCGCTGGCTATAGGCATATGACCACCAATTAACCAATTTGTGGCTTGATTTGCCAAGGAGGCCACAGCACTATCAAATAACGAAACGCTTATGTGACTTCCTTTTTTTGTTTTGTATTTTTTAAGAAGTGAAATTAATATGGCTTCTTTTAATTGATGTCCGGCAATAATATCTATTAACGCCACCGGCATTTTGGTTGGTACAGAATTCTGTTCGCCGTTCATGAACATAAAACCACTTTCGGCTTGTAAAATAAGATCGTAGGCCGTTCTGGGACTTTCGTTTCCAAAACCATTTATGGAAGCGTAAATTAAATCTTTTTTTAATTTCGAAAGAGTAGTGTAGTCCACTTTTAGTTTTTCAGCACCACCCTTTTTGTAATTGCTTATGATAATGTCTGCATCTTTTACCAACTCATACAGTTTTTCTAATTGTTTTGCTTGTGAAATATCTAAAGAAACAAATTCCTTTAAACCATTTACGCTCCAAAAATACGCACTCGTATTACTTTTAGGATTTTCATTTTTTAATTTCCAGCTTCGAGTAACATCGCCATTGGTTTTTGGGTTCTCTATCTTTATTACTTTAGCGCCAAGCTCAGCAAAAAAATAACCAACGCTTGGTCCGGCCAAAACGCCAGCCAATTCCACAATTTTTAGATCTTTAAATATGTTTTGCATTAATACTGAGCCAAAACGGGTTTGTTCTGTAAAATGTTTTCGATCTTTAGTATTACATCTTCTGTTAGTTTTGGAAGAAGTTCCAAGGAGGTAAGAGTTTCTTTTAATTGCTCAGGCTTGCTGGCTCCAAGAATTACAGTGCTAACATTTACATTTCTTGCGCACCAAGCAATTGCCAATTTTGGTAAGCTTGTTCCAAGTTCTTTGGCAAGTTTATCGAGCTGTTTGGTTTTTTCAATTCTACCTTGGTCGCCCAGTGTTTTTTCTTTTAACCAATCCATTCCCTCAATATTTAAACGTGTATCAGTTGGATTTGCGTTATTGTATTTTCCGGTTAGTAAACCACTACAAAGCGGACTCCAAATGGTTGTGCCCAAACCATGATCTCTAAACAACAATAAATAATCTTTTTCCAATTTGGTACGCTCAAACATATTGTATTGAGGTTGCTCCATAGTTGGACCAATCAGCTTATAATCTTTTGCAACGGCAATAGCTGCCATTATTTCGTCGTTTGCCCATTCGCTTGTACCCCAATACAATATTTTACCCTGTTGAATAAGTGTATTCATGGCCAGTACGGTTTCTTCTATTGGCGTATTTTTATCGGGGCGATGGCAAAAAAGCATATCCAAATAATCTAATTGCAATCTTTTTAAAGCAGCTTCACAACCTTCCATAATATGTTTACGCGAAAGCCCCCTTTGATTTGGTTTATCTTCTTCAAAACCAAAAAATACTTTGCTTGAAATAGTATATGAACTGCGGCTCCAAGTTTTATTCTTTAAAATATGGCCCATTACTTTTTCTGATTGACCACGAGCATATATTTCTGCATTATCAAAAAAGTTAACGCCTGCATCGTATGCTATCGACATTAATTCATCAGCGGTTTTATCACCGATCTGTTTCCCAAAAGTTACCCAGCTTCCAAACGAAAGTAAACTTACCTGCAATCCTGAATTCCCTAATCTACGATACTCCATATTCTTTTTTTTAGTGCCGCTAATTTACAAAAAAAGGGGCCAAAAGCCCCTTTTAAAATATGTTTGCAATTATTTCTGTATGATCAATTTACGTGTTTTGGATCGTCCATCACTTAAAGTGAGGTGTAAAATATAAACCGAATTTTGTAATTTGCTAAGATCAAGTTTTAAAGTGCTTGAATTAAGATCTTTTTGAATTATCAATTCTTTACCGGCAATATCCATAACTTTTAATGAACTAATTTCCAGATCGGAATTAATTTGCACCAAACCTGTATTAGGGTTAGGACTCAAACTAAGCGTCACATCGTTTTCAAATTCTTCAACTCCCGAACACCAGGCAACGTTTTGCACAATACTTCCTGTTGATGTACAATTTCCATTGTAACCTGTTACAATAAATACAGTACTTAAAACAGGCGTTACAACTATTAACGAAGTTGTGCCACCATTATTCCATGAATATGTATTTGCGCCACTTGCACTTATGGCAACGGTAACTCCTGCACAAATTAACGCAGAAGAAGTATTTACTGTAAGTATTGGAGGAACATCAACGCTAACCGTGATTGCAGTTCGCGCGGGGCTACTGGTGCATGTATTGGCGCTTACATAATAGGTATAAACGCCAACACTTAAAGTTGATGTTATAAAACTTGATCCTGTTGCAATACTATTTGTGGAAGTAATACTTGAATACCAATTGAGAGTACCAATACCTGTTGCACTTAAAGTTGTTGAGTTTTGTGCGCAAATACTAAGCGAATTGAATTGAGATACGTCAACAGCATTTGGTGGTGCGTTGCAGCCATTCAATTTGTGTACAAAGCCGTCGTAAAGTCCTGTTGGACTCATCGTAAACGTTCCTGGTCCCGGATCAAAATTCATGGGGTTGCTATTAAAATATCCGGCAGTATAAACATTTGAATTTTGATCAACCGAAATGCTTAAAGGAACATCTAAACCTGTTCCACCAAATTGAACTGCCCAAAGGAAATTAGATGCCGTATCAACTTTTACAATAAATGGATTTGTAGAACTTGCGGTTAAAAAATTGGTTGGTGGATTTGGATCAAAATCAGCTGTTCCTGCAAAATAACCTCCAATAAACATATTATTATATCCATCCTTATCAATTTCCAACGCTACCTCAGTGCCGGTTCCACCAAAATGTTTTACGTATTTAAAAGTACCCGAGTTGGAATATTTTAATAAATAGGCATCATAACTACCCAAGCTACTGAGTGAAGATGTTCCTGGGCCTGATTGAAAATCTACAGTGGTAGAAAAGAATCCAACGGCGTACAAATCGTTGTTGGCATCTACCTGAATATCGTAAATAGCTTTTGGTCCACCATTTCCGTTAATAGAAGCTGCCCAAGCAAAATTACCTACAGCATCAATTTTTTCTATAAAACCATCGAAGTAAGTTGGGCCACCTGCTACTAAAGTTGATGTACTTGGTCCCGGATCAAAATCTACATTTCCAAAATAATCGCCTGCAATAAACACATTTCCATTCGTATCGGTAATAACAGCTCTTGGCATTGCTTGAGAGCCGGGAGCCCCATCAATTTTTTTACCGTAAACAAAATTGCCGGCATTATCTAATTTTAGTAATAAAGTTGCAGCGCTCGAAAAATTCATAATCGTAATACCAGGCCCCGGATCAACGTCAACGTTTCCGCTTACTCTTCCTAAAACAAATACATTTCCTGTTATATCAACACAAATATCCTGTCCATAATCACTGCTTGAAGGGTTAAGTGTTTTTGCCCACACTAAATTTCCGTTCGCATCCATCTTAACTGCAAAAAGATCATCTCCGTTCGCTGTCATATTTAGAATGCTTGGTCCCGGATCAAAATCAACTGTACCACCAAACCTTCCTGTGAAATAGCAATTTCCCGATAGATCTGTAAAAACTTCATTCGCAACATCATTATTTGAAATACCACCTATCTGTTTTGCCCATACAAGATCTCCGTTACCATCAAGTTTTAAAATAAAAATATCCCAAGTTGCAGCAATGGGCGCCATAGTAAATGTACCCGGCCCCGGGTCAAAGTCAATTGTGTTATTAAAAACACCTACCGTAATAACATTTCCGTTTTGATCTGTTTTTGTTGAATAGCAGTAAGCACTTGCTCCAACACCACCCAATTTTTTGGCCCATGTTAGAGTTGGATTTTGGCCGTTAAGTCCAAAAGCGAAAAAAATGATCAATAAGTATGTTATTTTCTTCATGCGTTAGTTTTTAATTTCTAGTAATTAAAGTTAATGAAATTAACGAGAAAACAAAATTTTAACTGTGAGACAAGAGAATTGTGCTCAAAAAAAAAGGAACCATTTGGCCCCTCTATAGAAAATTATTGACTAATCTTCATCTAAACTATCCACTTGTTCAAATTCAAACGAATGACCTACTAATTTTTCAAGAACCTTCCCCTGTTCGTACATATCTGAATCATCTTGTTCGTAGGTCCATATGATCTTTAAGTTTTCTTTAATACTACAAACAGAAAATATCTTTTTCAATATCCTTAGCATCATAGAGGTGCTTGTAGTATTGATGTAAACGAAGTTGATCCTTAAATTTATATTTTCGGGACCAATTTTTTCATATTTATCTAACCACTCCATGGTGGCGCGATAAAACTCAGTTGCATCTTCCGGAATTGAGATTCCGTTAATAGACATAAAGCCATTAAGTTTAAGACTGATCTCGGGAGTGCGTTTGGTGCCTTTAATGAAGATACTTTCCATAGAAATAATACTAACCTAAATATAATGAACTTTTTTAGATCTTGGGCTCAAAATTATTCAATGAAAATGTCATTTTAAAATGATTTAGATAAACGCCAATTTCTGCGCTATAAGTGATTTTAAACCGTAGTTGAATGCTTTTTTGACTATTTCACCAAAATTCGGTGTTCCAACATATCATTTATGGCGTATTTTACACCTTCTCTTCCAATTCCGCTATCTTTTATCCCACCGTATGGCATCTGGTCGAAACGCAGTGTTGGCGCGTCGTTGTGAATGATTCCGCCAACCTCGATCTTTTCAAAGCTTGTAGTTAATTCAGCTACAGAATCGGTAAAAACGCCGCACTGCAAACCAAACTTTGTGCTATTTACCTTTTTTATAGCGTTTTCTATCGCGCCGGTATAGGATTCTAAACAGATTACCGGGCCAAATACTTCTTCACAGTTCACTTTCATTTTTTCGGTGGTGCCTGTTAAAATAGTTGGCTCCACAAATTTACCCGTACGAGTGCCTCCGCACAAAAGCGTTGCGCCTAATGCGGTAGCTTGCTGTATCCAGTTTTCAACGCGAATAGAATTTTCTTCATCTATCATGTCGCTTATTTCGGTATCCTGTTTCAGGGGATTACCAAACGCCAGATCTTTTGCTTTTTGTACCATAGCGGTTTTAAATTTCTCGAAAATACTTTCATGTACATACAAACGTTGCGCATGAATGCATATTTGTCCACTATAAGCAAAAGCGCCAACCAAACATTTTTGTACAGCATCTTCAAAATTAGCCGATGGTGTAATGATCACTCCGGCATTACCTCCCAATTCTAAAACAACTTTCTTTTTGCCGCATTGTTTTTTCATTTCCCATCCAACTTCGGGTGAACCGGTAAAACTTAATAAATTTATGCGCTCATCTGTTACTAATAAATTTCCTGTTTTGCGATCCATTGGTAAAATAGATAATCCGCCTTTAGGTAATTTTGTTTCACTTATAATTTTTGCTAGCTCTAACGTAGAGAGTGGAGTTGAGGAAGCAGGTTTTAAAATAATAGGGCATCCTGCGGCAATAGCAGGTGCAATTTTGTGTACTGCTAAATTTAAAGGGAAATTAAATGGAGAAATTCCTGCCACTAAGCCTATAGGAAAATATTTCACAATACCTTCTTTGTTTTTTCCATTAGGAGTCCAATCCAAACTCATGTATTCTTTTGGTAAGCGCTTACATTCTTCGGCGGCTATTAAAAAAGTTTGTGCCGAACGATCTACTTCACTCAACGCATGCCTGATGGGTTTTGCAGATTCTATGCATAATACCTCGGCCAAATGTTGACGTTTAGCTTTAATTCGTGAATAAATGTCAAAAAGGATCTCGTATTTTTCTAGCGAACTCAACAATTTCATCGCATCTTTAGCTTCAATGCCCTTCTTAATGGCATAATCAAGTACTTTTTCATCAGCCAAATAGGTTGTGGCATAGTCTTTGTTCCCATACTTATCAAGTACCACTAAAACGTCGTTTGTAGTAATAAACTCACCGGCTAAATAAAGAGGATAGGTAGCATTCATCCCTCTAAAGTAATTAAAAATGGGATAAAATTTAAACTAACTCTGAGCTGTTTACATTAAATTCAATATCAACTTCTTAATAACAAGGCAAATAATATCTTTACATGGTTTTGGGACGCATATTAGCAATAGATTACGGCAGCAAACGCGTTGGTTTAGCTGTTTCTGATCCACTAAGGATCATTGCCAGTTCTTTGGAGGCAGTGCATAGTAAGGATGTGATTGATTTTTTAAAAGTGTATCTAAACAAAGAAAAAGTTGATATAATAGTTGTAGGCGAACCTAAAACATTAATGAACGTAAAAAGTGATAGCGCACGCTTTATCGATCCTTTTGTTGTGCATTTGCAAAGAACTTTTCCAAACGTGAAAATAGAACGTTACGACGAAAGATTTACAAGTAGTATTGCTCAACAAACCATGTTGCTTGGCGGAATGAAAAAAAAAGACAGAAAAATTAAACAGAATGTAGACAAGATAAGCGCCACCATTATTTTACAAGATTACATGGAGTTTATAAAATATAAAGGCGGATAAAACGTTATTAGTAACAGAAATTAAATACTATATATATGACAAAAGATAGCGAAGATAGGATCCGAAAGGCGTTTGCGCAAAAGGCTCTGGAAGAAGTAAAAGCAAGTGATAGCTGGCATTTATTTAAGATCATGAGTGAGTTTGTTGAAGGATTTGAAAAATTAAGCCGTATTGGTCCTTGTGTTTCTGTTTTTGGAAGCGCGCGAACAAAGCCGGATAATAAATATTATATTTTAGCTGAAGAGATAGCTTTTAAATTAACTGCGGAAGGCTACGGTGTAATTACAGGTGGCGGTCCCGGTATTATGGAAGCTGCTAATAAAGGCGCGCGAAGAGGGAAAGGAAAAAGCGTAGGCTTGAATATTGTTTTACCTTTTGAGCAGCATCCAAATGAATTTATAGATCACGATAAGAGTATTTACTTCGACTACTTTTATGTTCGTAAAACTATGTTCTTAAAATATTCGCAAGGATTTATTGGAATGCCAGGTGGTTTTGGAACAATGGACGAATTGTTTGAAGCCTTAACGTTGGTACAAACCAGTAAAATAGCGCAATTCCCAATAGTGTTAGTTGGAAAGGAATACTGGGAAGGAATGGTAAATTGGATAAAGAAAGACATGCTGGAGAACGAAAGTTATATTCATGCGGCGGATCTTGACCTTTTTAAAATTGTTGATACGGCCGATGAAGCGGTGAAACACATTGTTGATTTTTACAGCAAGTATTTACTTAAGCCAAACTTCTAAACAAAAATACAATGCAAAATATTTTATTGCGTTTTTGTTTAATACCATTGATCTACACCATGTCGTATTTGCCAATGTGGGTTCTTCACATAAAAAGTTTTGGCTTGTATGTATTAGTATATTATGTTTTTGGGTATAGAAAAAAGGTTGTTCTTCACAATCTTCGAAACTCATTTCCTGATAAAAATGAAAAGGAGATACAAAGCATTTGCAAAGGATTTTACAAGAATTTTTGCGATGTAATCTTTGAAACTGTAAAAGCGTTTACTATTTCTAAAGAAGAATTAACGCGCCGCATTTACTATACCGAGAATGGAAAAAAGATCCTGACTGATTATTCTGATAAAAAACAAAGCATTGTTATTGTTATTGGTCACTGTTCTAATTGGGAGTGGGTGCCGCTTTCTTACCAGCCAAATTTTGATCAGGTCTTACTTGGGGTTTACCATCCGCTATCCAATAAACCTTTTGATGCGCTTATGCTTAAAATGCGGAGTAAATTTGGGGCTAAAATTATTTCTATGAAAGATTTCTATCCTTTTTTAATTAGAAATAGAAATGTCAATTATTCCCTTGGATTAAATGCCGACCAAAGTCCACCGCCTGAAAGTGCTTATTGGACAAAATTTTTAAATCAAGACACAGCGGTGTTTAATGGTCCTGCTAAAATTGCAAAAAAATTTAATTACCCAATGGTGTACGGACGAACCGTAAGAGTAAAACGCGGAGTTTATGAAATAGATATTGTAAAAGTATGCGAAGAGCCTAAGTTTCATACAGAAGAAGAAATAACCGAAATGCATTTAAAATGTTTGGAAGAAAATATTTTAGCGCAGCCTTCTAATTGGTTATGGAGCCATCGCCGTTGGAAACACAAAAAGTCTAGCGTAACCAATTAAAGCTACTTCCTTTGCAATTAAAGCCGATAGCCGGGGCAGGAACTTTTACCATATTTAAACACGTAAAAATTGTTTTTAAGGTTTTCGATCGGGTTTTTATTTTGGTAAAGTCAATATCTAAACTAACATAGTAATTTCTTATCCGTTGGCTGCTGTAAGTGTATTCTACAACTGGCGAAGTAGAGGAAGTGAAGGTCACAAACTCTTCGCGAGCTCTTAACATACCTGTAGCACCGTAACCAAAAGACACAGCCAACCATTTTGGTAATTTATGATCACCTTTAATAAATGCAAAAGGACTAAAGCTGATCCAGTATGTTTGAGCATTATAATCCTTCAATATTTTTTCTTGTAAATTTTTTCCTAGTAAAGAAGGATTGTAAATGGCGAGCTCACTTTCTTTATATGAGTATTTTATAAATACACGTTGTTCGTTCCATAATGCTTCCTGAGAAATTGCTAATCCTGTTCCCGCTGCATTAGCTAACATATCTCCCCCCGAAAAACCCCAACCATTGCTGTAGCCATCCATTAATTCAACGCCTGTCATATACGCAAAACCAATAGTGCTGCCGTAGATCAATTTTTGTTTTTTAGAAAACCCTGCCCAGTCAAATGCATCCATCATTAAGCGACCAAGATTATATGTTGTCCACACATGCCCCGCTTTATCCATTTGTAGCCATTCAGCATTATCATTAAACAAATTAAATTTACCCGTATTGTATTGCGAATACCAAGCGCGGTTCAAATAAAAAAGCGAACCAGTAGTTAACACTGCCGAGCCTGTGATAAGAGAAATACGTTTGTACTTTTTAGCAGGAACAGAATCAACTTGTGCAGTTGCAATAAATGAATTAAAAAAAGTTAGGAAAATAATGAATATGTGTGTGATCCTCAACATTTGCGGCTTACACAAATATAGTTCATTTATTGGTCGGTTACATCTATTAGATCCTGAATGTCTTCAAGATTTAACTTACTCTGTTTGATACTCTTTTTGATGGGTATTTCCATGTTTCCTGGTCCGGAATTAACATCACCCGGACTATTTACATTATTGATATCAAACACATCGTACATGTTTCGGTCGTTAAAGAAACTTTTGGTTTTTCCAAAACGCCATACGAGTCCAAAATTCAAAAATCCGGTAGGACTCAAACTTCTTTCGTAGAAGTACACTTTATAAGGAACATTAGGTCTTCTTTTACTTGTTTCGGTTGAATAAAAAGTAATATTACTTCTTGTACTAGAGCCTGCATCAATATATCCTGAGAAATTTTTATTGAGAGCAAAATCCAACCGAATGCCTCCAAGAATTTCATAATGAGTAAAATTAAATGATTTTACTTCGGGGCGGAAATAATACAGCGAATCGTTGTTTAAAAAACTATACATTCCTCCTTGCGGTTTAGTAAATATACTGAATCGAATTTTATCATTGATTGGAATATTTAAGCTAATATTTTTAGGAATTTGAATGCTAAAATTCACACCGTCCAATTTTCCCCATCTAACGCCTAAGTATGGTAAATAGTACCTATTGCCCCACATAAACGATTTGGTAATACCAAAACGCATATTAAATTTTGCTGAATAATTATGGCTGTAAATAAACGAATTGGCCATGCGGAAATATCCGTTTGGGGTTGATGTGGTAATATCGGTGGTAGTAAAAGGTTGAATATCGATGAACCAAACCCCTTTTTTGCCACTGTTTTGAATGATACGAAACCCTAGACCATATTTAAGTAGCGTGTGAACTTTACGAATACTATCAAATGACGGTTGAATAGAAAGAAAATTTCCGGTTAATAAATAATGTGTATTTGAATATACTGTGCTATCTCGATTATAATAGGTGCGTGTATAAATTGGGGTATAAAATCCTATATTGAATTGTTTTACTCCAAACGAACCTAAACGCGCATCAATAATACTGTCGTTGCTGAGTTTGGTTGCTTTTTGCTTCGGAAATTTCTGATTTGCTTTTGAGTAGGAATCTAAAAAAATGGTGGTCTTAAAATAATGTTTAGCTTTTTTTAAATTCAAACTATCAAATGCAGCCTGTGCCTTTATTTCTATCTGAAATAAAAGAAAAGTGCCAATGAATATTAGCACTACTTTAATATTTGCCTGCATGTGTGGCACCAGTTCTATTTTTCTTTCGCGGCTTTTAATACTTCCAGTTTAAATTCTTCTTCCACTACTTTTAGTTTTGCCAGTTTTTTTGCGCCTATCACGAGTTTTAATTTATCGTTATATGTTTTTGTAAGTTCGGCATCAGCGGCAGCGCTTTTGTTCTCTAAATTAATTAATTCTTCTGCTTCTTTATCAGTGGCGGCAGGAGGAAGGTTCTTTAAACTTTGTCTTAAATTCTTTTTAATGGCTTTACGTTTATCATGAAGCTCATTGTATATAGGCCAAAACTTTTCACTTTCAGCGGAACTAAAATCAAGGTGCTTGGCAATAAAGGTCGATCTTAATTCATCGATCTTATCGCGCTGAGCTTTAGCTTTACTTGGTGTAATACAAAGTAAAACGGTTAGTATGATAAGTATGTTCTTAATGGCCTTCATTAGTCAATATAATCTAAAAGGGCTTGATCGGTTGAATCAGCAGTTCTTAAACTATCGGTATTCTCTTTTTTGTTTAAACTCTTTTCTAATTTGTCAAGATCAACGGCGGCATCCAAAATTTCTTCTGTATCAAAATTGTTGAGCTTGTATTTAATCACTTCACGTTTTTCTAAACATGCTAGGGTTGTGCAATCGTCAATACTAATGGGTTCTTTTACAAATGAATCATAGATCCATAAACTAAAAGTGATGGTTAATACGGCTGCTGCGGCAAACCATAAAGGCTTACGGTTTAGAGAAATAATTTTTGCACCACCTTCGTTCGAGCCTGCCTTGCCGGTAGGTAGGTTTTTTGCTAAAGTAGTTTGTTTAGTAGTTTCAAAATAATTCTCGCTTGTAATAAACGGATTTACCTTTTCAATGCTGTTTAATGAAGGATACGCGCTTAATTCCTCAGCTCCTTCAATGTTTGAAATAATTTGTAATGCGTTTTGCGCAAAATAATCTGCCGGAACTTCAAAAGCGTTTATCTTTGTAGTGTTTGATAAAATGGGCGTATCCAATAATTCCAATCTTGAAGTACTCGAATTAAAATAATTTTCAGGTATAATAAATCCGTGCTCTTTATTTAAAGCAGATAACATAGGATATGCCTCATGTTCTTGCATCCACTCAATTTTATGAAGAATGCCTGCCTTGGAGTTTTTAAAGTAATCCTCCGGAAGATCAAATGAGTTTGGTATGTTATTGTTGTTGTCCACTTTTAGGTTTGACTATACCGTTTTAAAAAGGTTTAATCTTTAGTTAGAAAATCCTCCACTTTCTTTGCTGCCAGATGGTAACTGGCCTTTAAAGCGCCAACCGAGGTTTCCAATATTTGGCTCATCTGTTCATAAGGGGTTTCGTTGTAATAACGCATGTTAAATACGATCCTTTGTTTTTCGGGAAGAGTTAAAATGGCTTGTTGAAGTTTCAATTGGATCTCATCACCTTTAAAGTAATGATCACTTTCTAATGACTTAGATAATTGATATTCAATTGGATGCAATGAGGTTGTGTTTCTCTTTGTCTTTTGATTCAAAAAGGTAATAGCTTCATTAGTTGCTATCCTATACATCCAAGTAAAAAGAGCACTTTCCTCTTTAAAATTAACCAAGCCCTTCCAAATTTTAATATAGGTGTTTTGTAACACATCATCGCTATCATCATGGTCTATCACGATCTTGCGAATATGCCAGTAAAGCTTTTGTTGATACTTGTCAATTAACAATTCCAGCGACTTGTTACGAGTGCTTTCGTCCTTATAAAGGGCTATGATATCAATATCGGTTGCAGCTGGCAAAAGGCAATATTTAGCTATATTTGACCCCTAAAAGTAATAAAGGTTTAACGCAACATGAAATTTAATATAGGAAAGCTCGGCAATATTCGTTTGGTGGATAATTTCCATATCTTTTTTTGGTTGATCAAAGATATTAGCTGGGCTTTAGAACTTAAAACGCTAGGTGTTTCTATGGTTATTCCTACCATTGGGGTAACTTTGTTAATGATGTACCGTACTCGCCAAACGCCCGATTTTTTTGTGAATTTATCAGTGCTTTTTTGGATCAGCGCCAATAGTTTTTGGATGTGTGTTGAATTTTTTGGACATGTTGAGTACAAAAACTACTCTGTAATACCTTTTAGCCTTGGGTTTATTGCGTTTTTCATCTATTTGTACAAGATAAACCAGGCCGATACTAACACTCCATAGTTAAATACTGTTCATCTCTTTCTTTGTTTTCTAAGCGGCTTTCAGGTAAATTTATGTTCTAACTTTTTTTAGACCTATAATGAAGAAAGCGTATGTATTTCCAGGACAAGGTTCTCAATTTCCAGGCATGGGAAAGGACCTTTACGAAAGTTCAACCTTAGCAAAACAATTATTCGAACAAGCCAATGATATTTTAGGATTTAAAATATCGGATGTGATGTTTAGCGGAACTGAAGAAGAACTAAAGCAAACCAAAATAACTCAGCCGGCCATTTTTTTACACTCGGTAATTTTATTTAAAACAAAAGAGAACGAATCAAAATCGGATATGGTTGCAGGTCATTCACTCGGAGAATTTTCGGCGCTGGTTGCCAATAAAGCTTTAAGTTTTGAAGATGCTTTGCGTTTGGTGTATAAACGTGCACTTGCTATGCAAAAAGCTTGCGAAATGAACCCAAGTACAATGGCTGCTATTTTAAATTTGGATGATAAGATCGTAGAAGATATTTGTAAAGAGATCACCGCCGCAGGAAACGTTGTGGTAGCAGCAAACTATAATTGCCCCGGACAATTAGTTATTTCCGGAAGTATTGAAGGAATAAATATTGCTTGTGAAAAATTAAAAGCAGCGGGTGCTAAACGTGCTTTGGTATTACCTGTTGGAGGAGCATTTCATTCGCCATTAATGGAGCCTGCAAAAGTAGAGTTGGAAGCTGCCATTAACTCTACAAATTTTAGCGTGCCTACTTGTCCGGTTTATCAAAACGTAACGGCCAATGCGGTGAGCGACCCAAAAGAGATCAAGAAAAATTTGATCATGCAATTAACTGCTCCGGTAAAATGGACGCAAAGTGTACAGCAAATGACAGCCGACGGAGCAACGCAGTATATTGAGTGCGGCCCAGGTAAAGTATTACAAGGGTTGGTAAAAAAAATAAGTCAAACCGCAGAAGCAGTTAGTTTTTAAATGAAAAAAAATATTCTTATAGCCCTCCTGTTTCTATGTCAACAAAACATATTTTCTCAAATCTTTAAGGGAATTGGAGCTTACGGTGCATTAACTGAATCGCGACATAAATACAAAAATATTGATGCAGATTCAAGGCAATTTACTGCTATTGATTATGCAAATAATCCTGATTTCTACAATGGAAGAAATTACGTAGGAAAAGAACATTTTAGTTGGGGTGCCGGAATTTTTGCGGAGTTCTCGAGTAATTATGCCGCGCGTTGGCAAACCGAAATTTCTTATACAAAAAAAGGCTCAAAGGAAAAGAATCTCTTAGATCCATTTACAGGAGCACGTTCGGGTTTTGAAACAAATAAGTACACTTACATTCAATGGAATAATTATTTGAAGTATTTTAGTGATATGGGAATCGCTTCCGCAAAATATTGGATGATAGGATTACGCGCAGAGTATCTGTTGAGTAGTTCATCATCTGCTAACGCGCCATTTAGTTCTCCAAAAAAAATATGGGCAAGCGGAGATATTGGTGTTGGAATGGAATTTCCGTTCATCAGAAAAATAAATTGGTTCATTGAAGAACATTGGAATCCGGATATTTGGAATCCGAAAGTACGAAGTACATCTATGAGGAATAGAACATTTGAAACTAGAGTTGGTTTAGTTTACCGTCCAAGGAAAAAGAGTATTGATGATTGTAACGCGCCAAAATATCGCGGACCTGCATATTAAATAAACAAAAACGTATCATATGGTAATGAGCAAAGAAGCATTGATGGCATTAACAAAAGGAGCACTTGCACCTAAAGAAGAAATGCTGGAAGTGGCGAGAAAAAAGGGGAAGTTATTCATTGGGATCCCAAAAGAAGTGGCATTCCAAGAAACACGTGTGCCACTTGTGCCCGATGCTGTTGCGTTGTTAGTGAATAATGGTCACCGTATTATTATTGAAGCAGGCGCGGGGAGTGCTGCGCATTTTGAAGATAATGACTATAGCGAAGCAGGCGCAGAAATTGCTTATTCACCAACAGATGTATATAAAGCGGATGTTATTTTAAAAATAGCACCCCCAACTATTGATGAGATAGAAATGATGCAGCACAAACAAATTTTGTTCAGTGCTTTGCAGTTACATGTACAACCAGAGAATTTTTTAAGAAAATTAATTTCCAAAAAATTAAATTGTGTTGCCTTTGATCTAATTACAGATGACGAGGGAATTTATCCTGTGATAAGAGCCATGGGCGAAATTGCAGGCGGAGCCAGTATTTTGATAGCTGCAGAGTTATTGAGTAATGTTAATAATGGTGTTGGATCAATTTTAGGAGGTATTAGTGGAATTTCTCCAACCGAAGTAGTTATTATTGGCGCAGGAACTGTTGGCGAATTTGCCGCACGTGCAGCCATTGGATTAGGAGCTACCGTAAAAGTATTTGATAATTCAACATCGCGTTTACGCCGTTTGCAAAATCAATTAGGCTCTAGAATTTTTACATCGGTTATTGTTCCAAAAGTTTTAGAAAAGCATTTGCGCAGTGCCGATGTGGCCATTGGCGCTATGCGCGCTCGTGGCGGAAGAGCGCCGGTGGTAGTTACCGAAGGAATGGTGAGCGAAATGAAAACCGGATCGGTAATTATTGATGTAAGTATTGATCAAGGCGGTGTGTTTGAAACTTCGCAAGTAACCAATCATACAAAACCTGTTTTTCGTAAGCACGGCGTGATACATTATTGCGTTCCAAATATTCCTAGTCGCGTGGCACGTACCGCTTCATTTGCTTTTAGTAATATTTTTACGCAAGTATTATTAAATATGGGCGAAGAGGGTGGATTTGATAGTGTTGTTAGAAAAGACGCCGGCTTAAGAAATGGAATTTATATTTACAATGGTATTTTAACTAGTCAGTATTTAGGAGAGACATTTAATTTGCCATTTAAGGATATTAATTTGTTGATGGCGGCTATTTAGGGTCAGCCCTTCGACTCCGCTCAAACCCACAGAGACCTTCGGTCTCACAAAGTTTTTTCACAGAGGTCACAAAGTTGTTTGTCTTCGGGTTATGGTGTCAATGTAACTTGGGCACAAACTAAACAGAGACAGCATTTTTTTTTACCGACCGCGTTAGGGATTGAATTGGAAATCCTTTTTTCAATCTCCATTCGTGTTTTTCACCTGAGGATTGCAAAAAGATTGTTCGCCGCGGCGAACGAAAAGCCCGACCCCTACAAGTAAAATGCTCCTATTTTATTTCGAGGCATTTTACTTCGTAGGGGTACACGCCCAAATAAAAATGAATAAGATGTAAGTCGCCCTTCGACCGAGTTTATCTTGCGCAAAGTTGAAAGACTCAGGGTGACCGCGCATGGCGTTAGAAACTAGAAACTTTAAACCAGAAACTGTTATTGATCTTGCGGAAAATCTAAATGATACTTTACGGTATCGCTTGGTGTACCATCAATAGAGTAGTAGAACCAAATTCCTTCGCGTTTATCATCAAAGTATGCACCTTTAACTAGGAGTTTTGGTTTCTCTCCCGGTTTTGCTTTTTTACCTTTATCGGCAAAGAACATCCATATACCTTGTTTTAAGCCTGCGCTATCAACTTTGTTTATAGTATCGCTGCCTTGCATTTCGTACGATTGCCAAAGTGGTTTTGAAGGTTCTTCTTTTCCACCGCATGCTATCATTAAAAACAAACATCCGAAACTTAGTATGCTAACAAAAATTGATCTCAAACTCATAATTTTATAAACGCGTATTATTTAGGGAACTAAAAATACATAAATCATTTAATATGCATGCTAATAATGGTAAATAAATTGTTTAACAAAATAGGGTAAGTTATTAAGAATGATGTTAATAATAAGGGTGTTTTAGCCACGAATTTGAAAAATTAGTCATTCCCCAAAAAGCGTTTTTCTATTATTTGGGCGCCTGGCGCGCTTTCCACTGCAAGCCTGCTTGTGCTTTGCAATGTTTGTCGGGCTCCGGGCTCCCCGCAAAAAAGCGGAGCCTCCCTGCCTACCGGTCAGGCAGGCTCGCTCCGCAAACATTATGCAAAGCACTGCGCAGGGCTTTTCGCTTCAATCGCTGGCGCGGCATTCCGGTTGAGTTTAAGGTAAAAAAGGAGCGGCTTAAAACTAAATTGCCTTTAGGCTCAGATCAAGACTTTTTACGTGATGGGTAAGGGCTCCAACGGATATAAGGTCAACGCCGCAACCTGCATAATCGGAAATATTTTTCTCGGTTATACCTCCCGAACTCTCTATTTTGGCTTTACGGCCTATAAGACTTACGGCTTTAATAGTGTTTTCAATAGAATAATTATCCAACATGATGCGCTCAATGCCTTTATGCCTCAAAACCTCTGCAACATCAGTAAGAGAGCGGGTTTCTACCTCAATGGGCAGTTTTTTCTTTTTCTTTCGCAAGTACTGCTGCGCAGCAACAATAGCCTGACTTACACCTCCGGCAAAATCAATATGATTGTCTTTTATAAGTATCATATCAAACAAACCATACCTGTGATTTGCGCCGCCCCCAATAACTACAGCCCATTTTTCGAAAAATCTAAAGCCAGGAGTAGTTTTGCGGGTATCAATTACTTTGGCTTTTGTACCGTAACATAATGATTGTAAATGATCGGTTTTAGTTGCAATGCCGCTCATGCGCTGCATAATATTCAACACCAAACGTTCGGCGGTAATGAGTTTTTGAGTTTTTCCTTCTACAATAAAAGCCACATCGCCTTTTTTTACGGCTTGCCCGTCTTTAATAAGCACTTTGATCTTAATGGTTTTATCAATGATCTTAAAGGTTTCAACAGCAGCCTCAATGCCTGCTAAAATTCCTTCTTCTTTAACCAGCAACTGCATTTTTCCTTTGTGCGATAACGGAATAGTAGCAAGGGCTGTGTGATCGCCATCGCCAACATCTTCTTTAAGCGCAGCAAGAATGAATTTTTTTAGATCGAAGTGTTTAGCGTGAAGGGCAATAAACTTACTCATTATCATTCTCTATCCTGAATTGAGAAATTAAATTACGACGGATAAGTATGGATACTCTGAATTTACCATTCGTTGTTTCCAATGTTCCGGTAAGGTATTGCATGGCGGTGTTTTTGGTTTGACCACTCGCATGCGATGATTTGAAATCTTTTACGGGATGTTTTTCAAAAAAGACTTTAATATTAGCCTCTGCCTGAGATTTACTCAAAACATCTTCTTGATTAATGAGTTTAATGGAAATTTTTTCGTCAAATAATTTCACTAAGTCCGTAACTTTGCCTTGCTTTAATGCAGCAATAGCATCTTCAGCAGTATCATTTACTGAAAAAAAGAATGAAAAAGTGGCGATTATTATACCTATTAAATACTTCATTTTGTTAATACAAATTTAATCAAATTTTTTGATATTTTATGTTGGTTACTTTTATACAGATCGATAAAACGCAGGATAGTTATCTAAACGATGGGGTAGGCA
>Ga0163147_10004211_pt1 | contig 18477 bp, 13 predicted proteins | sample OliLakLV19MP6G1_FD_148597 | JGI IMG/M metagenome (GOLD analysis project Ga0163147, IMG submission 148597) | Freshwater microbial mat bacterial communities from Lake Vanda, McMurdo Dry Valleys, Antarctica- Oligotrophic Lake LV.19.MP6.G1 | ecosystem: Environmental > Aquatic > Freshwater > Lake >...
ACTAATTCATTTGAATTTTTGCAATTAAAATTTCACGATGAAATTTATAATAATAACTTGAGATCAAATGATGGAAATTGCGATTCAATTTTTATGGGTGTCCGTAATTCTTGCTACTCCATCTAAAATTGCAGCTTCCATGACTTTCTCGGCAACTCTTTTTGGGACACCCATATTAAAAGGATCTGGTATAATATTCTCTTCATTTAACTCATTCTCAGGTATGGACTCCGCTATTGCATTTGCAGCAGCCAGCCTCATATTCTCTGTAATCTTAGTTGCTCGACATTGAAGAGCCCCTTTAAAAATACCTGGAAAACAAAGGACATTGTTAACTTGGTTGGCAAAGTCAGATCTGCCTGTAGCTATAATTCTGGCAATTCCTTTTGCTTCATCAGGCATAATCTCAGGAACTGGATTTGCTAAAGCAAAAATAATAGGATCCTTCGCCATTCCCAACAAATCTTCTCTGTGGATAATTCCTGGTCTTGAAACACCGATAAAAACACTGGCTCCTTTCAAAGCATTTATGGGTGTCCCCATTTCATTATCCTTATTAGCAAACTGCAAGATTTCCTCCTTCATGGAGTTCATCCCTGACCTACGACCTCGATAAACAATACCTTCGCTATCACATGGTACTATGTTTCCTGCTCCAGCTGCATTCAGGGTTTTCGCAATAGCAACACCTCCAGCTCCCACTCCACTTATCACAATCTTTAAATCTGACATCTTCTTGCCAGTTACTTTTAAGGCATTTAAAAGACCGGCTAAGACAACACAGGCTGTCCCATGTTGATCATCATGGAAAACAGGAATATCGAGTCTTTTTTGCAATTCTGTTTCAATCTCAAAACACCTTGGTGCTGAAATATCCTCTAAATTTATCCCCCCAAAACTAGGGGACAAATAGGCAATCGTGTCTATGATTTTATGGGTGTCCCGAATATCAAGACAGATCGGAACGGCATTCAGCCCGCTAAACTGCTTAAAGAGCATGGCTTTGCCTTCCATGACGGGTAGTCCGGCGCGTGGGCCGATATCACCAAGGCCTAGAACGGCAGTGCCATCTGTTATAACTGCAACTGTATTTCCGCGCATGGTGTAATCAAAAGTTGCATCAGGATTATTCGCTATATGTGTACAGATTCGCGCAACTCCCGGAGTATACGCCTGTGATAACTGATCTCTGGTCTTTAAATAGAGCTTTGGTTCAATTGATAACTTGCCACCCTTATGCATTTCAAAAACATCATCTGTATAACTTTCAAATAAAATATCATCTCGCTCTTTGAGCAATTTTATAATCCTCTCTGCATGGGCTTCATTTTTACAATGCATCGTAATTTCTCGATGCTTATAGTGAAAATCAGAAGCTAAGAGTGTCATCTCTGCCAATGAAACTCCTTCGTCCCCCATCAATTTTACAACTTTCGCTAATTGTCCTGGAAAATTTCGAATACTTATCCTAGCAGTAATCGAAAATGCAGGTGATGCAATATCTTTATAAGCCATAATAATTCGGATAAATTTAGCTTTATAACCTGAGTTTCGCTTAAGAAAGCTACTGCGAAAGCTAATATACTGTAATCTTCGAAATAAAAAACAAGCCAGCGCAAAGCTCTGGTAAAAATTGCTTCTCAATGTGACAAAGCCACATTTTCACAGCAATTTTTATTTTTTTTCTTTCAAATCTTTCAGCATCTTAGCTTTCTCGCTACGCTTCTTAAGCGAAACTCAGGTTATAAAATTAATACTTCTATATTACCATTTAAACTTAGGATCGAAAGTCATGATATAAAGCTAAAAACGGCGTGAGCCATTTTGCCAATAGATATGCAATTCTAACTACTGTAATTGCTTTCTAACTTCCTCAGCTTCACTACAAACTTCAGTCACGAGCGAATCTATAATGGAAACTTCTCTTTCACCTAATTGCAAACTCAACTTTAATCGCTCTTCATATACACTTAATTTTTTGGCACTCTCCGAAGCTCCTGCTTCCAATAATAACCCTTTGATAGTGTGTATAAGTTTTGCCACTAACAAACTCTCAGTTCGAGTATCAAGTTTATGTAAATCAGTTAATTTAGATTTCGAAGTCTCAATAAATGATTCTAAAACTTGAGCCATAATCTTTGATTTTCCAGCAGTTCTTCTTTTTAGATCATCAAGATCTATAAATTGAGTTTGCACTTGAGTGTCATTTACTTTCATTGGTGTTATTTTACCAATTAGAAAATCAAGTTCATCTAAATAAACAGGTTTTCTTAAGACCGAATCAAATCCCGCCTTGTTCAGAGAATCTGGCTCATCAATAAAAGAATATGCCGTCATTGCAACTATCGGAGTATGCACTCCTAAAGTTTTCTCGTGCTCGCGTACCTGTTGAACGGCTGAGATACCATCCAAATGCGTCATTGTAATATCACAAAAAACAAGATCGAAATTGTGTTTTGCATTCAATAATTCAACAAGTTCTAGACCATCTGAAGCCTCAACAACAACATGATTATAGCTTCTTAAGTGCTCACTAATCCTTAATCTCGTTGTTTCCACATCATCAACCACTAAAATATTTAGAGGTCGTTCGAAAGCAGGTAATTTGATTTTCTTATGTGAAGAAGCAACTCCATCTTCACCTAATAAGCATTGAATAACTGAGGTTGAAGATAAAGGTAAAACTAGAAATCTTTTAAAACCAAAAGAAAGAAGTTTTTGCCTTAAATGAAGTTGATCATGCCTGAATAGTACAACGTATCTTTCCTGTTTCTTAAAATCATAAAGCTTGCCGAGTTTTTCAGAACACAAATCAGATGCATCGATAAAAATTGTATCTGGACCCTCTTCTAAGATTGGATTGCTAACTGGAATCGGACGAATACCATGAAAATAAGCAATATTTGCCAGAGTAATAAAAACCTCGTTGGCATTTGCGTGAAAGCGCATGATATTTGGAAGTTCACTTGCTTTTCTTGGCTCAATTGCAACTTCTGCTTTAAATTTTGCTGTAACTTTCGTTCCTTTATTCTCTTCTGAAGCGATCTCCAATGTTCCTTCAGATTGATTAACAATTTTATGGGCGGCTCTTAATCCAAGTCCCAACTCTGAATACTCTCCTGGACCTAAGTTTCCACAAAGTTCAAGATTCATTAAATCTAATCTTGTTTTTGGAATACCGCGTCCAGTATCTGAGCATGTAACGATAATATTGCAATCTTGTCCTTTGGCAAAAGAAGTACTATTGGTCGAGAGCATAACTTCTATATGACCATTCTCAGTAAATCGAACTGCATTTTCAACTAAATTCCCTAATAAATGCATCAATCTCTTCGGATCTGCCTTGATGGAGTGCGGCAATCTATGATCAACCAAGAAATATACAATTATATTGGGCTTCTTACTTAACGGTGAGGCAAACAATTCCGCCAGATCTTGTGTAACTTGATTTAGATTCACAGAACGAGCATCATTTTTCTTTTGAGTTGTAGCAGTACCTAATTCCAAAGCATCATTAATACTACCCATTAATTGAAACGAGGAGGCGGTAATGGCATCTAATTTAGCAATCTCAGAATTATTCGAAGTAGCACTTGATAAGGCTTTGATGCCAGTAATAATATTTAAAAGCGGTGTTCGAATATCTTCAGAAACAGTTCTAATGAATCTTTCTTGTAAGTAATTTGCTTTTGTCGCCTTAAGTGTTGCTTGTGAAGCTGAAAATTCTGCCTCATTCAATCGTTTTATGATCAAACCAATTGAGTCATGAAGTCTTTTTTCAACATCCAGCGATTCTCTCCAACCTTCAGATGTCAATTTAGAAGTTTGTTCAATTCTTTTTAAAATTGGGATGAGAATTTCATCTGTACTCGTCTCTACAATGCGTGATGAATAATAAAATACTCCAAAGTAAGTTAGACAAATCGCAAGTGCTCCCAGTCCTCTTGCAAGCCAAACAAGCTCATTTGGCAAAGAAAATACAAGTGGTAAAAAGAAGAATCCAAGACATAAACCAACACCTAGGCTTAAAGCCAAAAAGAGCAAAATTAGATACTTCGGTGAGCTACGACCTGCTGTCATATTCTACTTAATAAATTCAATTGAAATCCAACATCAAATGTTTAGATTTAAAGAGACTGTCTATTAAATCGACCACTTAGGCTTGAAAGTTGAGGGAAAGATCGCTATCAAAATACCATAACACCTTTAACTTGTTGAAAATTAGAACTAATCTTTCAAAAAACTCTAACCAACAGTAGAAAAAAAACCCAATGAAAGTTAAACTGAAAACAGAGGGAATGAGGATCCTTCACATGTCTTTTTAGCTTTTCTTACGTTACTCATCGGACTCAAAAAATTTAGAGTGTACTTTCCTTACATGGATAATGCCGACCCTTTAAAATGAAAAGTTAAACGCCTTTTCATCTAAGTAGAGCTTATTGGTAGGGGTTATTAGTTGATCTAAGAATATTTACTAGACTAGTTTGTTAAATATATCGGCCACTGTCTCAGGATAGAGAGGTTTTATAAGCACTCCATCAACTCCAGCCTCTTTAATCCTTTGCTGCTCCTCTTTCATGGCATGAGCTGTTACGGCCACGATTGGTAGGTGAATTTTATTCCCCTGTTCCTTTTCAAGAGCACGGATAGCTCTGGTAGCTGCATCTCCATCCATAATCGGCATAGAAACATCAGTAAAAACTATATCGAATCTTTCAGCATCTGCTCGACCCATTATCATAGGGGTAAGTTTATCTAAAAGTGCTTGACCATCAGTTACCGAGACAACATCATGCCCAGCATCAGCCAGCATGTCTTCCAAGATCATAATGTTCATCGGAGTGTCATCGGCAATTAGGATCTTTAATTTTCCGTGTCCTTTTAATGGATCAAAAACTGGTGAAGCGACCGCAGGTTTACGATTTATACTACCTTGATAAGCCAAGATTATGTCATCTGCTAAAACAGGAGTAGTTAAAGCGTGCTCCAGACCCTTTGCGTACAATTGATCTTTTAGAACTAAACTTGATGGTTGTAAGATCACAATCGAGGTTCCGATCTTACTTGAAAGTCGTTTTTCTAGGATTTTATTTAGAGCAATCTTTTTAAGGGCTCCTTCCGAGAATACAATCAGATCAGCATTATGATACTTGGTATTAAGTAAGTCTTCATCAGTTTTTTCATCTATATCAAAATGTTTAACCGAGCATCCAAACTTGAAAAGATTATTTAGTATCGTTGAAGTAGCGATAGATTTCTCTGAGACTATAATTAGATCTTTTGGATAGCTGGCTTGTTTGTATCTCTGTTCGACTCCATTTGATTCTGCACTTAGTTTAAAAGGCATAGATACCGAAAACGTACTGCCCTCTCCAAGGGTGCTTTCTACCTTAATGTCACCACCCAATCCCTCAACGAATTGTTTTACAATACATAATCCTAATCCAGTTCCTTGATATTTTCTGGTAACTGACTCATCGACCTGTTTAAATGATTCAAAGACTGAATCAATTTTATCTGCAGGAATTCCAATTCCGGTATCATAGACCTCAAATTTTAATAGGGGATCTTGAGAGCCTCGTTTATTGATTGTAGCTTTTAATCCGACATAACCACTACTAGTAAATTTAATGGAGTTGCCAAGCAGATTAATCAAAATTTGCTTTAATTTAGTTGGATCACCAATTAGCTCTGCTGGTATTTCTGGATCAATATCAAAGATTAGTTGAACCCGCTCTTTCTCCTCAGGTTTGTATTTCCCCTCAAGCCGTCCGGAGATAACAGCCATTGTTTCACGAGCAACCGTTCGAATATCAAAAGGGATTTTTTCAAAAGTTAACTCACCAGATTCCGCTTTTGCAAAATCTAAAATTTCATCAATAATTGCCAAAAGCCCATGAGCAGCGCTGTCTCCAAGTTCGATAAGTTCTCTAGTTGCCCTAGTTAATCCATCCTGCTTTTTAATAATCCGATTAATTCCAATAATTCCACCTACAGGAGTTCTTAGCTCATGACTTACTCTGGCGATAAACATTGATTTTGCAGCGTTGGCGGCGTTGGCGATGTCTTTGGCTTTTTCAATCTCTGATTTTGATCGATTCAGCGTCTCCAGCATGTCATTAATATCAGATGTTAATAGACCAAGTTCATCATGTCCTAAGTGTGTCACTTTTGAATTGGTATTTTTTGACATAGATATTGCACGTAGCTCTTTAGTCAGCAATGCAAGCCTAGACAGAATATTCATGTTTATGAAAACAAACATTGAAATCATCACTAGTAGAATGGCTATGAATATGAAAACTAAAAGAAAATTTCTGGATCCAAGCCCCTGTTGATAGATGTCACGCGCTTGCTGTGTTTTGAGTAACATAGCTGGAGTGTTGTTTACATCATGAATTAAACCAAATCCAAAAATCGTGATTTCATCTGGAGCAAGTATTCCAATATCTTGATTTGAAAGAGCCAGCTCGTACCCTATGCTGTCTATCGTGTCTGAAAATTTAATATCTTTAAGAGGAATACCTGCAATATCAAGACGTGTTTGCTCACCTACAGCGGCTATAAAGTCCGATGATAGAATCTGAGTAAATATTAATGTCCCATTAATAGGATTAACTCGTTTGCTATCAGTGATTGGAATTGCTGCTATTAGGACTAATTCATCTTCGAGCCATAGGAACCCGGAGACTCTGTTATCGACAGTATCATGCTGAAATAGCGAAGTAGTATTGAGAATCGCCTTAAGTTGACCCGATGGAATAGGAATAACTTTCTCTTCTTCTGGTAATACTTTAAATGATTCTATGACTTTTTTGTCAGTGTTGACATAGACAACATGTCGCATCTGTAGTGCGGCTAATGTTTCGTAGTTTAATATCGAGGCAATGTATTTATCGTTGCGATCTGTAATAAATTCGTAGGTATCATCCCATTGTGCCCAATCGATTGTTTTTGCAATTAGCGTTTGACGCGTGTTTTCCATTGCTCCATTTACACGCTGGACATTGTCACGCATCCGCGATTCTTCAATTTTTCTAAAATCTTGAAGTAGAATTGTGTCAAAAATGAAATAGAGAGCAATACCCAATATAAATAATGGAGTAGCAATAACAAGGGCTGTTCGTTTTTGTAAGTTCATTAAGTATTCCCAAGACTTTCCCAAGCTATATATCGACTTGTGAATGCTATAAACTTTAATATCAATTGGAGCCTTCTGAATAACTTACTGTCTATACAGAGAAAAATTCTATTAAAACTGATGATTGTATGATAGATTTCAAGTAAATATACTATAAATATCCTCCTCAATTTTAACTATAAAGAGATATATGACAGATAGCACAAAGCCAAAGCAGTTAACTAAGGATCCTGTTGTTGCCAAATTAGTCGAGGATTTCGACCAAGACGCAACCACTTTCTCTAAAAACTACCTGAGAACTTATTATTCGGGCAGTATCCCTGATCCTGATGAGCAGGAGGTCTTGCGTTTCTGTGTACAAAACTATCCAAAGATGGGACGAGTAGATAACTTTCTTGAATTAGGTTGTGGACCAACCATACACCACCTGCTACCTGCAGTGGAGTATGCAAATACCTTTGAGGTTGCTGATTATCTACCAGATTGCATAGAAGAGGTGAAATTATGGAAAGAAAAATCTAACAATGCTCATGATTGGTCAGTGTTTACAAAGTTTGTGCTTGAGTGTGAGGGCATTGATCCCACTTTGGATGCGATTGGAACAAGAGAGAACATAGTAAGATCTAAGTTAGGTAATTTTAACCATTGTGATCTGAGGAATCCCGCTCCTTTAGGGATAGCTAGACAATTCCCAGCCGTTGGATGTTTTTATACAACTGAACAGGCATCAATGGTTGGAGAGGATTGGAGTAAAGATCAAAGAAGAGATGCCTGGTTGCAAGTAATGAGCAATCTATGCAGTGTAGTAGCACCTGGCGGCTGGTTATTTATGTCATGCGTAAGAAACTCTGATCATTATGTCACCTACGAAGTTGGATCTGATACTCCGCATAGACACCCATTGCCAATAGTTAACGAAGATGATTTCTCAGCTGCCTTGAAGCAGTTTGGTTTTGATCTTGCCCGCTCAGAAATTGCGGGAGTTAAGTTTGTAGGGCAGGAAAGTGAAGGAGTGCCTGGAGCTGTCCTTGTAGCAGCATTAAAAAAGTGAAGACAAAACTTCTATTCCTACTTTAAAAGAGAGATCGGATGTTAAATTTTTTACTGCTTGTAATTTGTGTATTATTGTTTTCTGCATCTGATTATTTTGCAGCTAAGTGGGGTTATGAACGAGATACTAGAGCCCTCCTTGTTGCAATTGTGCTTGGCCCCTTTTCATATCTACTCTTTGGTTATCTGACAGCAACTACTTCATTATCAAAAATGGGAACATACGTCTGTATGGGGATAATCATATGCTCAATCCTTGCGGGATTTTTCCTTCTAGGTGAACGACCTAATAGAGTGACTTGGATTGGATTAACTATAGCAATGCTTGGGCTTATTATTCTAGGTTTTGGGAAAGTGGAGCATGTTGATTAGTTGGGATTGATGATGTTCGTGCTTCAATTCAATACGCTGCAAAAAAAACTAAATCACTCTATTTTTGTCGCATGAAAATTTGGATAGATGTTCAACTTTATCCAAAGCTTTTATTAAGTTGTTACCTATTTAAGATTCTAATCACTTCGTCATGTAACTCAGAATTTGAGGCGACTATACTTTTGCCATTTACCGGATCGTTTCCTTGATAATCGGTAATAACTCCTCCCGCGCCACGTATAATAGGAATAAGACCCAGTAAATCCCATGGTGACATAATCGGATCCACAAAAATATCGGCCAAGCCTCTACTTAAAAGTGTATACCCATAACAGTTGCCCCAAGTTCGGGAAAATTTTACTTTACTTGTTAATTCGCGAAATCCTTTTTCAGGCTGGAATTCGCCGACATTCAGGAGATCCGTAGCCAAAAGAACGGCTTCTCGTAAATTCGGACAATCCCGCATTCTAATAACTTCATCATTAAACGTACATCTGCTGTTGTTCCCTATGACAAGATGGTCAAGGATAGGTTGATTTATTACCCCTAGAATAGGTTGTCCTTTATGAAGTAATGCAATTACGGTTCCAAAATCAAAGTTGCCTGAAATGAAACTCTTAGTTCCATCTATTGGATCTACAACCCAAACAAACTCGGCTTCGGATCTCATCTCTCCTAATTCTTCACCTATAAAACCATGCTCTGGAAATGTTTCAGTAACAATTTCGCGCATTGCCTGTTCAGCTTCACGATCAGCTACAGTGACCGGAGTATGATCGGCCTTGCCTTCTATTTTGAGTGCCGTGCAAAAGTATTTTTTAATGACATCGCCACTAGCGATAGCTAGTTGTCGAGCACACTCAAGATGCTCAGATGCTATGATTTGTTCAGAAAAAGATTCTTCCTCTAGCATATGAATTCTCTCTGAGATGTCTTTTGGTGATGTCGGCTCTAGCATAGGGGCTTATCCTCTGGAATCCATTGTCGCATTTTTTCTAAAACGCTCATTGTATTTATCGAGAACATTTTCCAAACAGTTGCTTAGTTCTAACTCGTTATCATGCACGATTACTTTTATGCTTTGAAATAAGGACCTGACTATGTCACGAACTCTATCAGAGGTCGGTGAGTTTTCCGGCGCCTGTCCGTAATTAGTGGTTCGTAAGATTTCTTTTGACAGGTTGCCCAAACTACCTTGAATTGATTGGCACACGCGATCTTCAGTAATAGCAGATATTTCTGTAATTTCTAGATTGTTCTCAATGGTGAAAGCCAAAAGGGAGAAATAAAGATCTCCTATCTCTTCTGAGATGGCATCAGATACTGTGGGCCCAGAGATTTTTCGGTGCATTTCAGCATCAAGCTCAGCAAATTCAGAAACAATATCAAGTATTCGAAATGGGGCAGGAACTGAAATCTGATGCAGTCTCAGAAATTGAGAAACCAGCTCTAGGTCACGGAAAAAACAACTCATATTTTCTTCCTCCAAATATTCCTCCTGATTTCTAGCAACAAGGCTCCTAAACTACTGAAAAACAGATCACTAGAAATTGCACGATATCGTGAAGCTAAAGAGATTTAGATATCTCCCTTTGCAAACATTTGGAAAGGGTTGATGCGATAATACTGTTAGTAGTAACTATCATTTCTATTTCCGAATGTTTGCAAAGTACTGCTGATGTAAAGCATTCTGTCGAGAAGTCATCAGCTTCTGATATCTGATTAAAGAAATAGGCTGCTTCTACTTTGATCATTTCAGGTAAAAAAATCTGAAAGATGTGATCTCCGTAAATCCATAGGTCATACTGTGCAGATGAATTAGGAATATAAGCGCTTTTAACACCACTTTTCGCATATTCGTTAGCAACCCATTCATCTAAATTACTTTCACCAGAATAAGTATAGGAAAGTTCCGATTGCGATTCTGATAGAACCTCTTTCCTAGACTGAGATTTAGGTTTAATTAAAGGCCACCAAGTATGCGCTAAAGCGCCGACAACTTGTACTCGGCTAGTACTATCAGTAAATAGTTTTTTATTCACCGTTGAGAAATAAGTATCTAAATCACTCAGTTTTTCAAATGTCAATTTATGAGATTTTGCGTCAACTTTTGCCTTTTTAATCAAGTTTGAAGTGTCCAATTTTATCCAATCTGGTTCGCCTCTTTGCTCTAACTCTGTAGTAAGATCTGGTATAATTTGAGACCCTATTGTTCGAAGTTCTGTAATGTCGGTAACCTCCCGGTCATTCACAACTATGGAGATCCCCGAAGAGGAAAGAAACTTAGAATTAATAGTAATTGTTACCTGTCCTCCTCGTTTTCTTTCTGGATTTAATCTACTAAAAAGCCTCTGGCATATAGGTATGCCGGTTTGGTCGAAGCCGAACATGTCTAATAACCACAGGGGCTTCTTGCTAAGAGCATAATCCAAGGAGGCAGCTAACGAAGATGTTCCTCCTCGCAATTCTGGATAGCTGCTACTTTTAGGGCACAAATCAAAGAATTTTGCCTTTAAAAACAAGGCAACGGTGGCTTTTACAGCGGAGGTCCATTGAAATGTTCCAGTTATGCCATCGATACCGGTATCTTTACCTCTAATAGAAAATCGAGGAGATTGAGCCAATGGGTGATAAAAGTGCACCTCCGTGAGCTGATAAGATCCGCAATTTTCAAAAATCAGGCTAAGTGAATTCATTTTATATGTATAATTTGGCACATAATGTTATTCTCGTTTATTCAAAATGTAAAAAATTTTTTGCTTATAGTCCTACGCTTATATATTCTATAAGAGCTTTGTATTTTAGAGAGGTATAGATTTGTATGAGATTTGAACAAGAAATCGACGGGAAAGGGCCGCAGCATGGAGAGAGTATGGTTGATGAGGGCACATCTATTGCGAGTTTTTCTGTTCTTAGTGAGATAGCTACCGGCAGTCCACAGAGTGAGCACAGAAAATATTTCACACGTTACACCACCCAAACTGATGGTAAAGAGCGGCTAGCAGAAGCAATTACAAATCTAGCACAAACAAAAGCAGCTAAAGTCCTCCTAGACCTTGGTGCCGGGGACGGAAGGTTGACACGACTAGTTGCTCCGATCTTTGATAAGGTGATCGCAGTAGAGTGGAATGAAAAATATCGAGATGCCCTTCAATTGTTACCTAAAACTGAAGTCTTTATAGAATCAATGCAGGATTTTAGTTTTCAGGGAGATTTTGACATGGCACTCATGTCTTATTCTCTATCAGGAGTGCCATTAGATAAAAGGACACAATTTTTTGAGAAGCTATTTAGGCAGTGCTCTCCAAACGGTTGCGTGCTCTATGCCACATATGCTGATGGATGTGAATGGGATCAGTTTTCCTCCTTAGTTAGTGAGAAATTGGGCAGAGAGCGCTCCGGTGGAACTGGCATCCATGAAGCCGAATTAAGAAAACTGAATTACACCGTAAATGTAGTCGAAAATATAAGAACATTAATATGGGGACAATCTTTGGATGATCTTGGAGATGTCTTATCATTCTTTTTTCTAGATAAAGTCAAAGACTATCAGCAACGTTTTGTTGAGTTTAGACCGCATCTTGATAGATTATCTTTCGAAATGCCTGATGGTAGACGAGGTATCGCTGTAACTGAATGTTTGGTTGAGGTGACGCCTTGAAAACCTGGAACGAGCTTACTATTCCTTTCCTGGGAAATGGGTAATTGCTGACTTATACAGAAATCGCTGGCAAATTGAATTGTTTTTCAAGTGGATAAAACAACATCTGCGCATCAAATCTTTCTTCGGAATCTCTGAAAATGCTGTAAAAACTCAAATTTGGATCGCCATCTCAGTCTATGTTTTAGTCGCTGTTGTGAGAAAAAAACTAAAAATTGAACCCAGCCTCTACACAATTCTACAGGTTTTAAGTGTTGCCTCAGGTGAGAAAAGTCCCATTTTATCGCTCTTTGATGACCCAAAGTCCCATCTTCAGGATGCTTGTTCAGATAAACAGCTGAAATTCTTCTAAAACGTGTCGGACACTTGTGACCACTACATAGTACCGCAAGCGCACACTGTCCGAACGAAAGTCCGTGCGATAGAGTTGCGCCAGCCAAGATATGAGGTTGAGCGTGTTAATTCAATACTTGGAGTTTAGTGACGTGAAAATTATGGAAACATAGCCATCTTTGATTGCATATATATGTTGAGGTGGGCTCATAGCAATAAGAGATCCTGGTTTATAAGAATGAGATTTTTGCCAGGTTGATAGTTTAATAATTCGACTTGCTGTATTTGTTTGGGGATCCTTAAATAAAGTAAAGTCACCGAAAGCTCTATAGATGGCTTGGACTTGCTCGCTTGAATCTGTTAGCTTAATTGTTCGATCCTCTTCAGTAGGTTTTTTCCAATAAATTCCTTTTGTCATCATTGGATATCGATGTTTCCAATGTTCTTCAAAATTATTAAATAATTGATTTGCTAGGTCACTAACACAAACAATCGTTTTTGCGGTTAGAGAATCAATATTCTCGTTATCAGCAAGATTAATTTTTTGTTGAAGAATAATATCTCCATGATCCCATTCTTGAGTCATTGTATGGAACGTAACTCCCGCAAATTCAGGGTGCTTGAGAAGTATCCAAGGCTGAGGCCATGGACCTCGGCCATCCGGTAAGAGACTTCCATGAATATTAATAAATTTAATATTACTCGCTACTGGAGTCGGAATTTTATAGTCATAGGCAGCTGAAATTAAGACCGTAACGCCAGCTTTCTCAAGCTCCTCAATATCTGTTGCTGTTATTTGACCGACGCGAAATTCAGCACCCATTTCGTTAGCAAATTCCAGTGTTTTGTTACTAAAGCCGGATTCAATTGAGCATGAAGTAAAAACTTTTATTACTTCATGTTTACTTTCCTTGATACTGATATGAACAGGATAAAAAAAATCTGAGGCACAAAGCACTGTCTTCATGGTCCAATAATCCTTATCTTAAGTTAAAGTGAGTTTTTGATCTCTGTAATTAAATCTAGAGATTTGGCTGGGGGCACTGAAAGGGATACCAAGTAGTTCATAAGTTCGATGTGATATTGAACATCCTCCTCCGTCCAAAGATCGAGTTGACCTTTATTGACTTCAATTTCAACAGTTCGTTCATCATAGAGAATATAATGATGCATGGGAGTACGGGCAAGATTTTTAGAGAAAGGTAATACTCGAATTTCTACTGAAGGAAAAGAGTGGATAATAGATGTAAGGTAATCTAATTGTTCAAAAAGCACCTCCCGAGATTGAATGCATGTTCTTAAGGAGCCTTCTCCAAGTACAAAGACAAAAGATCTTTTCTCTTGAGATAATATTCTTTGACGCTTCAAGCGTGCAGTAATTACTTTTTCTAAACTGATTTCGTCCTCGTTGGAAAAGCTGCGAATAACGGCGCGCATGTAATTTTCGGTCTGAAGTAATCCGGGAATGATCTGGTTCCAGTAGGAACGGATCGTATTAGAGTTTTTTTCTCGTTGTGCAATGAATTTTTGATTCTGTTCTAGTTGCTTTGAATCGACGCTCCAGCGCTTAAATTGAGAATTAAAAAGAGCAACTAACTCTTTGAGAGGATGAGCTTTCTCTTTAGAAAGATTGAGCGCCCGAATAGTTTTCTCAATAAAATCGTCGGTAGGACGTAATAACCCTCTTTCAAACTTAGATATTGCAGCTGGGGAGAAACCAGTTTTCTCAGCAAATAATTTTCCTGAGATGCCGAGTTGTTGGCGTAGGTTACGAATTTTTTTCCCGATAACGGTTCGGTCCACTTATTCCAACCAGAAGAAGGTTTTATATACTTTGTTCATGCCATTCTTCAAAAGGAACGCTTAGTTCTAAAACCCTTGCCTTTATATTTTTGTAATATTCGATAGTTTTTGGATCGTGGGAAAGATAAGAATGCTGCAATGTGCCGGCCGGACTATATATTTGGATCATCACTTTTTGATTGTCGAGAAGCCAAAAATCATCGCTAAGTATCATTGCAAGATCTGTACTTATCTCACGCTTATCGAGTAGAAAAATATTTTCACCAGCTCTACTGGTATGTCTATATGCAGAGGCAATTTCAAAATGTAGGTAATTAGACAGAGGTAGATCGACTACATGGACGCGTTTCATTGTGTGTCCTGCTTTAACATGTTTGGAAACTAGATCGCACCATGATGAAATGAATTCTTTAGAAACCGGATTCCCACGTTGGTATTCTTCGAATGCGTTTTTTTCTGAAGGTTCTTCGTAAGCTTGTAAAATCTCTAATCGAAATGCAGAATTTTGAAACGAGTGAAATTGATTAATCCAGTCTTCTCCAATTGGAATTTTTATCCAATGAGGTTCGGAAAATATAGGATGCATTTGAGGAGTGGAACTGTGGCTCATCATAAGACAGAATATAATTTGATCATCATAGCGACCAGATTGATATTCATCTGTTTGGTTTCAATACTCAAGAGGAATTCCTATGTCCTTTATCGAGTTTTCAAACTCAGCTTGGTAGCGCGCAGCATATGATGGAAATTGCTCACCTGGGTCAGGCACTGCACTTAATGGCTTACCAATATGCACGGCAAATGCTGAATCTATGTCTCCAGGCACTTTACGGAATCGATCATAATTATCCCAAGAAAATATTAGGCGTACCTCCTTACCCAGTTCACGCAAAGCAGAGGCAACCATGTAAGAAGTCATTACATCCCTAAAATTTCCAAAATGAACAACTCCTGACGGGCTAATTCCAGCAGCGCAGGTGTATACCTCAAGATTAGGGTGCCGCTCGATTAATTGATGCGCGATCTCGAGGCTCCAGTGTTGCGCACCTAGCACAGTTGATGGTGGCAAAACGTTTGCAATTCGAAACGCATAACTATCATTCCACTCGCTAAGACAGGGTGCGTCACTAGGTTGATCACTTCTGCTGTCTCTATTCTCATCACTATTGGGTTGAACCATATACAACTCGGTAACCGAAAATTAAGTGCATACAAGTCGCTATAATTTAAGTTCAATAATAATATTGAACAATCTATGAAACGGGAGGTCAGAACAACTCTCTAAGGATCTATTTTAGACCGCTAGCAGTCTATATCAACCTCAGAGCCAATTTGTTCGTTTGAACCGATACCTCTAAACCAACCAATATCTTATTCATAATAAATATAAGCATGTCCTCAACTTTATAAACACTTTCAAGCTTATTTTCCGAAATAATCCCCCCTAACCTTTCTTAACATTTGATAATTCTGTATTCTTAATCCGCCTGTTGTTAACTGGCCAATGAGTAAAGTTGTATGAACGTTGACCCTGTACCAAATCCTGATCCACAACCAGGTAGAGATCCTGCACTGCTACCTCGGGATCCGCCAATACCAATAACAGATCAACACTACCAGCTACCAAAGGAGCGTCAAGAAATCGCTGCTGAATTAAAAGGACTTCTTAAACAGCATCCTGAATTACGAACTCCTACCCTCTTTATTAATTTGGATAAAATTAGGGAGCAATACGAACTTTTTACAAAAACTGTACCTGGGGTAACACCACACTATGCAGTTAAATGTTACTCCGATGAGCGCGTGGTAAAACTCTTAGATAGCCTAGGGTGTCACTTTGATGCTGCTGGGGCCGGAGAATTAAGAAAACTTCAATCATGGGGAATTGATCCTAAAAAAGTTATCGTTACAAAGCCGGTTAGAAAACCTGAGGATCTAATTGCTGTTGCTGATTATCAGCCACGCGCTTTAGTAGTTAAAGATCCTGTAGATCTAGATATGCTCCGTGCAGTTCAAGTCCCAAGCAAAGACTACGCACCAGAGATCCTTCAAAGATTAGTAATTCCCTTTTCAAAACTTAATAGATTTGGTGCTGAGATTGCGCATGCGACTCAGGATTCTAAGGGAGAGACTCACTGGCAGGTTGATAAGAGTAGAGTTCGAGCTCTCTTTGAACACGCCCAAAAGATCGAGGCCGAAACAGGATTAAAATATGGCAGCTTCGGGACAACTGTGCATATAGGCACTAATAATACTGATCTTAGAAAAGTAGCAGCGACACTTGATATCTCTTTAGATATAAAACGATCCATGGCAGCTTGTGGCATTAAATTATCAATAATCGATCTTGGTGGCGGATTGCCTGATAAAGAGGAGCCCAAAAAGAGTGGCACAACCCAAGAGCAATACATCGCAGAATTTGGAGCATTAATCACAAAATATAGAGCGAAAGACCCAGATTCAGTAATAATCAATGAGCCGGGGCGATTTATGGTAGCCGACAGTGGCACTGTGCTCCTTAGAGTTACCCGTGTTGATAATAGAGGCGCAGCATTTGCTCCAGGTGGCTTAGTCGCACTAGGCGAGAACCTAATTGTTGAGGTTGATGACAGTCTCTATCTTCATTTTCTTGGAAGGTGGCATGAGGGAGAAAGGACTGAGACAAACACACTCAAGATGAAAGTTTTTGATTTTTACCCCTTACGCTCTGATGAATCTGAAACTCCTCTTTCTAAAAGAACGTTAAAGGCAACACTATTTGGTGCAAGTTGTGATTCTGCAGATGTCTTGGGTGAGCCACAGCTACCTAGAAATTTAACTGCTGGCGACTACCTGATGATTCCTAACTCGGGGGCATACTGTGGAGATACAAAAGCTGAGAAGTTTAATACCCTGACTGAGCCACAAACCTGTTTTTATTCTACATCAAGCGAAGGGCCAAAAGTTCACACCCTTATAGATCCTTCTCCGATAAATCCGGATGATTATCATCGATTACTTTCTACTTCAGCAAACGAAGACGAGATCCACTTTGCTCGTGCTGGTGGACCATCTGTAATGCTTAACCTCTCAGGGATTGTGGGAAGTTTAGCTGGAACTAAAGACTCCTCCCTTGCAGAGCTACTTCGTCCTAACTTCGGATCAGATGAGGCAACTAAAGACAATAAGTTTCCTCTCTTTGACATGAACAAAAAAACCCTGCACCTTGATAATCTTCATCCAGAGATCAAAGAGGGTGGCATGGGTTGGGTGCTGATCTGCAACGATACTAATCTAAACCGTAAAGTTGCTTTAAAAATAGGCAAAGTTCCTGCTGATGGAGAATTAGGTGAGAGATTTAGAGCGGAGGCTGAGAAAACAGCTAATTTTCAACATCCACATATTCCGACAATACATAGCTCAGGCACCTTACCAAAAGGAAATTTACCTTACTACACAATGGAGTTTATTGAGGGTAAAACATTAGATAAATTACTCCCTGATATAAATTCCTTATCAACCAACTCTAATCCTAACTGGAGATCTGGAGGCTTAGGCGCCGTCATTAACCACCTCCATGATGCCTGCCGTGCCGTTGAGTATGCTCACTCTAAGGGCGTTGTTCATCGAGACATTAAGCCAGATAATATAATGCTTAAAAAACCTGATGATCAAACAACTCAAGGGAGAAAAGAAGCACAGCGAGATGTAATGATTCCGTCAGACCTTAGAGGTTCAATTCAAGTTATAGATTGGGGACTATTTAAAGCGAGAGACGGTGCTGAGCCACTACTTACAGATACAAAACTCAACACACCTGGATTAACTCAGGTAGGCGCAGTAGTTGGCACAGTTGATTACATGAGTCCTGAGCAAGCACGAGGAGATGATGTTACTAAAACTACTGATGTTTGGGGACTTGGTGCCACCCTGTATCACGCTTTCTGTGGACACCCTCCGCTTTTTCAACATGGAGATCAAAACCAAAGGTTGACTGCTCTTAAATCAACCGATCAAACTGGCAGAAATTTAATTATTTCACCTTCAAAGATTAACCAAAATATCCCTAGAGAGCTCGAATCCATTATCATGAAAGCTCTCAGAGTAGATCCTAATGATCGGTACGAAAGTGCTGCTG
>Ga0163147_10004212_pt1 | contig 18474 bp, 18 predicted proteins | sample OliLakLV19MP6G1_FD_148597 | JGI IMG/M metagenome (GOLD analysis project Ga0163147, IMG submission 148597) | Freshwater microbial mat bacterial communities from Lake Vanda, McMurdo Dry Valleys, Antarctica- Oligotrophic Lake LV.19.MP6.G1 | ecosystem: Environmental > Aquatic > Freshwater > Lake >...
TAGGCGGGTCTTGATGTGGGAGAGACGCGCTCCTGCGCGGCTGCTCTTGATGTGGGAAAGACGCGCTCCTGCGCGGCTGCTCTTGATGTTGGCCGAAGAGCAGCGCCGCGGGAGCGGCGCCCTCCTGCGCGGCTGCTCTTGATGTGGGAGAGACGCGCTCCTGCGCGGCTGCTCTTGATGTGGGAAAGACGCGCTCCTGCGCGGCTGCTCTTGATGTGAGAAAGACGCGCTCCTGCGCGGCTGCTCTTGATGTGGGAGAGACGCGCTCCTGCGCGGCTGCTCTTGATGTGGGAGAGACGCGCTCCTGCGCGGCTGCTCTGGTTGTTGGCCGAAGAGCAGCGCCGCGGGAGCGGCGCCCTCCAAACTGCACGTGTTGGCGCCGCGACCGCGGAACGTCAGAGCTTTGCAAAGAGCTTCTACAGCATCGGCAGATTCAATCCCTGCTGTTTGGCGCAGTCGCGAGCAATCTCGTAGCCGGCGTCAGCGTGGCGCATGACGCCGCTGCCGGGGTCGTTCCAGAGCACACGAGCCAGGCGTTGATCGGCGGCTTCTGAGCCGTCCGCCACAATCACCACGCCACTGTGTTGGCTGTAACCCATGCCGACGCCACCGCCGTGATGCAACGACACCCAGGTCGCGCCACCGGCCACATTCAGCATCGCATTGAGCAGCGGCCAATCCGACACCGCATCCGAGCCATCCAACATGGCCTCGGTTTCGCGATTGGGCGATGCCACTGAGCCCGAATCAAGATGATCGCGACCAATGACAATCGGCGCTTTCAATTCGCCCGAACGCACCATCGCATTGAATGCCAGACCAAGGCGATGGCGATCACCCAGGCCGACCCAGCAGATGCGCGCCGGCAAGCCTTGGAAGGCGATGCGCTCGGCTGCCATATCCAGCCAGCGATGCAGATGCGCGTCGTCGGGCATCAATTCTTTCACCTTGGCATCGGTGCGGGCGATGTCTTCGGGATCGCCCGAAAGCGCGACCCAGCGGAACGGTCCGACGCCGCGACAAAACAGTGGCCGCACATAGGCCGGCACAAAGCCGGGGAAGGCGAACGCATCTTCGCAGCCCACGTCTTGCGCCATTTGCCGGATGTTGTTGCCGTAATCAAAGGTGGGAATGCCTTGCCGATGGAAATCCAGCATCGCCTCGACGTGCACGCGCATCGACTCTTTGGCCGCCGCAATCACCCGTTGCGGATTGGCTTTTTGCTCGCTGAGCCATTCCGCCACCGACCAGCCAGCGGGCAAGTAGCCGTGCAGCGGATCGTGCGCACTGGTTTGATCGGTAACCGCATCCGGACGCACGCCGCGCCGCAGCAACTCTGGCAGGATTTCAGCCGCGTTGCCCAGCAGGGCCACCGACAGCGCACGGCCGGCGGCGCAGTGCGCGCGCATGCGCGCCAAGGCATCGTCAAGATCGCTGGCTTGTTCATCGACGTAGCGGGTACGCAGGCGCATGTCGATGCTGGATTGCCGGCACTCGATCGCCAGCATCGAAGCACCCGCCATGGTGGCGGCCAGCGGTTGCGCGCCACCCATGCCGCCGAGACCGGCGGTCAACACCCAACGCCCTGTCAGATCACCCGAAAAATGCTGACGACCCATTTCGGCGAAGGTCTCAAACGTGCCCTGCACGATGCCCTGCGAGCCGATGTAGATCCAGCTGCCGGCCGTCATCTGCCCGTACATCATCAGGCCCTTGGCATCGAGCGCGTTGAATTGCTCCCAAGTCGCCCAGTGCGGCACCAGATTTGAATTGGCGATCAGCACCCGCGGCGCGTCCGCATGGGTGGGAAACACGCCAACCGGTTTACCGGATTGCACCAACAAGGTCTGGTTGTCTTCCAGCTCGCGCAACGCCTTCAGGATGGCGTCATAACACTGCCAATCGCGGGCCGCCCGACCAATGCCGCCGTAGACAACCAACTCGCTGGGGTTCTCCGCCACATCCGGATCGAGATTGTTTTGCAGCATTCGGTACGCCGCTTCGGTCTGCCAGCTCTTGCAGCTGAGCGCCGTACCGCGCGGTGCGCGAATCACACGCGAGGGATCGATTCGGGAGTGGGACATGGTCGTCGTGCCGGCCGCAAAAAGTGCGCGGATTATCGCATTCGGCATCCGCACATTGGCTGCGAGCCGGTGGCGCTTCAAACAAGCATATTGCTAGAACTCGAATTCCAGATTGAGGCGCAGGCTGGTTGATGGAGTGCGAGCATTGATGCCCACCGGCACACCGATGTCCCAGCGGATCTGCTTGCCTGCTGAAAACCGGTAGGCACCGAGCAATGCGGGACCGATGGCGTAGTCCTGGTCATCCAGGTACAGCTCGATGGCGGGCTCGAAAGCGGGACTTTTCAGATAGCGCAACTGCGCCCGCAGCGCGGCCTCGAACTCGTTTTCAATCAAGTCACCAAACTCGTATTCGATGATGCCGTTGGCGGCGGCCACCCACCGGTTACCGAGTTCTTTTTCCACCAGCAGAGCCACGCTGACTTCGCGTTGCTCGAACCCCTTGCCGCCCTCGATCTCAAACAGCAAACCCCAATCGGCCCAATACTCGCCTTGCTCGGTCAATTGCCACTTTGTCTCCAGTTCATAGCCGCGAACGCGCGCCTGTGAATGCGAGGCTGATTCGGATAACAGGTACAGCTCGGTCGAAACACGATCCGCCCACGCGTAAGCAAAACTTATCCGTTGGTAGGAGAGCGGATCGTCACCGATGCCGCGCCAAGTCACCCCATATTCCAGCTCGCGCTCATTCCGCGAAACATAGGGGTGATACACGCCATCGGTGGCAGCAACCGCAGTGCCCGCCAACGCCAACAGGCACATCGCAGCACAGACGGGAAACGTGCTACGCATGCGTCGTGCGCCGCTGCCACGCGAGCGTGACGCCGCCGATGGCGAGGCTGATCAGCAACGCACCGAAGTAGCAGATCGCTTGGGTGCGATCAGGATTAGCGTCATAACCAAACAGCGCGCGCAGCATTTCGCCAAACCATGAGCGCTCGCTCACCAACCAGGTGGTGTCCCAGATCGGCCTGCCAGAATCCAGCCAACCAATCTGCATCAACTGCTTGGCCACCTGCATCGCCAATCCTCCAATTACGAAGTGGGTCAACAAAACAAACAATGGGAAAAAATAGCGATCGCGCATGAACGCAAACCCGTAGTAGACCAAGCTGCCAAGACTGACACCGATGCCCGCCCCCACCAGCCCGCCCATGCCCGCCGATGCCAGCGCGTCCCAGTTGAGAGCGAATGCCGACAGGTAGATCCAGACTTCCGAGCCCTCGCGCGCGATCGAGCACGCGACCAGCAAACCCGACAATGCGTATATCGGTGCCGGTCGGTTCAATCGTTTGGCAACGCTGCCCTCTTCCATGCGGCCAGCGAACAGAAGCGGAATCAGGGCGGCGTTGAGCAGCATGAAGCAGAGAATCGCGATCGCGTACAAGCTCGCATTGACCAGTTCTTGACCAATGCCCTCGCCGGCCTCGGCAATCGCGTAGGCGAAGTGACTGAGCAGCCATGAAAAAAGCAACCCACCGCTGATTGCAACCACACCCCATCCCCACTTCAGTCTCAGCTTGCTGCAAAGCGCAAACAGCAAGCTGATGAACAACGCCGCCTCCAGAACTTCTCTCAGCACCAGTAACACCGAGTCAAGCACAGCCGACCTCCCAAACGCACACACTGGTGCGTCCAACTGTGGCTTCCAGGATCATGGCTCCACTCTAAGCGTGCCCTGCGCCGTCTTCGGATTGAACTCGCCAAAGAACGGGTAGACCCCCGCCTCCAGCGGTCCAACGAAGATGATCGCCTTGGCGCCGCCCATGATGACTTTTTCGCGATTCAGCTCGTAGCTTTCGAACTCCTCGGGCGAAGCATCGTGATTGGTCACCACCAGCCGGATCTTGGTATTGGCCGGAACGACGAGCTCGGCCGGGTAAAACAGGTGATCGCGAATATTGATCGCGAACTCGGGTGGCGCCGCGCAGACATCGCCCGCCTGCAAACCGCAAAGCAGTCCGCCGAGCAGCCAATGGACCGACAAAGATCGCTTCACTGGCGAGTCGCCTCATGGGACGTGGTCGTTGGGCGCTCGCTATGGTCTTTGCCCGCAAGCGGCGTCAGCGGCGCAAGCGGAAAGTCGACCATGACGCACAGGCCCTGGCCGGATGGTGCATCGCTCATGCTGACGGTCGCGCCATGCAGCTCGGCTACTTGGCGGACGATGGACAGGCCCAAGCCACAGCCCACGGCATGCGAGTCATTGCGGTCGCCGTCAAGTCGGTAGAAGCGATCAAACACGCGCTCGCGTTGTGCGGATGGAATGCCGATTCCACTATCGACGACCGTGAGTCTGGCGACGCTGCCCACCGGCTCCACCGAAACATGGATGCGGCCGCCGACTGGCGTGAACTTGATGGCATTGCCCAGCAGATTGCTGAGCAGCGAATCCAACGCATGCGCATCGCCGAGCAACCACGCATCGTGTCCGGAAAACTCGATATCGTCGGTTCTGTCCTGCAGCGTTTCGCCCTGCAGAACAATGGCCTCCCTGGCGCGATGGCAGAGATTGACTGGCTCGAACTTGGCCATGTAGTGATCGGGTGCCACCCGATTGAGGATAAGGATCTGACTCACTACGTGATGCATCCGCTCGATACCGGCCTGCAACTTGGCAATACTGGCGCCGTGTTCGGGCGCGGCAAAGGCGAGGTTCTCGCATTGAATACTCAGCGCCGCAATCGGCGTCCTCAGCTCGTGCGCCGCATCGGCTGCAAAGCGGGACTCGCGGGCAAACGAGGCTTCAAGTCGACGCAGCAGCGCATTGGCAGAGCGCGCCAGTTGGAGAAGTTCACTGGGCATTTGCGCATCATCCAACGGGCGCAGGTCGGTCGCCTCACGCCGTTCGACATCGGTGGCAAGCCGCTGAATGGGCTTCAAGCCTATGCCGAGCAAGGTCCAGATAATCACCCCCAGAACAGGGATGGCGAACACCATCGGATAAATCGCGGGACCAATCACCGACTCGGCCATTCGATAGCGCTGGTCATCTCGCTCGGCAAGCACAAACCAGCTGTTGCGGTCGGCGCTTCGGGTCACCAGCACATGCCAGCGGTAGCCATTCAAATTGACGAACTCGAAGCCCTCCTTGAGCGGGGTAATCAATGTCTCTGGCAGCAGGTCGGTATGCGCCAGCAGCTTCCCGTCAGGGCCAATCCACTGGAACTCAAGCGTCGCACCGACACCCATCGAACGCGCCCGCTTCCACAACTTGCCTTCGCGGATGTCCCCGCGCGCCAGCAGATCAGGCAACGTGTATTCGAGCAGGTCGACCTGCTGGTACATGCGCTGGTTGAACAGCCGCTCGGCCTCGACCATGCTGTTCTGATAACCGCGAAGGCTGGCCACAAAATTGACCAGCGTCACCACCGCCAGCAGCGCAATGGTCAGGAAGGTGCGAATCGAGTTCACTGGCGCGGCACCAGATAGCCGACGCCGCGCAAGGTTTTGATGAATTGCTCCGGCAGCTTCTTGCGCAGATTGTGGATGTGTACTTCGATGGCATTGCTGGACACTTCGTCGCCCCAACCATAGAGCTTTGATTCGAGCGCGGCCTTGGTCTGGATCACGCCAACCTGTTCGACCAAAGCCTTCAGCAGCATGTATTCGCGGCGCGACAGCAACATCGGCACGCCACTGAGTTTGGCCTCAAAGTGCTGGGTGTGCAGACTTAGCGGCCCCACTTCGATGATCGCCGAGCCGGCATTGCCGAGTCGACGCTCCAGCACCCGCAAACGCGCCAACAACTCGGCACGTGCGAACGGTTTGGTCAGATAGTCGTCGGCACCCAGATCGAGCCCGCGCACGCGGTCCTCAATGCTGTCGCGCGCCGTCAGAATCAGGACTTGCGTGCTTGGCGCGTGGCGCTTGGTTTGCGCAAGCACTTGCAACCCGTCCATATCGGGCAAGCCCAGATCAAGCAGCAGTATGTCCGGCGCCTCGGCATGAACAGAGGCGCAGGCTTCCTTGCCTGACGCCACCCAATTCACCACGAATCCGGAGTGCTGCAACGCGTCGACGATGCCGTCAGCGATCAGCGGATCATCCTCAGCCAGCAGGATGCGCATGCAGCCAAACCGTTTGCATTCCGCTAGATTTTCTCGCGGACGAGGCTGAGCTTCTCGTTGATCTCAGCCCGACGCCCGGCGTCGGCCGCTTCTCGACCGGGGCGCGGGGGCGCAACCAGTGCCTTCTCAAAGACTCGCATGGCCTCGGCATACCGATCTTCCTCGTACAAAAAGTCCGCATAGAAAAAATTGGAGTCGATGCCATTCGGATTAAGAGTCAGCCCTTTGGCAAGCAGTTTCTCAGCTTCTTTGTCATCGCCGAAACCGACCGGCCAACCGGGCACCTGGTAATACAGTGAACCCAGACTGGTGTAGGCCGAGCCCGCCATCGCCGCAGGGTCAATCTTGATCGCCTGCTCAAATAGCACTTTCGCACGCTTCACTTCGCCAAGCGCACCGAGCCCGCCTTTTGCACCGGCATAGGTGGATCGAATGATGCCTTCCCAGATCAGGTAGGCAGGTTGCTTGGCGTTGGCGCTGCTGAGTACTTCGGCTTCGGCAACCAGAAGCGCAAAGGCTTTTTCCTGCTCTGTGGCAGGCAGCTGATACTTCACTTCGGCCCAACGGGTTTGCAGATGCGCGATGTCGCTGGCTTCGTCGGCCTGGGCGGTAACGGCACCGATGGCCAGCAGCGCGGCTGCAACCCGAGTGAAGGCCATGGGGGAACGGAAAACGCGGGACATGAGAGTCTCCTTCAAGACACGATGGATGAGACAGGCGCGTTCAAATCGCGGCTGGGGTCTGCAAATTGCTTGATGCGGGAAAGCGTCTTGCGCAACCCGCCGTCGACCAGACCGGGCAACAGCGCGTTGACACGCAGAAACAGACGCTCTGGCCAACCGATGGCGCGATCGCGCATGCGCTCGGCGAGCAACATGCGTTCGACTTGGATGGCGACCAGTTCGGGCGGGTCCATCGCATTGCCGAGCGCCTCGTTCATGGCGCAAACCGCATCCGTGTTCAGCGCCGTGCGGGTAGCTCGCGGCGCCAGATAGGCCACCTGCAAATCACCGTCAGCCAGCTCACGTCGCAACGCTTCGGTGAATCCACGCAGAGCAAATTTGCTCGCGCAATAGCCGCTGAACCCCGGATAGCCAAGGCCTCCAAAAGTGGAGCCGACGTTGATGATGCGTCCAGAATCAGGATGGAGGTAGCGCAGGCTCAGCTGGGTCAGCAGGATCGGCGCGGTGATATTGGTGGCCAACAGCCGCTCGATGGCTTCAGAACGCGCGTCGGCGAGCAAACCGAACTGGCTGATTCCCGCGCAGTTGATCAGCGCGTCCAGCGGCCGACCCGCGTCTTCCAGCGCGCGTTCAATGGCCGCGCGCCCGACGGCGGTGGTGATGTCAGCCTGTACAGCGATGTGTGGTTTGCCCAGACATGGCAATGAATGGCGCAGCACGCCCAAGCGGACTTCAGATCGCCCCACCAGCAGTAGCTGCGCGCCGGCTTCGCTGAGCCGACGGGCGATGGCGGAGCCGATACCGCCGTTGGCACCGGTGAGCAGGACAAGTGCGTTATGGATGCGCATGGGATCAGGCCGCCAAGGCCAGCGCACCGCTTTCGATTGAACGGAAAATGTTTCCGTACAAATGGAAGAACTGCTTGGCGGCACGGACGATGTCCGCTTGATCGGTCGGATCCTCCACGGTGTTCATCAGCTTCTCGAAAAACACCATGTGCTGCAGATCGAGGCTGCCATGCGAACGCAGGTAGGAGAACGCATTCTTGGGCAAACCGAGTTGCTTCTGGATGATGTCTGCGGCCAAGGTCGCGAGGCTGATGCTGGTCCCTTCGAGCACAAACACCATCCCGAAAAATCCCATTGGGTTGTTGCGCATCACGGTGTCGTAGGCGTAAGCCACCATCAGTTCGGTGGCCGGGTTAGGGCGACTCAGTCGGACGTTTTCTTTGTCTTCACCGCAGGCGGCGATGTCGTTCAATATCCATTCCTGGTGACCGATCTCCTCTTCGATGTACTCGGCGATTGCGCTGCGGAACGCCTCCTTGTGCATCGGCAAGCGGCTGCCTGCTGCCATCAACAGCGGAACCGTGTGGCGAACGTGATGGAAGGCCTCGCTGAGAAAGGCGATGTATTCGTGCTGGCTGAGGGGTCCTTCGCCCAAGCAGCGCTTGATCAGCGGCGCGGCCAGCAGGTACTGCCGGTCCACCTCTGTTTGCACCTTCAACTGTTCAAAAAATGGCATGCAAAGCTCCTGATTCGGTGGTCTGAAACGTGGGTGAATAGAGCGCGGCAATGGCAGCGGCATAGCGAGCAGCAATGACCTCGCGGCGAAGTCTGCCGTTGTCGGTAAGCGCGCCGTTGGCAAGCGAAAACGGCTCGGTCGCAACGATGAAGCGGCGAACTTTTGCGTAGTCAGGCAGGGTTTCGTTCATTGCCGCGATGTCGACGGCAAGCTGGGCGGCATCCACCGCTGGCGAACGCGCAACCAATACAGCCGCGCAAAAGGGCTGGGCATCGCCGATCACCATCGCCTGGGCGACAGACGCGCGCAGTGACAGCTCGGACTCCAGCCACTCCGGAGAAATGTTTCGGCCAAAGCTGCTGATCAGCAGATTCTTCTTCCGCCCGGTGATGTAGAGATAGCCTTGCCCGTCGATATGGCCGATGTCACCGGTGTCAAACCAAGTGGGCTGGGGCTGCGCGTCGACGCTGGGCTGGCCCAGATAGCCGGAGAAGATGTTGCCAGCGACTTGGCCAGCGACTTGGCCAGCAACTTGGCCAGCGACTTGGTCAGCAACATCGCCAGCAACGTCGCCAGCCACTTGAACCACACCGCCGATGACCCGCAGGCGCAGGTGACTCAGCACTTTGCCCACACTGCCGATTCGATTGGCGCGTGGTGAGTTCAGACTGACCACCGAGGCGCATTCGGACAGGCCGTAGCCCTCGAATACGGGGATTCCCAACGCGTGGGCCTGCGTCAGCAGGGCTGGCGGCGTGCTGGCACCGCCCACCGCAATAAAGCGCAGCGAGCGCGGCAAGGTGACACCTTGGCTGACTGCCGCCACCAGACCCGCCAGAATTTGCGGCAGCACAATCAGGCTGTTGGGCTGCTGCTGATGCAATGCCTTCAGCAGCAACGGCATATCGAGCTGCGAGCTTCCCAACAGTCCAATGCTGGGGCCGGGCAGCACGATGGCGGTCTTGCCAAGCAGGATCGGCACGTAGATGCCGGCAACGTTCTCAAGCAGCGTGCTGAGCGGCAGCAGGCTGAAGTGCGCATTCAACCCGTTGTCGCTGGCTTCTGCTTGGCTGGCTTCTGCTTGGCTGGCTTCTGCTTGGCTGGCTTCTGCTTGGCAGGCTTCTGCCTCATGGATTCGCTCCGCCAGCGCGGACGTCACCGCGTCCAGCGTCGCGCTACTCAAGCAGACGCCCTTGGGTTGGCCGGTGGTGCCGGAGGTAAACGTGATTTTGCAGGTTTCCGGCGGCGTGGACTTTGCCGCTGGACGGCAGGTCGACTTCAGCAGGCCCGATGTCAGCAGGCCCGCCGTCAGCAGGCCCGATGTCAGCGGGTCAAGGTAGATTGCAGGCACCGGCGACGACACTCGTCGCAGGGTCGGCAAGCCGTCGCTGATCGCTCCGCACGTCAGCACATGGCGTAACCCAGACGATGCAGCCACGAATGCCAACTGCGCAGGTGAAAAGAATCGCGGCAACGGGATGATCGGAATGCCGGCTTGCCAGGCGGCGAGATCAGCGATTACCCACTCGATCTGGTTCTCGCCCCACAAGCCCAGCAGCGGCACCTGCTGTTGCCGCAACCAGCACGCCAGCACGTCTACGTATTTTGCCAAAGCCGCGTAGCTGACAACGCGTGCTTCCCCGCTTTCGGCAACGCCGCGCAGGGCAACCGCCTCGGGCTGCAGGTGCGCATGCAAGTGCAGCGCTGCGAGTACCGTAGTTTTCATCGACACAGACCGGGTCAGCCGATAACGTGAGCCGGGCACTGCCGGAACTCGGCAACCACGCGATCCACTTGCGCAGAAACGGCGCGCGCAGCTGATCGATAAAGCAAGCCCTTCCGCGCCATGTTTACGGCGGGGCGCACTTCACCAAACATCACTCGCGGTTGCCGCTGGTAGTAGCTGCCCCAGCTCGCGCCGCCATCGGGCAAGCAACCTGGATCAGCATCCGCGAGCACCACTGGCGCGTAATGAAGCCGACCCAGCAATCGTTCTACGTGCCGGGTCGCGGTAAATACCACCCAGCGATAACCAAGGCGCTCGATCAACTCACTCAGAAATACGAACAGCAACAGGCCGCTGCCTTTCCAGGTGGAAACGAGGTTACCGATTTCCAGAATCTGCTCGCGGCCGACAGGCTCGCCCTTGGCCTCGGCGATCAGCTGATCGATGGGTGAGCGCAGATAGGTCTCGGCAAACAGTTTGCCGCTGGAAGCAGCTGCCAAACCCACTGCGGCGCAGTAAGAGGACGCGCCAGTCAGGGTGATCAACTGCGGCTGGAAATGGTTGATCTGGGCACCGTAAACACGCTGAAAGCGCGCGCCGATGTAGCGTTCGACGTTTTGCCGATTCAGCGTTCCGGCAGGGTGAAGGGAAAACTGCGCCAGCCTCAATCGGCCGGCAGGCAGGCGGGCGCCGCCGCGCTCGATGGCTTCCGCCGAGTTATTCATGATCGCCTGCATGGTCGTACACCGATGGTCGTTCTCTGCCTGAGGCGAACCATAGCGACGCAAACTTAAGCCAAACTTAGGCCAAGGTTAGGCAGCCGTTTTCTGCAGGGAACCTGTCCGTGAAGTCACTGTAAACGTTCAGTTTGCTGGTGTTTGCAGCGCCGGATTGTCATAGAACCTGAACGCAAAGACCGGTCAGACTGGCAGCGTGGATAGCGACGGCTCACTGCGCGGCGTTGCGACATCAGCCTTATTCGCGAATCTGCGCGAAGCCCGCCACATCGCGCAGACACGTCCGGCGAGTGTCGCCGGTACTATGGGAAGACTTCCCACAAATCCCGAGGTGGTGCATGCGCGCTGTAATCGCTCTGTTTGGCTTGCTCTGTTTTGCTGCTCCGACCATGGCTATTGATCTGCCGCGCACCGAAGCACCCGCCGAGGCCAAGCTCTACATCATCAGCCCGACCTCCGGCGAGACGGTAAAGAGTCCGGTCACTGTTCGTTTCGGATTGAGCGGCATGGGTGTTGCCCCCGCCGGCACGGTTGCCGCCAAGACCGGCCACCATCACTTATTGATCGATACCGACCTGCCAGAAATGGGGCTACCCATTCCCAACGATGCGAAGCACCTGCATTTTGGCGGAGGCCAGACTGAAACGACGTTGGAACTTGCACCCGGCGAACACACGCTGCAGCTTCTGCTCGGCGACCACAGCCACATTCCGCACAAACAGCCGGTGCTGTCGCAGCGGATTACGATTGTGGTTGAGTAACTAGCCCGGACTTTTCATGAATTGTGCACGCCCTCATGAAAAGGCCGGGTTAGCCCGGCCTTGCAGGAAGGCAGCCGAGCAAGCTTGGCTTCGATGACACTTCGAGCAACGCGCGCGCACCACTTTTTGTAGAGCAGAACTTGCTCCGCTGCCGCTAGCCAATGCATGGGTCGAACGATAAGCCTGTCCGCACTTCTCAGTTGCGAAACAACTGCGTCAACTGCGTCAACTGCAATGCATCGAAACCGAACGGCAGCCGCGCGGGAGCGCGGCCCTGCAAGGCGCTATCGCACCCGGATTTGATCGGGCGAGCTTGGCCTCAACGCACCCACTGCAAAGCAAGCAAGCCGACCACAATCATCGCCGCGCCGCTCATGCGCAGGGTGCTTTCGGGGATTTCCAGCAACTGCTGGGCAACCCGCTTCCACGCGGCTGGGCCAACAAACAGCACCAGCCCTTCGATGACCAACACTAGGCATAAGGCGGCCAACAGATCGCTGGACATGCGGTCAGAGCATAAGTGTTTGCAGCAGGATCTGCCTGTTAGCGCGGGCCACCAGAGTCTTTGAAATAACGCATGAACTCGGAATCACGATCCAACACCAGTACGTCTTTGCCGCTGCCAAACGAGTTGCGGTATGCCTCCAGACTGCGGCTGAAGGCGTAGAACTCGGCGTTCTGGCCAAATGCCTTGGCATAGGTCTCGGCAGCCACCGCATCGCCTTCACCGCGCAGTCGCTGACTGTCGCGATCTGCCTCCGCGACGATCACCACTCGCTGCCTGTCCGCATTCGAGCGGATGATTTCAGACTGCTCGGTACCTTGCGCACGCAGGGCGTTGGCAACCCGCAGTCGCTCGGCGCGCATGCGCTCAAACACCGAACCCAGCACGCCGCCATCCTCGGGCAAATCGATACGCTTGATGCGCACGTCGACCACTTCAACGCCCAACTCCGCCGCACCGACGTTGGCGACTTCGACAAAACGCTCGGCCAGGTTGGTACGCACGCCGCCAACCACTTCTTTCAGCGTGCGCTGATTGAATTCGTTGCGGATAGCTTCTTTGACGATGGGCGAGAGTCGCTGGGTGGCGTTGGCCTCGATGCCGGCAGCGGCACCGTAGAACTTGCGCACATCAGCGATTCGCCATTTGACGAAGAAATCGACACTGACGTCCTTCTTCTCAGAGGTCAGATAGCGCTCAGGCTGTCCATCCAGTGACAGCACTCGGCGATCAAACTTCATGACGGTTTGGGCGAGCGGCAGCTTGAAATGGATGCCGGGCAGGATGTCGCTTTCAACAATCCGACCAAATTGAAAGCGCAGCGCGACCTCGTTTTCGCGCACTTGATAAACCGAGTTCAGCGCCAAAAAACCAAGCACGACAGCAATGACTGGGATGTAGGTTTTCATCAGCGATTCTCCTCACGGCCACCGCGCTCAGGGCGCACCTGCTCACGCACTCTGCGCTCAGGCGCGCTCGCCGGAAGTGCGGCCGCAGCTGCGGGCAAACGGTTTAAAGGCGTATCGGCGGTCATGCCGCCATCCAAGGGCAAATACAGGACGTTGTCGCCGTCCCCGGAATACACCTTGCGGGTATTCGACAACACCCGCTCCATCGACTCCAGATACAGGCGTTGGCGAGTGACCTCTGGGGCCTTGCGATATTGCTCGGCGAGCAAGTTGAAGCGATCCGCTTCACCTAGCGCGCGCGCGATTACTGCTTCCTTGTGACCTTCCGCTTCGGCGCGGATACGTGCGGCTTCACCACGCGCTTCTGGCACCACCGAACTGGCGTAGGCCAAGGCTTCACTCTCGATGCGTTCGCGGTCTTCGCGGGCACTGATGGCGTCATCAAATGCTTCGCGCACCTCAGTCGGCGGCCGCGCGTTTTGGATATTGAACACCGACACCGACAGCCCGGTCTTGTAGCTGTCCAGGGTGGCCTGCAATCGCTTGCGGGCGGCTGCCGCCAGCGCGGCGCGCTCGCCGGTGAGCACCGAGTCCATCATGGATGAACCAATCACATCACGCACCGCGCTTTCTGCCGCCTGCTTCAAGGTGTCTTCCGGATCACGCGCGCCAAACAGATTGAGCTGCGGATCGGCGACCAGATACTGCACGTTGTATTCGATCTGGACGATGTTCTCGTCGCTGGTGAGCATGCGCACTTGCCCGGTGTGGCTGCTGAGCTGGGTGACATCGACCTTGGTCACGGTCTCAAACGGACGCGGCAACTTGAAGTTCGGTCCAGGCCCCATCAGTCGATCAAACTTGCCAAAGCGCAGCACCACGCCGCGCTCGCGCTCATCCACCATCACCCAGGCATCAAACACCAGCCACACGGCCAGCAAGCCGCCGATGATTAACAGCAGGTTGGGCCCGCCCTGAGCGCTGCTGCGGCCCGAATTGCCGGAGCCATTGCCGCCGCCGAAAACACGTCCCAAGTTGGCCTTCAGTTTTTCCAGAAATGCATCGACATCCGGACCTTGGCCCTGATCGCTGCGTTTGCCCGGATCGCTGTCCTTACGGCCGTTGTTCCACGGATCTTTCTTGTCGCCGCCGGGCTCGTTCCACGCCATGTCGGCAGGTTCATTCGCTGGCATGGGCGAAGCGGCTGCGGATTGTGATCGCTGGCGCGCGAATGACCATCGCAACGCGGCTAGCGCGCGATTGAGGCGAGAGGGTTGGCTCATAGGACTAAGTCTCGGTTGATGCAAATCAATGATGCAAATGGAGATGTTGCAGACTGGCACGTCTCAAACACGGATGTTTCAAGTGCGAGCGCGCTCACGTCAGCGCTGCCAACGCTTCAGCACGCGCATCCAGCTCGGCGCCCAATTGGCCGCGCAGAGCGCTGGCATCGGCGTCGTTGCCCACACACAGTTGGGCGGCAAGCCGCTCGGGCAAGTCCAATTCAAGTGACCAGCCTTCTTCATCGGCGTCCTCATTCACCACCGCACCGGCGGCGAACAAACGCGCACGCATGCGTCCGGCCATTGCCGGCAACTTGATCCACTGGTGAATGCGCGCAGAGGGAAACTTCTCCGAGATGGCTTCGCGAAGCATGTCAATGCCTGCACCGCTGTGGGCCGACACCCACACTCGCCGCACCGCCCCATCCTCGTCGCGATCACTGCGCGGCACTGCGTCTTCGATCAAATCCAGTTTGTTGAACACCACCAACTGCGGAATGTCGCCTGCTTCGATGTCGTTCAACACTTCCTGTACTTGGCCGATGCGCTCCTCGCGCAACGGATCGGCAGCGTCGACCACGTGCAACAACAGATCGGCGTCACGCGCTTCGCTCAAGGTCGAACGAAAGGCGGCAATCAAGTCGTGTGGCAGGTCGCGAACGAAGCCGACGGTGTCGGCCAGCGCGACCGGCCCGCATTGCAGACCCGCCAAGCGGCGCACGGTGGGATCGAGCGTGGCGAACAGCTTGTCTGCGGCGTAAGCATCCGCGCCGGTCAAGGCGTTGAACAAGGTCGACTTGCCGGCATTGGTGTAGCCGATCAAAGCGACCCGCGGCATTTGATTGCGCAAGCGCGCGCGGCGCATCTGGGTGCGTTGGACTTCGACCTTTTCCAGTCGCGCCTTCAACAAATCGACGCGCTTGGAAAGCAAGCGCCGATCTATTTCCAACTGGGTCTCGCCCGGACCGCGCAGACCGATTGAACCGCCACGTTGGCGCTCAAGATGGGTCCAGCCGCGTACCAAGCGGGTCGCCATGTGCTTGAGCTGGGCAAGCTCGACCTGCAACTTGCCTTCGTGGCTGCGCGCTCGTTGCGCAAAAATGTCCAGGATCAAGCCAGTTCGATCCACCACGCGCCGCTCCAGAGCGCGCTCGAGATTGCGCTCCTGCACCGGCGTCAGGGCGTGATTCACCAGCACCAGATCGGCATCCGTGGCTTCGCACAGCGCGCGCGCTTCTTCCACCTTGCCGGTGCCAAGCAACAGCGCCGGATTCGGACGTTCCAAGCGGGCATGCAGGGTCGCAACAACCCTCGCGCCGGCCGAGCGCGTCAGCTCGACAAACTCGTCGAGCAAGGTGGGGTCTTGCGCACCTGGCCGGTAAGGCTGGATCAGCAGTGCATTTTCACCCTTGCGGGAACGTTCAAACACGCCGGCACTAATCCCCGACGTGCACGCTGTCGTCGCCGGCGTGATCGCCGCCGGCGTGATCACCGCCTGGCGGTCCTAGTCGCACGTTGCGAGAAGGCACCACGGTGGAAATCGCGTGTTTGTAGACCATTTGGCTGACGGTATTGCGTAACAGCACCACGAACTGGTCGAACGATTCGACCGTGCCCTGCAACTTGATGCCGTTGACTAGATAGATAGACACGGGTACGCGCTCACGGCGCAAGGCGTTGAGAAATGGGTCCTGCAAAGACTGGCCTTTCGACATCACAAATTATCTCCTGCTGATTTATTGTTGTGCGCGACCGCTGGCGTATGAACGCTTGCGGCCGCGGGCGCCGTCGACTGCCAAGGTCCCAAAACTGGGGGGCAGCGCCGGCAATTCAAGTGCAAGGCGCAAATCAACTACTCGTTACGCCGGCAAATGGTACACGCAGGCCGTGTTCAGGACGTGGGCACGAAGTCCAGCAACAGGCGTTTCAACTTGCCACGTTCTGTATTTGCGCTGGGATCAACGCGGAACACATCACATTCACCTCGCAGCAGGGTGCGTTGGCGCTTAGCCAGCTGGGCGCTGGCATGGATCACCAATTGGCGGAACTGCTCGGCGCTGCTGTGTCCCTCCAGATGCTCCCACGCCTGCCGATAGCCCACTGCGCGCATCGCCGGCAAGTCAGCATGCAGGCGTGAATCCGCACGCAATCGGCGCACCTCATCGAGAAAGCCGGCCGCCAGCATCACCTCAAAACGGGTGGCAATGCGCTCACGAAGCAGCTGACGTTCTGGCCACAAGGCAACTTTCAGAAATCGGAAGGGCAGCCGCGGCGGGCAGCGCGGTTCGTTTTGCCAGGCACTTATCGGCCGACCGGTGAGCCTGAACACCTCCAGCGCACGCTGAATTCGCTGCGGATCGCTGGGTTGAATGCGGGCTGCTGCACGCTGGTCCACTTCCGCCAATTGCGCATGCATCGCCTTCCAGCCGATGGCTTCAGCCTCTGCGGCGAGCTTAACGCGGAGGCTTGGGTCGGCCTCAGGCATGGGCGAAAGACCGTCAAACAGCGCCCGGAAGTACAGCCCGGTGCCGCCAACCAGAATCGGCATGCAACCGCGCGATCCGATATCCGCCATCGCCGCCAAGGCATCCGTGCGAAATTCAGCCGCCGAATAGGGATGGTGAGGCTCGCGCAGGTCGAGCAGGTGATGTCGCGCACGCGCCAACTCGTCGCTGCCGGGCTTCGCACTGCCGATATCCATGCCGCGATAGACCAAAGCCGAGTCGACGCTGACGATTTCCCCGTTGAAGCGTTCGGCCCAGTCAAGCGCCATCGCGGTTTTGCCGGAGGCGGTGGGACCCATCAGTGCGATGGCAGGCGGTCGACGATCAGTTTTTGGCATCCTCAGAGCCTAGCAGCCAGTCGCGGATCACAGCAGCCGAGCAAGCTCATCCCTACAGGAGCGATTGGCACGGTGACCTTCGCCATGCAGGATGCTCGCAATGGACAGCCCGCTGGTCGACATCCTCACCGAAGAATTGAGCAAGGCGCGCCCGCCAGCTTTGGCGGTGGCCTTCAGCGGTGGCCTGGACTCCACGGTTCTCTTGCACGCGTTGTCCACCCTGCCCTTTGCGCGCGAGCTGGGCCTGCGGGCGTTGCATGTGGATCATGGTCTGCACACGGATTCATCAGCGTGGGCCGATCACTGCGTCGCCCTGTGTGATTCCTTGGCCGTGCCCATTCGCGTGCTGCGATGTAATGTAGATCGCGACAGCGGCCAGGGAATTGAAGGTGCCGCCCGCAGTGCGCGCTACGCCGCGCTTGCCTCCGCACTGCGCAGCGACGAGTGGCTGGCATGCGCTCAGCATCAAGACGACCAAGCCGAGACCCTGCTGTTGCGACTGCTACGCGCCTCGGGCACCGCCGCGCTCGGGGCGATGCGGCCACAGCGTGGTTTGGGTCAAGGCACGCTTTGGCGGCCCCTGCTCGGATGCCCGCGGCAGACATTGCAGGCCTACGCCGTCGATCACGCGCTGACGTGGATCGAAGACCCGGCCAATGCCGACCCGCGCCATCAGCGCAGTTGGCTGCGCAATGAGGTGATGCCTTTGTTGCGCTCGCGCTGGCCTCACGCGAGTGTGGCGCTCGCCACGAGTGCCGGTCTATTGGCCGCTGATGCGGACTTGCTTGCGCCGCAAGTACACGCGGCGCTGACCTCGTGTTCGCAAGCTGACCCACACACTCTGGCCATCGCTGCGCTGCTTGATTTGACGCCGCCGATGCGCGCACACGTGCTGCGCAGTTGGTTGCGACTCGCGGGTGCCGATCCGCTGCCGCAACACCTGCATGCACGCATCAACCACCAGCTGATTGATGCCGCTGCGGATGGCCAGCCGCTGATTCGTTATCGAAACACCCGAATTCAGCGTTATCGGGGCTTGCTGCATGTCAGCGTTGGTGAACTCGCCGCCATGCCTGAGCAGACCCAAGAGTGGGATGGCCGCGCGCCGCTGCGCTTGGCCGATGGAAGCGAACTACGGTTTGTCTTGCCTTGGACCGGTGCCGCGCTGACGGTGGGACACCGGCAAGGCGGCGAGCGCATGCGCTTGCCTGGTCGTCTGCATAGCCATTCTCTTAAACACGTGCTGCAAGACGTGGGCATTCCTCCATGGCTGCGTCCGCGCTTGCCGTTGTTGTGGTCCGCTGATGGCGAACTGTTGGCCGCTGGTGAGCAAGCCATCTCTGCAAGTCTT
>Ga0163147_10004222_pt1 | contig 18450 bp, 14 predicted proteins | sample OliLakLV19MP6G1_FD_148597 | JGI IMG/M metagenome (GOLD analysis project Ga0163147, IMG submission 148597) | Freshwater microbial mat bacterial communities from Lake Vanda, McMurdo Dry Valleys, Antarctica- Oligotrophic Lake LV.19.MP6.G1 | ecosystem: Environmental > Aquatic > Freshwater > Lake >...
TTGATCTGCACGTACTGCTTCTGATCCGCCGGCACGTCCGCATCCGGGAAGATCGCCGTCACCGGGCACGCCGGCTCGCACGCGCCACAGTCGATGCACTCGTCCGGGTGGATGTACAGCATGTCCGACCCCTCGTAGATGCAATCCACTGGGCTTCCACGCAGGACTTGTCCTTGGTGTCAGTGCAGGCTTGGGTAATTACATACGTCACTGGTCGTTCCTCTCGTGAGCCGTGAGTCGTGAGGCGGCGGCAACGCGGTACGCCTGGAGGCGCCACGCGATGAGCCACGCGGGCTCGTTCTACTTGTTGGCGTGATGTCGCTCGGCGGCACGGCTTCGTGCGCCGCATACTCGCACGACGTGCAGCCGTGCATCATGTGCGACCGCCGCTCGATGGCGGTGCCGAGCACGTCCTCGATGAACGCGACCTCGGCGCTGCACACTTCGGGAAACTGCCGCGCGATTTCGTGCAGCGCGCAGTTGTGCGCGCGGATGAGCACCGCGTGGGGCGACGCCGACTCCGATTCCACCATGTAGCCGTTCTCGGTGAGCATCACGGCAACGGCACCGGCCCGTTCGGCGAGCGGCATCGTGGCGAGCACGGGCTTGGCCGCATCGGTGACCGCCTGCCACCGGCGGCGGAAGATGCGGAAGACCCCTTCGCTCCCCTGCTCGGCGCGCACCACTTCGAGGGCATCGGCGAGCGGACTCGCGTAAGAGCGCGGGAAGAGCTGCTCGCCTAGTTCGGTGAGCGAGTACGTGTACTCCGGCGCACCGACGCCGCGCACTTCGCGGCGGAGGCGCACGAGCCCGGCGGCGCCCATTTCTTTGAGATGGCGACGGAAGGCGTTGGCCGTGAGGCCGAAGCGCGCACCTAATTCTTTCGCCGTCAGCGGCTGCTCCTTGCGCAGCGCGACCAGAAGGTCGCGACGCAGGCCCTTGAAGCCGGCAAGCGGGACGGAGGAAGAACCCATACCGAGCAATGTAGCTCGACGTAGGATATTCGTCAACAAAACTGTGTAAGAAATATCGGAAGCTCGGCGGCCGATTATGCGCCGCGTGACTCGGGTGAGCTGGAGAGGCGCTGTTTCATCCAGTTGATCGATCCCCCACTGAGCAAGAGCTGCACTTGCCGCGGCGACATGAAGTGACGCACCTGGAACTTCCGCCGGCGCGTGACGTTCTCGACCACCAGCTCGCCCCCCTCTGCGAGCGTGCGCCGCACGTCGGCCAGGCGCAGCACGTCGCCGGTCTGGATGAAGTCGTAGTCGGCGGGGTCGACGAAGGTCAGGGGCAGCACGCCGAAGTTGATCAGGTTCTGCGAATGGATCCGCGCGAAGCCCTTGGCCAGGACCGCGCGAAGCCCGAGGAACTGCGGGCCCAGCGCGGCGTGCTCGCGGCTCGAGCCTTGCCCATAGTTACTCCCGCCCACCACGACGTGGCCCTTCACCTGCCTGGCCCGCGCGGCGTAGGTGGGATCGATCATGTCGAAGGAGAACTCGGCGATCTTCGGAATATTGCTCCGAAACGGCAGCACCCGCATGCCGGCCGGCATGATTGCGTCGGTGGACACGTCGTCCGCCACCTTGAGCAGAACTGGCACTTCGATCGAATCCGGCAGCGGCTCGAACGTCGGCAGCGAGGCGATGTTCGGGCCCTTCTCGAGGGCCACTTGCAGCGCCGCCTCAAGCGGCAACGGCGGCACGAACATCTCGCGGTTGATAATCGGGTGGTCCGGGTCCGCGATGCGGGGATAGGAGATGCCAAGGGTGCGCGGGTCGGTGATCACGCCGGTGAGCGCCGACGCCGTGGCGGTCTCCGGACTGACCAGACACACCTTGTCCTCGCGCGTGCCGGAACGGCCGGGGAAGTTGCGCGGCACCGTGCGCAGAGAGAGTTCATTTGTGGCCGGCGCCTGACCCATGCCGATGCAGCCGTTGCAGCCGGCCTGGTGCAGCCGCGCGCCGGCGTGGAGCAAGTTGGCAATGTGCCCGTCGCGCATCAAGGTTTCGAGCTGCGCCCGGGACGTGGGGTTGACATCGAACGACACGCGGTCGTTCACGCGCCGACCCTGCACCATCATTGCGGAAACGGCGACGTCGCGGTAGCCGGGATTGGCCGACGAGCCGATATACGCCTGGTAGATCCGCTCGCCTGCGACTTCGCGGACCGGGCGCACGTTCTCCGGGCTGGACGGCATGGCGATCAGCGGCTCGAGGCTCGAGAGATCGATCTCGTCGTGCACGTCGTAGGCCGCGCCGGGATCCGCGAAAAGCTCCACCCAGTCCTCTTCTCGCTGCCACGCGCGCAGGAAGCGGCGCACCTCCTGGTCGGAGGGGAAGACGGTGGTGGTCGCGCCCAGCTCGGCGCCCATGTTGGCGATCACGTGCCGATCCATCGCGCTCAGCGCGTCGAGCCCCGGTCCGTAGTACTCGACGATCCGGCCCAGTCCGCCCTCCACGCCGTGGCGGCGCAGCATCTCGAGGATCACGTCCTTGGCGCTCACCCACTCCGGCAACTGGCCGGTGAGCTTCACGCCCCAGATCCGCGGCATGCGTGTGAAGAACGGCTCGCCCGCCATGGACAGCGCCACTTCCAGCCCGCCGGCGCCGATGGCCAGCATACCGATCGCGCCCCCGGCCGGCGTGTGGCTGTCGGAGCCGAGGAGCGTTTTGCCCGGCTTGCCGAAGTTCTCCTGATGGCACGGATGGCTCACCCCGTTTCCAGGCCGCGAGTACCACACGCCGAATCGCTGGCAGGCGCTGCGCAGGAAGAGGTGGTCGTCGGGGCTCTTGTAGTCCTCCTGGATGATGTTGTGGTCGACGTACTGGACGCTCACCTCGGTCTTCACCCGGTCCAGGCCCATCGCCTCGAGCTCCAGCATCACTCCGGCCCCGATGGCGCCATAGTTCACGGCGTCCGATGCGGCCATGTCAAACGCCCACGGTTGCAGGAAGCCGGCGGGAATTTCCATCACGTTGAGCTGAACATCGATATACGCCCCGGGTGATGATGGTGGCAGCGCCCAGATCGCGCGGCTCGTGCGACGGCCGATGCGTTGGCGCTCCGCCTTGACAGAGAAGCGTCGAGCCGCGGCGACGTTCGCCCAGAACGCATCACGGCAAATGACGAGGGCGGAGTGGTCGGTCCACGTGTCGGGGTAACCCACATGCACCCTGTAGGCCTCCACCTTCGCGAGGGTCTGCTGCCTCGTCGCGTCCGCCATCCAGTCGAGTTCTCGGATGTCGTCCTTCAAGACCGACAGCAAGGTGGGAACCATCTCCTGGATCCTGGCCTTTGCAGCCGGAGGAAAGTAACGCTCGGCGTACACGCGGCCGAGGGGCTCTCCAAGGAGCGCCTCCGTGGATTCGACACAGAGCATCGCTCGGGGCTTCATCGCGATAACGCCGCCAAGGTACTGGTCTTTGAAGGCGAAGGACTCGGAGGCGATGGGCGTTGAAAGCCACGGCGCCGCTGACTCCAGCAGGCGCCACGTCAGGAAGGCCTTCCAGGTCGCCACCGGCGTTGCCTCCATCTCTCGATTCGCTCGCTCGACAAACCTGGGCTCGGCAACGTTGACATCGTCCGCGGGAGCGAGCTCTCCTCGAAGTAGGTCTCCCAGCCGAAGTGCCCGGCCAGCTGCTCCAGCTGTGCGAACGTCATTTTGTGCGCGGTCGCGGCCGGATCGGCGGCCACCGCGGGTGGAAGGCTCTCCTCGGCCAGGCGGGTTTCGAGCGCGAGAATGTCGCTTGCGGCCCCAGGCGCCTGTGCGGCCGCCATGCCGGCGAGCGTCAGGGCGCGGGTCACATGCGCTCGGTACTTCTCCCTCGCCTCAGCAAACCGCTGTTCCGGCTTCAGGTAGTAGTCGCGGTCGGGCAGGCCCAAGGCGCCGGCAGCGATGCTCGCGACGACGCTTTCCGGGTCGTGGTAGTCCGAGGCGGCGGTGACCGCGAACAGGGCCGGGACGGCCAGATCGTGCAGACGCCGGATCATGCGGTCCACGCCTTTGGCGTCCTGAATCGTGGCGATTTCCGAGAGAAGGGGCTTCAACGGGTCCACGCCCGCGGCGTCAATCGCCTTCTCGTCCATGCACGCGGCGAAGTGATCGCCGAGTTGCTGCTCGATGCTGCCGCGGGGCCGATCCGGCTTTGCAGCCAACTCTTCGAGGAGGGTCTTCAGTTGCTGCCGGTTGGCCTCGCGAGCGGCCGTTCGCCGGCTCCAGCGCTGCGCCCCGTCGGGGATCGGGTTCGCGGCCTGCCAGGCGCCGTTGACGAACGCGTCGAAGTCGGTGCACGGGTCTGCGGCAGGGTTCAGGTTGGTCAGGTCGATGCCTGTCAGCCTCCGAGCCTTCGCTTTTGATCCTTGCGCTGTGGGCGCCTCTTGCGCCACCCGCGCCGGGGCTTCAGAACCAACAAAGACCAGGGTGACACTCACGAGGAGCGCGATGCTCGCCGTGACGACTGAGGCGACGCGCGTTTTGCTCATGACACCCTCCTCAAGGAATCGGGAGCCTGTAAGGCGTCGATCACCGCCGCTGTATCGACCACGGTGGCGAACTCGCCGTGGAGGTCCGACAAGGCGACCTGATGAATCTTCTCCGCGAGATGCTCGACACCGTCGGGCCCCACGCGGTCGAACGTGGCCGTGGCGTCACCCACGACCCATGTCGCGAAACCGAGATTGGCGGCCATGCGCGCGGTGGTCGAGACGCAGTGATTCGTGGTGAGCCCGACGATCACCAGCCCGGAACACCCGGCGTGCCGCAGACGGGTCTCGAGCGACGTTCCGATGAAGGCGCTGTTGACGCGCTTCTCGATCACCACCTCGCCTGCCAAGGGAGCCGTCTCCGGTTTGAACTCGTTTCCACGCTGACCGGACAGAAGCGGCGACGACGGATCGGTCGACGTGTGCCGAACGTGAACGAGAGGGCGCCCGGCCAGTCGCCAAGCGCGCAGCAACTCGGAGGCCCGCCGTTCCAGGAAAGGGTTGTTGCGTCGGCCCCAGCGCGGATGGTCAAAGCCGAGCTGGAGATCGATGTTGAGAAGGGTGGTTGCGTACGGTGCGAGGGAGAGCATGGCGCCACGGTAGGCACGCGCCGCCCTCGCACCAAAGCGCCGATGCCGCCCATCGGCGAGGCCGATATATGGTCATGCGGTGAAGACCGAGTTGGAACTGCGGCACCTCCGTGTCTTCGCGGCGGTGGTGGACGCCTCGACCCACACCCGCGCGGCGCGAGCGCTTGGCCTCTCGCAGTCGACGGTCTCCGAGACGCTGAGCGCGCTGGAGCGAGCGGTGGGCGTCGAGCTTTTTCGCAAAGCGGCCAGGGGCGCCCTGGCGCTCACGCCATCGGGAGAGGTCCTGCTCGGGTACGCGCGCCGTATGTCTGCCCTGAGCAACGAGCTTGTTGATGCGCTCGCCCGCGCGTCCTCTGACGTCAAGGCCACGCTCGTGGTCTCGGCCGTTGAGTCGATCGGCGCCTACGTGCTCCCACAACGACTGGCTCTTCTTCGTGCGCGCTGGCCCGCGGTCCGCGTGGAGGTGCTCACCGGCAGTTGCGCCGACATCCGGGAGCGCGTCACTGCGGGGGAGAGCGACCTCGGCCTGGTGCTCGAGCCGGAGACCGGGCCCGTGACGGGAGCCTCCGAGACTCTCGCGAAGGCGCGCCTGTTGATCCTTGGCGCCCCCACCCACCCGATGACGAGAGGCCAGGCCAGACCGGAAGACCTGCGCCGCTGCGACTTCTACATGTGCGACGCGGCGGGGAACTACCATCAGGCGCTCTTGCGGTACTTCGAGGCGGCCGGTGTCGAGGCTCCACGGATGCAGGCGATGGGGACCATCGAGGGCGTGAAGTGTTCGGTCCTCGCCGGCGGGACGGCGCTCGGCTTGCTGCCGGAGCATGCCGTGGAGTCGGAGCTGCGCGACGGCCTGCTCGCCGAGGTGCGCATCGCGAAAGCGTTGCCATTCGTGGTGCTTCGGGCCGTCACGGCGCCCGGGGCGCCGCACTCACCCGTCGTGGATGACCTGATCGACGCTCTGCGCGGTTCGCCTCACAGCGGACGGCTCACGGCCGCCGTGGCCGCTTTGGGCGATCCGCGTCCCGCGCGGTTGTCATCGCGACAATCTGGCTGCTAGGCGTGGGCCCGAGCGAGACCGGCGCGATCGCTACGCTCCAACTCTCCGATTCGTCCTGAGACCACCGCCAGCATCACGAGGCCAGAACCGCCAGGAGACCTCGCGAGCAGGGTCGTGTCTATACTGAAGACATGGCCGCTTCTGCACAGGCACGCCGCATCCGGGGACGTCTCCTGATTCTCGGTCTGTACGCGCTCGTCACCCTGGTGGCCCCCCTCCTTCATCACGACTTCGAGTGCCACCTCGAGACAAGGCCGCACTGCGACGTGTGCACGGCAAGCCCCGCGGCCTCCGTTGTCGAAGCGGGCGTGACCCTCGTCGTTCACGCAGCCCCGGTTCCTCCTTCCTGGCCCGAGAGCGACCTCGCCAGGGCCTGCGCCGAACCGCTCGCCTCCCCGGGTCGCGCGCCGCCGCTCGCCGGCTCCCCCGTTTAGTCCCGCTCCCTCCAAGCCTTCAAGACGAGGAGATGGGAGGTTCGAGCATCGACTCGAACGTCTTGCTTTTGGAGCGGGTTCCCCAAGGTCCCGATTGTCGCGTGTTGCAGGAGGACGCCCCTATGGTCAAGGCCCCAATCCCATTTCTTGTCGCACTTCTTCTAACCACTCTCAACCCATCGGCATCGATCGCACAGACCGCGCAACCGACGGAAGCCGGCCGCCTGAAGGCGGAACTCGACGCGCTCCGGCTCGAGTTCTCGAATCGGATCGTCGAGCTCGAAGCACGACTGACGGCGGTGGAAAGCGCGAATGCCGCGGCGAGTGCCGCTCCTGCGCCCACGCCGGTCGAAGGGCCACCCCCGGTTCTCGCGCCCGCGGTGCCCATGGGCGGAGGGGGCGCCTCTTCATCGAAGATGTTCAACCCCGACATCGCCGCGATCGGCGACTTCATCGGGGTCGCGGGAAAGAGCCCGGGCGGCGGCGAGCCGTCCCTGGAGTTTCATGAGGCCGAACTCACGTTCCAGGCCGTGGTCGACCCCTACGCGCGGGCCGACGTCTTTCTCACCTTCGGACCGGACGAAGTCGGCATCGAGGAGGCCTTCATCACGTTCCCGACATTGCCCGGCGGCTTCCTGATGAAGGTCGGAAAGTTTCGCGACGCCTTCGGAAAGATCAACGCGGCCCACAACCATGTCCTCCCCTTCGCGGAGCGGCCGCTCCTGACTCAGAATCTCCTGGGCGGCGAGGAGGGCCTGGGTGACTCCGGCATCTCCTTATCGCGCCTGTTCCCGAACCGCTTCGCCTTCGTGGAGGCCACCGGGCAGGTCTACCGAGGCGAATCGTCGATCTTCAAGGCGGAGAAACGCGCCGACCTCGCGTATGTCTCCCACCTGCGCGTGTACCGCGACTTGACCGAGTCGACCAACGTCGATGTCGGCGGCTCCTTCGCGAACGGGCATAACGACGCAGGTCCGGGTGAGACGACCCGGCTCCTCGGCGCCGACGCCACGTTCCGCTACCGGCCTCTCAGGCGCTCGATCTACACGCACTTCCTGGCCCGAGCCGAGGCCGCCTGGAGCCGCCGCTCCGAACTCTCCGGACCCTCGGCGTTCGGCGCCTATGGCTACCTCGAGTATCAATTCGCGCGACGCTGGACCGCGGGGGCCCGCTTCGACACCTCGGAGAGGGCCATCGATCCCTCGTTGAAGGACAAGGGCGCGTCCCTCCTCCTTACCTACCGGCCGAGCGAGTTCTCGCTGGTCCGCGGCCAGTACCGTCACACCCGGTTCGGCGACGGGCCGAAAGCGAACGAGTTCCTGTTCCAGTTTCTCTTCTCCATAGGCGCGCACGGCGCCCACCCGTTCTAAGGAGTTCCCGTCATGTTCCTGCGCCCATCCGTCCTTTCCGCCCTGCTCGTCTCATCCCTGCTCGGGGTGGCCGCACCCGCCCGAGCCGGCATCAAGGTGGTCACCACCACCGAGGATCTCGCCTCGCTCGCGCGTGAAGTGGGGGGCGATAAGATCAGCGTCGAGTCGATCGCCAAGGGGTATCAGGACCCGCACTTCGTCGAAGCGAAGCCCAGCTTCATCCTGAAGCTGCACTCGGCCGATCTGCTCGTGGTGGTCGGGCGCGACCTGGAGATCGGCTGGCTGCCCCCGCTCCTGCAGCAGAGCCGCAACGAGAAGATCCAGATGGGGTCGCGGGGCTATCTCGACGCGTCGCTCACCGCGAAGATCCTCGACATTCCGCAGGGTCAGATCACGCGCGCGATGGGCGACGTCCACCCGCTCGGAAATCCGCACTACTGGCTCGATCCCGGCAACGGCCGAAGGATCGCTCAGGCCGTTCAGGCCAAACTATCCGAGCTCCAGCCGGCGGATGCGGTCTACTTCGCCCAGCGATTCGCGGACTTCGACAAGCGTCTGGCGGAGGCCGAGAGGGGCTGGGACGCGGCCATGGGCCCCTACAAGGGAACCAAGGTCGTCACCTATCACCGCTCCTGGCCAAACTTCGTGGAACGCTTCGGCCTGGATGTCATCGGCTACGTCGAACCGAAGCCCGGGATTCCGCCTTCCCCCCAGCACACCATCAACCTCATCGGCGAAATGAAGAAGGTGAAGGCCACCATCATCCTGGTCGAGCCCTATTTCGACCTCAAGACGCCGCAGTCGGTGGCCCGGGAGACCGGCGGACGCGTGGTGGTGCTGGCCCCGTCGGTGGGCGGGGTCAAGGAGGCGGGCGATTACATCCAGCTCTTCACTTACGACGTCAATCTCATCGTCACCGCACTCAAGGGCTTGGGGAAATAGGTCCATGGACACCACCATCCTCGAGTTTCTGGCCGCGCCCTTCGCGGCCGCCCTGGTCATCGCCGGCATTCATGCCTATCTCGGGGTCCATGTGGTCGAACGGGGCGTGATTTTCGTAGACCTCTCGCTCGCCCAGATCGCGGCCCTCGGCAGCACCATCCCGCTTCTCCTCCCCTTCGCCGACGGCGACCCCCACGGTCCCTGGACCTACTGGATCAGCCTTCTCTTCACCTTCATCGGCGCGGCGATCTTCGCGACCATCCGTTCGAAGAAGGCGCGGATCCCCCAGGAGGCCATCATCGGCATCTCCTATGCCGTGGCGTCGGCCGCGGCCATGCTGGCCATGAGCAAAGCCTCGGCCGAGAGCGAGCACCTGAAGGGCATGCTGGTCGGCAACATCCTGGCCGTCTCCTGGCCGGAGGTTCGCGAGACCGCCCTGCTCTATGTGATCGTCGGCCTCTTCCACTGGTTCTTCCGCAAAAAGTTTCTGGCCATCTCCATGGACCACGAAAATGCCGAGTCCACGGGCCTGAACGTGAAGCTCTGGGACTTTCTCTTCTATGCGTCCCTCGGCTTCGTGGTCACCCGGTCGGTCTCCATCGCCGGTGTCCTCCTGGTCTTTTGCTACCTGATCGTGCCCTCGGTGGCGGCCATGCTGTACTCGCGCAATATCGGAACCAGGCTCGCCATCGGGTGGACCATGGGGACCGTGGTGTCGGCGCTCGGCATCTACTTCTCCGTGAATCTGGACCTGCCTACCGGACCCACCATGGTGTGCACGTTTGGGCTGGTTCTGATCCTGATGGCCCTCGTGAAACCGCTGGTCGTACGTCTGTTTCCCCGCTTCGAGCTGGCTTAAGAGCCGCGGAAGATCACGGTCGCGGGCATCGGGAAAGCCGACAATTTCCTGCCGGTGTCGCGGCGCGTGCGGAATCACGACGGGCCCGTGGAGCTGGAGAAACTCGACGCTTCTACAAACTGCCACGCGCTTCGTGCTCGATCGACCTCGGCTCGGCTCTAACCAACGTTGATCGTGCGCTTTCGCGTGGCATGCGACTTGCTCACTTGCCGATAGGCCCACGAATGGGCCCAAGGCGGCACGTCGCGGCCATAAACGGCGAAAACGAAGGAGTTCATGCACATGAGTAAACTGATGGCAGTGGCGGTCGCGGGTAGTCTGGTCGGGTTCGTCGCGTGCGGCAACGAGAAGGCCGCCACGACGAAGACCGAGACCAAACAGACGTCGACCGACGGCAGCACCACCACGCAGAAGACCGAGAGCAAGGAGGTCGGTACCACCTTGCAGTCCACCACGACGACCACGGCGGATACGTCGGCCGGGGCAGTCAAGGCGGTCACCAATACCTTCATCGGTACCGTGACCATCTACACCCCCGGCAAGAGCATCGAGGTGATGACCGGCAACAAGGAAACCCATGCCTTCGCGCTCGACGGCAAGGACTCGATCGTGGCGATCGATCGTGCGACCCAAGTCGGCTCCAAGGTGATGCTGGTCGAAGACAAGGGCGAGAACGGCTTCCACAAGATCACCGTCACGCCCTCCGCCTGACCGCGCACGAAGTCGGGCCGCCCGAGGGGCGGCCCTCCAAGAAGCAATAAGGGAACGATTCTGCGGGTCATCGTGGTTCTGATGCTGATGGGAGCGATCCCCGCCTGGATCGAACGACGGGTGTGATGAGCTACGGCGTCTCAACCCGCGGTCATGCGAATTGACTGGCAAACCGAGCTTGTTTCATCTACGCTGTTTAGCAGGCGAGGAATAGGCAGTGCCAAAAAGCTACAACGAGAACAAGAACAGCGGCGGGCGCCGAAAGATCCGCTGCCCGGAATGTACTCTGCTAGCGACCGACTGGCGCGGCACTGCTGAAAAAACTCATGACCCAGGGGTCCGTGCACGATAAGACCCCGCCGCCAGGCCCTCCCGAGCAGCCCTTCGGAGAAAATCGCCCATCCACCCTGCCCGGTGGCCGATGGAGTTCGTCGTTGCCACGAAAGACGCAGGCCGGCTTCATTGCCGCCCTGATTGCCGTCCTGGCCATGTCGGTTGTCTCCTATCGTGCCCTGCAGGCTCGATCGACGGGCGCACAACAAATGTTGCAAGCGCTCGAGATGACGCGACAGCTCGAGGCCACGATCTCCTCGCTCACCGGCGCGGAGACGGGTCACCGCGGCTATCTTCTGCTGGGCACCAAGTCGTATCTCGAGCCATACACGGCCGCGCTCGCCGAACTGCCGGGCAACATCGCGAGTATTCGGCGCTTGGCGGCAGATAACCCAGCGCAACTGCAGCGGTTTGATGTCGTCGAACGCCTCGCCGCCGACCGGATGACCCGTCTTAAGGATGGCGTCGAACTCAAGCGCACTGGTCAGTCTGAAGCCGCGCTCGAGCTGGTTCGTTCGGGCCGAGGAAGGGAGCTGATGGACCGTCTGCGTGCCTTGATCAACGAGATGCAGGCCGCCGAGCGCACGACCCTCGAGGCCAGCACGCAGGAATGGGAGCGGGCCGTCGAGTTCTCGACGTTCGTGACCTGGGCGGGCGCAGCGCTCTTGCTCTTCCTCATCGTCAGCGCCGCCGTCATGTCCTCGCGGGATTTTCGCGAGATGCAAACGCAGGCGTGGCTCCGTTCGGGGCAAAACGACCTCAGTGTCCGGCTGCAAGGTGGGCAGGAGCTCGATCTGCTTGGCGAAAAGATCGTCAGCTTTGTCGCTCGCTATCTCAACGCCCAGGTGGGAGCGATGTACTTTTCCGAGGCGGAAGGCCGCCTCCGGCTCATCGGCGCCTATGCGATTCCAGCGCAAACGCCCGACAAGCTCGGCCAGGCCCGTCCCGTGGGTGGTCTGACGAGACAAGCCATGCAGGAGAAATCTGTCCTGAATGTCAGTGAGGTGCCGCAGGATTACTTTCCTGTCACCTCTGGGCTTGGCGGCAGCAGGCCCCGGCACCTCGTGATTGCTCCGACCAGCGCCGATGGGGTGGCCAATGCGGTTCTGGAATTGGGCTTCTTTCGCTCCGTCTCTCCGCACGACCTGGAGCTGCTTCGCCGGATTGCCGAACCCATCGGCGTTGCCCTGAGAACTGCGCAGTACCGCAAAGAGCTTGCCCTCCTGCTCGAGGAGACGCAGCGACAGGCAGAGGAGCTCCAGGCCCAGCAAGAGGAGTTGCGCGTTTCCAACGAAGAGCTCGAGGAGCAAAGCCGCGCGCTCAAGGAGAGTGCGGTGCGCCTCGAGGCGCAGCAGGCGGAGCTCGAGGAGACAAACGCCCAGCTCGAGACCCAGGCCGAAGAGTTGCAGGCGCAGAAGGACAATCTCGAGCGCGCACAGCGCGTGCTCACCGTACACTCGGACGAGCTCGTGCGCGCGAACCAGGTGAAGTCGGAGTTCCTCGCGAACATGAGCCACGAGCTGCGCACGCCGCTCAACAGCGCGCTCATCCTCGCCAAGCTGCTCGCGGACAACAAGAGCGGCAACCTCACCGAGGAGCAGGTGACCTTCGCGGAGACCATCTACGGCGCGAGTACGGATCTGCTCACCCTCATCAACGACATCCTCGACCTCTCGAAGATCGAGGCCGGCAAGATCGACTTGCACCTGGAAAAACTCTCGCTGCGCGCGATTATCGGGCAGTTGCGGCGCACGTTAGATCCGCTCGCGGCCCAGAAGGGGTTACGCTTCGAGACCTCGCTCGAGGACGAGAAGGACGACGTCATCGTGAGCGACGGACAGCGCCTGCAGCAGGTGCTGAAGAACCTCGTGTCGAACGCCGTGAAGTTCACCGAGCGCGGAACGGTAAGCCTCGCGGTCGACGCGGTGAAGTCGGCGGCCGGGGCGCCGCTCGTGCGTTTCCGCGTGGTCGACAGCGGCGTCGGCATAGCACCTGAGCACCAGGATGTCATCTTCGAGGCCTTCCGCCAGGCCGACGGCAGCACCCACCGAAAGTACGGCGGCACCGGGCTCGGCCTGTCGATCTCGCGGGAGCTCGCGCGCCTGCTCGGCGGCGACATCACCCTGCAGAGCGAGCCCGGCCAGGGCAGCACCTTCATGCTGACCGTGCCCCGCTCGCTCGGAGAGCCCGGCGCCACCGCAAAGACCCGCGCCAAAGACACGGCCTCGGCGCCGCTCACCCACGCATCGTCGTCGTCGTTTGGGCAAGCGCCCGCGCGCACGACGGCCGAGGACGAGTCAAGCCCGATCGCCAAGCTCGTGGACGACGATCGCGACCTGATTGCGCCGGGCAACCGCGTGATCCTCGTCATCGAAGACGACGCCGCCTTCGCCCGCATCCTGGTGGGACTCGGGCGCGAACGCGGCTTCAAGGTCGTCGCCGCGCCCACCGCCGAGGACGGCATCGCCGCGACGCGCGCGTACCACCCGGTGGGAATCCTCCTTGACGTGAAGCTGCCCGATCACTCGGGCCTCACGGTGCTCGACCGCTTGAAGCGAAACCCGGCCACGCGCCACGTGCCGGTGCACATGATCTCGGTGGAGGACCACATCCAGCAGGCGCTCGAGCTCGGCGCGGTGGGCTATTCGCTCAAGCCCGTCAAGCGCGAGGAGCTGTTGCGCGCCCTTGAGCGCATGGAGCGGAAGCTCGCGCAGAAGATTGGACGCGTGCTGGTGGTCGAGGACAACGAACTCCAGCGGCAGGCCATCGAGGCCTTGCTCGGCGGCGGCGACGTGAGCATCACGACGGTCGCGACGGCGACCGCCGCGCTCGAGGCCCTGCAGACCGCGACGTTCGACTGCATGGTGGTGGACCTCACCCTGCCCGATCTCAGCGGCTACCAGCTTTTAGAGCGCATGGCCGACGACGAGCGCTACTCGAACCCGCCGGTCATTGTTTACACGGGGCGCTCCCTCGATCGCGACGAGGAGCAGCGGCTGAGCCAGTACTCGCGCTCGATCATCATCAAGGGCGCGCGCTCGCCCGAGCGATTGCTCGACGAGGTCACGTTGTTCCTGCACCACGTGGAGGCGGAGCTGCCCGCGGACCGACAGCGCATGCTGCGCGAGGCCCGCAACCGCGACGCCGCATTCGAGGGCCGGCGCATCCTGCTGGCCGAGGACGACGTGCGCAACGTGTTCGCGCTCTCCCGCGTGCTCGAGCCCCGTGGCGCCAGAATGGAGATCGCGCGCAACGGCAAGGAGGCGCTCGCCGCCCTCGAGAGGCTGGGCAGCGCGGAGCATCGCGAGGGCGGCATCGACATCGTCCTCATGGACATCATGATGCCCGAGATGGACGGCATCGCCGCGATGCGGGCCATCCGCGCGCGGCCGGAGTGGCAAAAGCTGCCCATCATCGCGCTCACCGCCAAGGCGATGAAGGACGATCAGCAGAAGTGTCTCGAGGCCGGCGCGTCCGATTACATGGCCAAACCCATCGACGTTGACAAGCTCCTGTCGCTGCTGCGGGTCTGGATGTTCAAGCGATGATCTCGATCGACGGACCGAGCGGCGAGGGCGCGTTCGACCTCGAGCTCAAGCTGCTCCTCGAGGCCATCTTCCAGAAATACCACTGCGACTTTCGCGGCTACGCCATGTCGTCGCTGCGGCGGCGGCTGCGGCAGGCGATGGATCGCTTCGGCACAGCCTCGCTCGCCGCGCTGCAGGATCGAGTGCTGCACGACGCGCACGCCCTGCCCATCCTCCTCGACTACCTCACTGTCCAGGTGAGCGAAATGTTTCGCGACCCCACGCACTTTTTAGCTTTGCGCCGTGACGTGCTGCCGATCCTCGCGACCTATCCGTCGCTGAAGATCTGGATCGCGGGCTGCAGCACCGGCGAGGAGCTTTACTCGATGGCCATCACCCTCGAGGAAGAGGGGCTTCTCGATCGCTCGATCCTTTACGCCACCGACGTGAACGAAGAGGCGCTGCGCAAGGCCGAAGCCGGCGTCTATGCGCTTGATCGCGTGGCGGGCTTCTCGGAGAGCTACGCCAAGGCCGGCGGCAAAGGCTCGCTGTCGGACTGGTACACCGCCGCCTACGGTGGCGCCGTCTTCGATCGCCGCTTGCGCAGAAGCGTCGTCTTCTCCGATCACTCGCTCGCAACCGACGGCGACTTCACGGAGACGCACCTCGTGCTGTGCAGAAACGTCCTCATCTACTTCGACCGTGAGCTGCAAGACCGAGCGATTGCCCTGTTCGAGCAATCGCTCGTGCCGCGCGGTTTCCTGGCCCTCGGCTCCAAGGAGAACCTGCGCGTATCGTCGCGCGCGGCCGCGTTCGAGACCTTCGACGGGCGCGAGCGCATTTACCAGAAAGCGATGAATGAGCCAGGTGCAAGAATGAACGAGCAGTGAACCACGGACTGACTGAATCCGGCCGGCCGACGCCGCCCGCATCCGTTGACGCGATCGTGCTCGGCGCGTCCGCGGGGGGGGTGGAGGCGCTCCTCGCGATCCTCGCCGCGCTGCCTGCCTCATTCGCCCTGCCCATGGTCGCCGTCGTACACATTCCGCGCTACCAGCCGAGCCTGCTCGTCGAGGTGCTGGGCGCGCGCGCACCCATCAGTGTGCGCGAAGCCGAGGACAAGGACGTGCTCCTCCCGGGCCTCGTAATCGCGCCGCCGGACTACCATGTGCTGCTCGACGTGGACAGCGGCCGCCGACACCGCGCAGGCGCACCGGACGTGCATCTGGCGTTGTCCAATGACGCGCTGGTCAGCTACTGCCGCCCCTCCATCGACGTGCTGTTTCAGTCCGCCGCCGAGGTGCTCGGCCCCCGCGTCGCCGGCATCGTCCTCACCGGTGCGAACGCCGATGGGGCCCTCGGCCTGCGGGCGATCAAGGCGTCGGGCGGGCTTTGCGCGGTGCAGTCGCCCGACCAGGCCCCGGCGCGCGCGATGCCCGAGGCCGCCATCGCCAGCGCGGAGCCGCAGCTTGTGGCGCCGCTCCAGGAGATCACCCAATGGATCATCGGGCTCGGCACCCATCGTGCGGGCCGCACGGAAGGAACCGTATTTCATGACCGATAACGTCACCCTCCTCCTCGTTGACGACCTCGAAGAGAATCTGGTGGCCATGGAGGCCTTGTTGCGCGGTCCCGGGCTGCGCTTGCTGAAGGCCCGCTCCGGCGAGGCGGCGCTCGAACTTCTCCTGGTGAACGAAGTCGCGCTTGCGCTGGTGGACGTGCAGATGCCCGACATGGACGGCTTCGAGCTCGCGGAGCTGATGCGCGGGAGCGAGCGCACCAAGCATGTGCCAATCGTGTTCGTCACCGCCGGAGCCCACGATCGTAAGCGGCAGTTTCAGGGCTACGATTCGGGCGCCGTCGACTTCCTCTACAAGCCCATCGAGCCACACATCCTGACCAACAAGGTCGCCGTGTTCGTGGAGTTGTTTCGGCAGAAGCAGGAGCTCGCACGCGAGTCCGCGCTGCAGAGCGCGATTTTCAACAGCGCCAACTTCTCGAGTATTGCCACCGACGCGAAGGGCGTCATCCAGATATTCAACGTCGGGGCCGAGCGCATGCTGGGCTACGCGGCCGCCGATGTGATGAACAAGATCACGCCCGCTGACATTTCCGATCCACCGGAAGTGGTCGCGCGCGCCGAGTCGTTGAGCGCCGAGTTCTCCACGCTGATCAAGCCAGGGTTCGAAGCCCTGGTCTACAAGGCCTCACGCGGGATCGAGGACATCTACGAACTGACCTACATCCGCAAGGATGGGAGCCGATTCCCGGCGGTGGTGTCCGTCACGGCGTTGCGCGACGCTCAGGACGTCATCATCGGCTATTTGTTGATCGGCACCGATAACACCGCGCGCAAACAGATCGAAGCAGAGCAGAGGAAACTGGATCAGCGTCTGCGCGACCAGCAGTTCTACACGCGTTCTCTCATCGAATCCAACATCGACGCGCTGATGACCACCGACCCGGGCGGCATCATCACCGACGTCAACAATCAGATGGAGGCGCTCACGGGCCGCACGCGCGACGAGCTGATCGGCGCGCCCTTCAAGAGCTACTTTACCGATCCGAACCGTGCTGAGGCGGCTATCAAGCAGGTGCTCAGAGAAAAGAAGATCAGCGACTACGAGCTGACCGTCCGTGCCTGGAACGGCAAAGAAACCGTGGTGTCCTGCAACGCCGCCACCTTCTATGACCGGAACCGGACATTGAAGGGCGTGGTCGCCGCCGCGCGTGACATCACCGAACGCAAACGAGCGGAGGATGCGTTGCGCGAAAGCACCGAACGCCTGGTGGAGGAGGACCGCCGTAAGAATGAATTCATGGCCATGCTGAGCCACGAACTTCGTAATCCATTGACTCCAATCAAGACCGCGGCGCAGCTCCTGCGCAGGGCGAACATTGATAACCCGGTGGTCGTCCGCGTGCAGGAAATCATCGAGCGCCAGTCCGATCATCTGATCAGGCTCGTGGATGACCTGCTCGACATTTCAAGACTTCAGCATGGGAAAGTACGACTAAAAAAAGAATGTTTGAATCTTACAAAGGTGGTTTCCGACGCCGTGGATTCCTGCAAACATCTGGTTACCCCGCACAATCACCAGATGGTGGTGAACTCGCAGGGAGAACCGCCGATTTTCATCGAGGCCGATCCGGCGCGCGTGGTGCAAATCATCGCAAATATCGTAGTTAACGCCGCCAAATACATGCCAGACCATGGCCTCATTCAAGTGACGACGGCCGCCGAAAATGGCATGGCGGTGATTCGCGTCCGGGATAACGGTGCGGGAATCGCCGAGGATATGCTGGGGCGCATTTTCGACCTGTACATGCAAGTCGCTCAATCGCTGGAGCGCAGCGATGGCGGTCTCGGACTGGGACTGAAACTCGTGAAAGAACTTGTTCTGCTGCACGACGGATCGGTGGAAGCGTTTAGCGAAGGACTGGGCAAGGGAAGCGAGTTCGTGATTAGATTTCCCCTGGCCCCCGCACCGCTTTCAGTTACCGGCGTGCCTGCCAGGCAACCAGGCACTCACGGTGTTTCCAGACGAATCCTGCTGATCGAGGACAATGCGGACATTCGTGAAGTGATGGAAATGCTGCTCATCATGAATGGCCACAAAGTTGAAACGGCCCCGGACGGCTTTGCGGGAGTTGACAAAGCGCTGATGATGTTGCCGGACGTGGCACTGATTGACATCGGTCTTCCCGGGCAAAATGGGTACGAGGTCGCGAAGGCGATCCGCGCCGGTCGGGGCGGCGATAGGATTGTCTTGATCGCTCTCACCGGCTATGGGCAAATCGAAGACAAACAGCGTGCGTTAAACGCAGGATTTGACGATCACCTGACCAAAGCCTCTGATGAAGATGTTCTGTTCACGGTCTTAAATGATCTGGAAAAGTATTCCAGATCCCCTGCCGAACCGGCGCTCTTCCAGAAAAGTGTTCCCGTTTGACCACCAGGGCAATTGACCAGCGAGACACCGGACCGGAAACCAAAGGGCAGGAGCGGGCTAGCCCGCATTATTCATGAGAGTCGGTGGTTGTGCAGGAGATCGCTGTTTTGGGCCGGATAGTAGAAGTCGGCGATGTTCCCGGGCCGAGACGAGGCGACGGAGCCACCGGAGACGCGGGATGACGCG
>Ga0163147_10004231_pt1 | contig 18436 bp, 19 predicted proteins | sample OliLakLV19MP6G1_FD_148597 | JGI IMG/M metagenome (GOLD analysis project Ga0163147, IMG submission 148597) | Freshwater microbial mat bacterial communities from Lake Vanda, McMurdo Dry Valleys, Antarctica- Oligotrophic Lake LV.19.MP6.G1 | ecosystem: Environmental > Aquatic > Freshwater > Lake >...
CTCAAATGATGGCTGAGTAGTTACGCTAAAACAACGTTTGTCAGTATAGTTTGATTTGAATTAACGCTATAATTCTGTGTTATTGCAGACCACGCCCTATTTTCATATAGATACCATACTCTTAAAACATGAGCGTCATTTTGAAGCTCAAAACCATCAACTCCTCTTAATCTCACATTTATTGTTTGTCCGAGTGTGCCTGAGAAATACCACACTTCACTTCGATCTTGACTGCTGACATGCCCTTGTACAATTTCACCGTCATAAATCCAACTATGTCGTTCGTATTCACCCCCGGTTACTCGACGCGACGATATTTGTTCCAAAGTCAGCCGATATGCGCCGCCTGAATTCCCACTCCGTTCTCCCGCGCGCGTTGCCGTAATTGTGTATGCGCCATCGCTCGGTGGAATAAACGTCATTTGCACAATCTGTCGTCCATCCATTATATTGATCGACCCCGATACCACGCGCTGTCCCGTCGTCTCGTCCGTCACATACACGAACGGATCGAGCGAACCACCCAGCACTTCGAGCCGGATTTGCACGCCGGTGTCCGTTCGCCCGACGAAGCGCCACTGCTGCGCGTATTCGGCGTCGGTGATCGTGCCTTGCACGGCGGCGCGGCTGTCGGGGTTGATCGAATGCCAGTCGTAGCAAATCACGTCCGACTGTGATTGAGCGCGAGCCGCATCGTGGACGAATGTGGAGGTAGCAGCGATAATCAGTGAAGCGACGAGGACAATGAGCGAACGACGATGAATGATTTTCATCCGTATATATCTCCTTAGCTTGATGGTGAACAGAAGATAACGCGGCAACGGAAAAATGCAAGAGCTTTTCCTTGTATCCAAATCCCCTTTTTCGCCACGAATCTTTGTCCACATTCACCAATTGGCGAAACCCCGCCCCCATCGTTACAATACAGCCTCAACATTCCGAAACATCGCTTTGTTCAAACGAGACAAATTCGACCCATTCATGGCAACCATCCGACAATCGCTCCCTGCGCCCGCCACCCCATCCCCGCCCAACTTCAACGGCGTGCGCCGGATCGCCGGGACGCTGGCGCTGCTGTTGGTGATCGCGCTCCTGTGGGAGGGCGGCAAAGCGTTCGGGCGCGCCAACGATTATGCGCTGAACATCGGCGGGGTGACGCTCGACTTATCGATCTTCAACGATGAACAGCTCCCCCACTTGGGCGCGATTGCGGCGGCGTTCAGCGAACCCGCCGGACGCAACGCCCCCCCGTTGTACGAATTTCTCGCGCGGCAGGCGGCGTTCACGTTGTGGGAAGCGGTACGCGGCTTCGCCATCGGCGCGCTGATCGGCTTCGCGCTGGCGCTGCTGTTCACGTATTCGGCGCTGTTGCAGCGCGGCTGTCTGCCGTTCGTGGTCGCGTCGCAGACGGTGCCGATTTTGGCGATTGCGCCGATGGTTGTCATTTGGATGAGCCGCGCCGACGCGAAAGCATGGGCTGTCCCCGTGATCGCGGCGTTCCTGACCTTCTTCCCGGTCGTGATTTACACGCTGCGCGGCTTGACCAGCGTCGCGCCCACCGCCGTCGAATTGATGGACACCTACGCCGCCAGCCGCGCGCAAGTGCTGTTCAAGCTGCGCTTGCCCAACGCGCTCCCGCACATTTTCACGGCGCTCAAGCTGTCAGCGACTGCCAGCGTCGTCGGCGCGATCATCGGGGAACTGCCAAGCGGCAGCCAATCCGGCTTGGGGATCGCCGTGCTGGATTTCGCGCGCTATTACAATCAGTCGCCGCCGCGCCTGTGGGCGACGATTGTGGTGGCGGGCATGTTAGGCATCGCGTTTTTCGGCGCGGTTGCGCTGGCAGAGCGGATCATCGTGCGCTGGAAATCTGAAACCAGTGAATGATAACCTCACCCCTAAATCCCCTCTCCGAATCGGAGAGGGGATTTAGGGGTGAGGTTGATGGAAGGAAATCATGACCGCTATTATCTCGATTCAACATTTGAACAAAACCTATCGCAGCAAGGACGGTGCCTCCGTCCACGCGCTCGACGATATCAACCTCGATATCGCGCGCGGCGAGTTTGTCTCGCTGATCGGGCCCTCTGGCTGTGGCAAAAGCACGCTCTTGCGCATCATCGCGGATTTGATCCAGCCGTCCGGCGGCGCGATCACGGTCAACGGCAAGCCCGCCAAGAAGGCGCGCACGGATCGCGATTATGGCTTCGTCTTTCAAGCGCCGACGCTCTACGATTGGCGGACGGTGCTGAAAAACGTCGAACTGCCGCTCGAAATCATGAAGCATCACAAGGCGGAGCGCGAAGCCCGCGCCCGCGCCATGCTGCAACTGGTCGAACTGAGCGAGTTCGCGGACAAGTACCCGTGGCAGCTTTCGGGTGGGATGCAGCAGCGCGTCAGCATCGCGCGGGCGCTGGCATTTCAGCCGGGCATCTTGCTGATGGATGAGCCGTTCGGTGCGCTCGACGAAATGACGCGCGAACGCATGAACAACGAGCTGCTGCGCATCTGGTCGAGCTTGCCCGATATGACCGTGATTTTCGTGACGCACAGCATCAGCGAAGCCGTCTACTTGTCGGATCGCGTCGTGGTGATGTCGCCGCGCCCGGGACGCATCGCGGAAATCATCGATATCGATATGCCGCGCCCGCGTGGGACGGAGACGCGCGATCTGGATGCGTTCTTCCACTACAGCAGTCATCTGCGCCACAGCTTGCGCGAGGGCATCGCTCAACATGAGTGAAGTGAGTTCGTCCGCCGCATCTGGCGATCTGCGTCCGCCGCGCGCAACCGTCGATCTGACGCTCGAAGCGTTCGCCCGCCCTGGCGCGGCGCGAAACGATGCGCCCTTCGGCGGACGCACGCTCGGACGCGATCTGCTGGCGCTGATCGCGCTGTTTCTGGCGCTGGCAGCCTTCCAAGTCCAAAATCCGCTGCTGTTGTACGACACTACGTTCGGGAGCGCGTTCCGCAACGCGACGTTGCAACCCGTCTTGGCGCTCGGCTTGGCGCTGACGGCGGGGTTGTTGATATTTATCAATTTCAACCCCAAAGACCGTCGGAGCGACCCGCTGGGTCGCCCATCGCCCCGACAGGTGATTGCGTCGCTCATTCTAATGCTTTACGTCGCCTACATCCTCGCCGCCGTGCTGTTCGGCTTCAACCTATCCGGCGCGCTGACGGGCGTCGAGCAAGCCGCCTTCACGGCGCGTCTGACCGACACAGCACCCCGCGACGCGCTCCAAACGGCGCTCAATCTCAGCTTTGTCCTGATCTATCCCACGCTGATGAGCATCATCGTCCTGTGGCAGCCGTGGCGACGCCTCCCGATCTACGCCGCCGCGATCCGTGCCAACGCCGCGCCGCTGCTGGTGGCGCTGTTGGTACTCGCGCTGTGGGAGGGGCTGATCGTCGTGCTGAACATTCAGGCGTTCTTGCTGCCGCGTCCGTCGGTGATTGCTGCCCGCCTCGCGGAGCTGTATCCGCGCTTGCTCTCGGCGGGCTGGAACACCTTCCAAAATGCGTTCTGGGGCTTCGCCATCGGATCGGGCTTGGGGATCGTCGCGGGCTTCGCAGCGGCGCGCTTCGTCGGCTTCAGCCGCGCGTTGTTACCGTTGGCAATTGCGATCAACGCCGTGCCGATCATCGCGCTCGCGCCGATCATGAACCGCTGGTTTGGCGAACTCAATTCGGCGTCCAAGATTGCGATTGTCGCGCTGATGACGTTCTTCCCGGCGATGGTCAGCACGATCAAGGGCTTGACCAGCGTCGATCCGCTGTCACTCGAACTGATGAAATCCTACGCCGCCGGACAGCTTGCCACCTTCATCAAGCTCCGGCTGCCTTCGGCGCTGCCATACATCTTCTCCGCGCTGAAAGTGGCGACGACCTTGAGCATGATCGGCGCGATTGTCGGCGAGTATTTTGGCGGCAGCACCGCCGGACTCGGCTATCGCATCCGCGACGATGCGGGCTTGTTCAAATATCCCGAAGCCTGGGCGGCGATTTTCGTGGCGTCGGCGTTTGGGATATTATTCTATATCGTGGTTTCAAGCGTGGAACGCGCACTCATGCCGTGGCATGTCTCGTTCCGCGAGCAATAAGTCCAGTGATGAGGAATGAGTCATGAGTAACGGGGCAAAACCGCCGATGCGCTCATCACGCATTCCTCATCGCTCATCACTGTCCTTTAAGGAGGTTTGCAATGCGTAAACTGGTCGTTCTACTTTGTGTCGTTGCGTTGGCAGCATTGGCAATCACGCCCGTCGTCGCGCAGGAACTCACGCCCGTGAGCGTGGTTCTCAAATGGGTGCCGCAAGCACAGTTCGCCGGCTATTATGCCGCTCAAGTGTTGGGCTTTTATGAGAACATTGGCTTGGACGTAGAGATCATCGCGGCAGGCGTCGATATCAACCCGCAGCAGTTGGTCGCGTCGGGCGAAGCCGAGTTCGGCACGGATTGGATGGGCAATATCCTGGCGACGCGCGAGACGGGCGTCGATGTGGTCAACATCGCGCAAATCTATCAGCGTTCCGGGATGCGCCAGATTACGTGGGCGGACACCGAACTGACCGCCTTCGACCAGTTGGGCGGTAAGGTCGTTGGCGTGTGGTGCTGCGGCAATCAGTACCCGACGTTCGCGGCGCTGACGAAAGCCGGCTTCGATGTGGAGAACCCCGACGACGTGACCATCGCGCAGCAGGCGTTCGACATGAATGCGTTCCTCGCGCGCGAAATTGACGCCGCCAGCGCCATGACCTACAACGAATTGGCGCAGGTTCTTGAAGTGGTGAGTGCCGACGGCGAGTTCCCCGTCAACACGCTGGACAATCTGAACATCCTCGACTTCAACGAATATGGCACGGCGATGCTGGAAGATGGCATCTTCGCGCGCGCGGAATGGCTGGCAGAAGAAGGCAATGAAGAAATCGCCATCAAATTCCTGTACGCGACGTTCAACGGGTGGGTGTACTGCCGCGACTTCGCCGCCGATTGCGTCGATTTCGTGCTGGCAGCGGGTCCGACGCTGGGCGCGGGACACCAAGTTTGGCAGTTGAATGAAGTCAATAAGCTGGTTTGGCCCTCGCCCAACGGTATCGGCATTATGGATGCGGCGGCGTTCGACGTGACGGCGCAGATCGCGCTCGATTACGGCATCATCAGCGAAGCGGTCGATCCGGCGGCAGTCTATCGCACGGACTTGGCGCAAGCGGCGCTCGACCGTTTGATCGTGGACTATGACGGCATGGACTTCAACGGCGTGACCTATGAAGCGCCGCTGGTGGAGATCACGCCCAACGGCGAGTAAAGACCGGACTGCGGGGAAAGGACTGCGGGCTGATTAAAAAGCCCGTATCTACTGCGTCAGTAGAACGTCCAAACCCATTGCAACGATTCGTCCACCAAGAAAATAAATCCACCTACAAACCTCACCCCCCGACCCCCTCTCCGGTACGGAGAGGGGGAGAGGACACCTTTTCAAGAACCTGACCCCCTGACCCCCTCTCTACGCAGTGGAGAGGGGGAACACAAGGCGGAAACTCCCCCTCTCCACGCAGTGGAGAGGGGGCTGGGGGGTGAGGTGAATCAGGGAGAAAACCAAACATGTCCTCCCCTCTCCGTACCGGAGAGGGGGAGATCGCCCACCAAACGACTCGCTCTGAGGGAGAACGTGAGGGGTGAGGGCTGGTGCGTAACATCAGCAACCTGAGTTTTGGATAGGCTCTAAACCGTTCACCTCACCCCCCGACCCCCTCTCCACGCTGTGGAGAGGGGGAGCAGGACAGGTCACAACAGGTTTGAAAGTCCCCTCTAGAGCGGGCAGGGGGGGAGGTGAAGCGATCCAAAACTCAGGTTCAGTAAATAAAATTTGTGCGCCGTTGATTTTTATGATCACGCAGTCCCAAAGGATAACCCATGCAAATCGCCGCCGCGCTCTTGCGCGAACCGAATACCCCATTCACCATCGAGATGCTGACGCTGGCTGAACCGCGCGCGGGCGAAGTCCGCGTCAAACTTGCGGCGTGCGGCGTCTGTCACAGCGATTGGCATCTGGTCGCTGGCACCACACGCCACCCGATGCCCGTCGTCGCCGGACACGAGGGCGCGGGCGTCGTGGATGCGGTGGGCGACGGTGTGACGCATGTCCAAATCGGCGATCACGTTGTGCTGAACTGGAGTCCGGCGTGCGGCGACTGCTTCTACTGTCAGCACGGACAGCCGAATCTGTGCGACACCTACACCGATCCGATTTGGGCGGGAACGATGCTCGATGGCACACCGCGCTTATCGTTCAAGGGTCAGCCGGTCTATCACTACTGTGGACTGGCAGCGTTCGGAGAATATGCCGTCGTCCCCGCGCCAAGCTGTATCCCGATCCGGCGCGATGTGCCGCTGGCGGTCGCGTCGTTGGTGGGCTGCGCCGTCGCTACGGGCGTCGGTGCGGTGCTGTTCACGGCGGGCGTGCGTCCGGGCGAAAGCGCGGTCGTGTTCGGCGTCGGCGGCGTCGGGCTGAACGTCGTGCAGGGCTTGGCGTTGTGCGGCGCGTACCCGATCATCGCCGTCGATACCAACGCGCACAAGATGGCGCTGGCGATGCAGTTTGGCGCGACGCAAACGATCCACTCCGATGGCAACGCCGAGCGCGTGTTGGGCGCGATCCGCGAGGCAACGGGCGGGCGCGGCGCGGATCACAGCTTCGAGGCGGTCGGGCTGACGGCGCTGCAAGAATTGGCGTTCGCGGCGGCGCGTCCGGGCGGAACGGTGGTGCTGGCGGGCTTGTCGCCGATGGGCAGCGCGACGAATTTACCCGGCGCGGTGATCACACGGCAGGAAAAGACGATCAAGGGCAGCTATTACGGCTCGGTCGATGCGCGGCGCGATTTTCCGCTGCTGCTCGATCTGTACATGGGGGGTAGACTCAAATTGGATGAACTGGTCAGTCAACAGTGGCGGCTGGACGATATCAACGAGGCATTCGCGGTGATGCTGACAGGCGACGTGGCGCGCGGCGTGATTGTATTCGAGGACTGAGGCAAAGGACTGAAGTCCTTTTTTTAATTGGAGCGAAACGACGATGGGACAAGCACAATTTCAAAATCGCGCGGTCGCCGCGATGATGGACAAAGCGGGCGCAGTCGAGCGCATCTTGGCGGGCATCGGCGTCGATCCGGCTGCCGCGCGCATCAATACGCAGGACGGCTATGGCTACAGCTTTCGGCGCGGTTCTGCCACTATCGAAATCTACGTCACACAGCGCGAGGGCGTCGGCTATCTGCAAGTTCTCGCGCCGATCCTCCATCTGCCGACGGCGGGACTCTTGCCGCTGTATCGACACTTGCTGGAACTGAACTTGCAATTGACCGACGCGGCGTTGGGCGTGTATCTGGATGTGGTCTATGTGTTCAGCGAGCGGTCGTTGGAGGGTCTGGACATTGCCGAAACCGACGCGATGATCACGCTCGTGGCGGCATACGCCGATGAACTGGATGATCGGCTGGTGGACGAGTTCGGCGGGCGGCTGTACGCGCGGATTTAGCGGTTCCACCGCTTATGGACTCTTCTCCAGCGCCTTCGTCTGGATGTATTCTACCAATGCCTGAAGCGGCTCGTTTTTGATGGGATCGACAAACTGAACGGTATGCCGTTGACGACCATCTTTGATCGTTATCGTATACTGCATTATGTCTGCCGATCCCGGCGCAGGCGTTGCCACAACTTCAGGCAAGGTGAAAAATTTCACTTGATCGAGCAGGGTGTTCAGCGATTTCTGCTCTTCATTTGGCAGCGTTTCGCTGTCAATCACGATTGGACGATTCAAGCCCGGAAAATAGGCGAAGCCGCCATCAGTTCTCAACGAGATACGCATTTTAACCCTCCTAAGCGGCACGTTTGACACCGACCCGTTTACGCCAAGATACCAACATCAACCCAAGCGGCTTTGACCGCCTTGCGTTCATGGCTTTCGGATCCAAAAAGAATGTCGGCGTGCTTTAAGGTTCGATTTGCAAAACTCTTGAAGTTGATGTTTAACTTGAGCGTTTTATCACACAATGTATTGTACCAGATCAAACCTGCACGATCCCAAGCATTTCCACCTATTTCCTTAGCCGCCAAATAAAAGGCGCGATTGGGAATACCAGAGTTGATATGGACGCCGCCATGATCGCGTCTCGTTGTGACGAACCCTTTCATGTGTGCAGGTTGTGGGTCTTTGCCCAGCACTTTATCATCGAAGGCGGTTCTTGGCGCCTTCATTGACCGCAATGCTTCACCTTGGACTTGATTGGTGAAGATGCCAACGCCAACCAACCAATCCGCTTCGGAATGCGTTTGTCCCAAATGATACTGCTTGAGTAAGCTGCCAAAGACATCCGCTATGGACTCGTTCAACGCGCCGGTTTGCCCTGTATAAGCGAGACCGCCTTCATGAGCAATAATAGCGTGAGTAAGCTCGTGTCCAATCACTTCAAGTGCGATAGTAAACCGATTGAAGCGTTTACCATCTCCATCCCCAAACAGAACTCTCGTCTCGACAGGATCCCAAAACGCATTATAAAAGTTAGCCTTATAATGAACGACACCTTTTAACGGCAGTCCATGATTATCAATCGAATTACGCCGAAACACATGACAAAAGAAATCATACGCCGCGCCGAAACCATCATAAGCTTCGTTTACAGCAACATCGTTCACGGTTACGCTGCCTTCGCTTCGAACGAGCGGCATGGGGTTCAAGGATTTATCAGCATCGTAAATAAACCGCTGTTTTTGAATACATTCACGGTTGATATAGACATCGCCCTTGCTCATAACTTCTGAAGTTGCTGCCCGCTGCTCACGAAACTCATTGTCAAACTTGAGATTTGCTTTTGCGACATTGCGTTCTTCTTCTTCATTGCTATTTTGTTCAATTGCACGAATGATGTATGGGGGGATAATCCCAAACATCTCGCTATAGTTGGACTTCATCGAAAGCACCATCTTTGAGTTTGGCAAAACGGTTTAACGATAATTTTTATATCGTATCAAAACATAAAATAAATGTCAATTGAAATACTCATTTATCTTTTTGCTAACTATAAAATTGGTGCGATGATCACGCTCGTGGCGGCATACGCCGATGAACTGGATGATCGGTTGGTGGACGAGTTCGGCGGACGGCTATACGTGCAGATTTAGTAGGGGCGCGCCGCCGGCACGCCCGTTCCGTCGCTAGTTATAGCACGTCTCGACACGCCCATCGACTGCCGTAATCTTGAGGTATTCCTCTAGACTGGTGATGGTTGTGCGAGCGGCGGGCGATAAGGGCGTCACTGTGAGGCGCGCGACCATGTTTTTGATGTCGGTGGCAATCGTTGAACCGCTGTCGTAGAACAAGACGACGGTTGGGTACTGCTTGAGATAGCCCCTGATTTTGTTGAAGTTATCGCGGTCGTTTCCCGTCAGCGTCGCGGGAAAGATCATGCCGAGTGCGGCATTATCCAAAGGAACACGTTTGCGTACGCTTTCCGACGTGATGTGGGCTGCTTCGACGCAGATGAGCATGGTTTCAAATCCTCATGGGAATAGGACGGGCGGAGTCGCCCGTTCAGTATGATCGAGAAACGTTGCAAGGGGTTGCCGAGCTGATCGACAGGCTTGTTGATAGCATCGATTGTAGCGGTATGCGCGCGGGGGATCAAGTTGCGGATGCAGAACTTCTTGACGGGTCTCCCACTTTGGCGCAACACAGGGTATCATCCGCATTCAGACTCTAAAATGCACACTCCATGTAGGCGCAGATGACACCCGAAGAACGCATTGCCTTGATCGAAACGTTCCGTCACGTTCCCGATGTGCTTGAGGACACCTTACGACCGCTTTCCGACGCGCAATTGACGCTGGAAGCGCTGCCCGGAGAATGGACAGTCGCCCAAATCGTGCATCATCTGGCAGATGCGCACATGAATGCGTTCATTCGTTTCAAGCTGATCCTCGTCGAGGATTACCCCACCTTCAAAGCGTATGAACAGGTGGATTGGGCAGAAACGCCAGAGGCGCTCGACGCTTCGGTTCAGGATTCGCTGCTCATCATTCGCGGGTTACATCACCGTTGGGCGCGCTTGATGGCGACCCTCAGCGAGGGGCAGTGGGAGCGCAAAGGCTTGCACCCTCATCTGAAGGAAATCACGGCGGAAGGGTTATTGACGGGCTATGTGCGCCACAGCCAAAATCACCTCGACCAAATCGCCAAAACGCTGATCGCCGCCCAAGCAGCGGGTGATCAATCGTTGTCGGCATCGAACTGAGGGAAGTCAACGGCGGACAGCGTGCGGTACAGCGGCATCGCTGTCGCTTTTGCGCTGTCCGCCAGCGGGTTACGGGTGCGCCAGCGCGGCGGGCAGCGGTTCGCCCGCATAGCGCGCGATGATCTTGTCGCGGGGGACGCCAGCGCGTTCGAGCGCCTCGTACAGGGGTCTATCGCTGATATCCTCATCGATAATGACCCTCTCGTTCTCGATCCGCGCCATCACAACGATTTGCGCTGTTGGCGTATCGCGGATCGGATAATGATCATCCACAACAACCAAAACGACATACATTTTTTGGGCGGCATCCTCGATGAAGAACGTTTTCGCCTTATACGCCGACCCATGAAATTTCAGTACTTCACGCCGGACAATCGTTTCAAGGTTTTCTGTCAACCAATCCACGATACAACCCTTTCATCTTCGAGATTGACGATAAGCAGCTTAATTCCGTGTGTGTGAATGGCACGCATTACAATCGCGTCAAAATATCGCTCATAGATCGGTTCGGGAACGACCAAATACAACGGTGTGAGGTCGTCCACTTCATTTAGAAACGCCTGATAGATGAGGTATTATCCAATCGCGCTGTAAAGCGCAGTCGTGATATTTTGACCCGACGAAAAACATTTCACCTCTGCTAACATCATCTCTTGGAGGCTGCCATTGGCGATTTTCTCGGCAATAAAATCAATGTAGACAAAATGGCGCTTGAATGTGAGGCGGCGCTGTTTTTCGACAATCCGCCAGTTCTCTTTCTCCAATGCGCGCATGACCTGTGGTTCACAGTTATCGACGCCGGGCATATTCCCTCGTTTCTCCCGCTGCGCTACCCCAACATCGCTTGCTCTGTCGGGACGGTGAAGCTGAACGTACTCCCGCGTCCCGATTCGCCGCTGAAGAATAATTCGCCGTCCTGCATCGCCAGCACACGCCGCGCCAAATACAGCCGCAAGCCCGTCCCGCGATGCGCCCGCACCAGCGGTTGGTGCAGCCCGCGCCAGAACGGTTGCCCAAGGTACGCCATTTCCTGCTCGTTCAAGCCGATGCCGTTATCCGCAACCGTGAACAGCACATAGCCGCCCAAATTATCGACTGCGATCCGGCTGGCGCCGCCTTCCGGCGTATAGCGCACGGCGTTATCCATCAGATCGACCAAGATCGCCAACGTGCGCCGATAATCCGCGCGCAGCGGTGGCAGCCCCCGATCCAACTGGACGGTGATGCGATGCTTGTAGCCGCGGGCGCGGTCTTGCATCCGTTCGCCCGCCTCGCGCAGCAAATCGATGCACGAGAACACATCGTTTTGTAGATTGAGCGCGCCTTCGCTCAACTGCATGATGAGTTCCAAGGATTCGAGCAGCGTCAGCGCCATCTCGGCGTTGTCTTGCATCAGCCGCACCATCTCGGAGTCGCGCTCGTCCAGCGTCTCATCGACGCGATCCCGGATCAGCGCCGTCTGCGCGCGCAAGAGCAGCAGCGACGGCTTCAGGACTTCGCGGACGTTGGTCAGCAGCGCGGCGGGACCCGGCAAATCGGATGCCTGTGCGCCGCCGACTTGGGCGGGCGACTCTCCGACGGCGAAGGCGACGATATTTTCTAACGCTGCTTGCCCGTTGAGTACGTTCGCGTCGTACATGCCATATTCATCCGGCACAACGCCGCCATGGTTGTCAACGCCGTCGAACAGGTGGTACAAACTGGCAGCTTGCGCGTCGTCCGCCCCATTGGGCTGATAGGCTGCATTCCACGCCGCTTCATCAAGGCGATCCGTCCCCGCGCCGCGCTGCGCCATATGGACATTGCCGTTGAAGGCGGTCAATCCGCTGCCGTGTTCCCCGTCCGTTGGTTCCCAATCCGCGCCTGCTTGATGATGGCGCGTCGGATCGGACGCCAGCGGCGCATCGACCAACCACGTTGGCGGCTCGCTCCAACGGGCGTGCGTCGGATCGCCAATATCGGTGATGTTCGGCGGATTCGTGTCGTCTTCGATCATCCACGCTTCTTCCAGCGCGTTCAGCCCTGCGTCGTCACTGCCCGCCGTATCTGGCAGGGGGGACGCCCATAAGCGCGCAGACGGCATTTCGTCCGCATCCCATTCCGTTTCGGGCGGCGCGTCCGCGAACTGTGCAGTTACGCCCCACAGACGGGCGGATGGCATTTCGTCCGCCACCGCATCCCACGCGGCGGGCGGCGCTCCGTCTGCCAGCGGTGCCGTCGCGCCCCACAGACGGGCGGACGGCATTTCTTCCGCCATGGAGTCGTCCAGTGGTTCAGCGCCAAAGCGCGCGGTTGCACCCCAACGGCGTGACGCATCGTCCACAGGCAGCTCATGATCGGGCGCGTCGCTGAGCATCGCCGTCGCGCCCCATGTATTGCCACCCGCGCCGCTGAGCATATCGTTTGCGCCCCATTGCGATGGCGATTCAGGCAGTTCGGGCAGGATGGTGGTCACGCCAAATTGCGATGGACTAAGGTCGGTTTCGGCGTCGTAATTAGGCAGCGGCGCGGTCATTCCCCAAGCTGCCGCGCTAAACTGCGCAGGGTCGGGAATTGAATCGTCAGACACGTCGCCGCTGGCACGCGCGGCATCCGTCGTCACCCAATTCTGTTCGATTGAACGCATGTCGGCGTAAAGTGCATTGAGATCGAAGCTGGACTCGATGCCCGTGTCGGACGCGATGGATGCCAGCGCGGCACGGTCGCTTTCCGCGCCCAAATCGCGCAGCACATCGGTGACGCGCCATGTGCCGTGCGCGTCGGAGTCGAGATTGTCCGCGCCGCGCAGCAAGCCCGTGACATCATCGATGCCCACATCCTCAGCAAACATTCGCCCATCCGCAGTCAAGGGGGGCGTCATATCGTCGAACAGGCGTGGCGCAGGGGGCGGCGCATCGGCATCTTCATCAAGCGCGCCCGTGTTCGCATTCAATCCCAAGACGGCAAACAAATCGACGGGTTCGGACTCGTCGATCCCATCCAACGAATCGTAGGATGTTTCCATCTCACGCGCCAAGCCCAAAATGTTATCGACCAAGAAGGCGTTCGGATCGAAACCCGCGCCCGTTTGAAATTCGGGCAAGTCCGAGAACAAATCGCCCGTACCCGGTACGCCGCCTTGTGAATGGTCGTCCAACTGTGCATCGGATGGGGACAAATCGGAGAAATTGATGCGCGAATCGGATCGATCTGGCATGTTCTCGATGGAATATTGGTCAAGATCGAAGTCTTGAAAGACATAATCGACCGTCCCCGTCGCGCGCTTGGCAGAGGTCGTTGGGTTCGTCGGCACGCCCGCACTTTGCAACCGTCCGAGCAGGCGACTGAACGAACGGCTGTCTTGGCTGTCGCTGTCTTGGTCGTCGGGGGGTGGAGGTGGTGGCGGGGCGATGGGCATGATGCGCGGGACTTCGACGGTACGCTGGCGCGAGATATCGACGGGCGGCGCTTTCGGCGTCGGCGTCGATAGCTTGCCCGTATTGCGGGTCAGCGCGCGCAGCGATTCGGACGGCGGATTGCTCGGCGGCGCGGCGGCGGGCGCGTCACTCGTGTGGTGAAGCTGTTCCAACAACCCGATCACGCCTTCGAGCTTCGACTTGGCGAGTTTGGGCGCGGCTTGGTGCATCCGCTTCAAGACATCGAGCGCCTGTTCGTAATCCATCCCGTGTTCCGCCATTGTCATTCACCCGTTATGCGATAGCTGCCAATCGTGACTCCATTGTAATCGAATGCGCGCAGATGTGCGGTTGCCGTCTGTGAAAATCGAACGAAATTCTAACCAGCGTGGATTTCAACGCCGCGGACACAGCAGTAAATTCAGGTAAATCGCTTGCACCAGCTTTATGCTAACGCGAGTTTTGGAGGGAGAGCAGGACAGCTGACGATGGGTCTGAAAGCCCCCTCTTGATGCAATGGCTGAGGGGTCGCGGGGTGAAGCGATCCCAAACTCAGGTCAAGTAAGATTTTGGGCGATGGGGTCATCGAAAATCGTGCGATAAATCATCTTTGCTGAGGAACAACTAATGGATGTATTCGAGACCGTAAGCACCATTCTGGCAGTGCGCGCCTATCAGCCAACGCCAGTGTCGCCCGAAAAGATTCGGCTTATCCTTGATGCTGGAAGATTGACGGGTAGTGCGTCGAATCAACAGCCCTGGCATTTTATCGTTGTCGATGAACCAACCGATCTGCAGAAGCTCGCCGAACTTGCAAGATCGGGCCCCTATCTCGCACAAGCGCCAGTCGCCATCGTCGTCGTGATCGAACGGACACCGTTAGCGGTCTCTGACGGAAGTCGTGCGATTCAATCGATGCTTTTGACGGCATGGGCTGAAGGGATTGGTAGCAACTGGGTCGGATACAACGTAAAGGGCGTCAATTCGCTTTTGAATATTCCTGACAACCTCGATGTCCTTGCCATTCTGCCTTTGGGTTATCCCGTGAAACAACTGGGTCAGGGAAAAAAGAACCGGAAGGCGATTTCTGAAGTTTTTTCGTATGGGAAATATGGAAATCCGCTTGGCTAGCGCGTGTCTGCAAACTCGATTTTCGCGTGTTTTGTTCGACCTCACCCCCGCTGCGCTCCCCCTCTCCAGTACGGAAAGGAGGTTGGGGGGTGAAATTTCAGAGGTTGCAGACAGACCCTAATCGGGCGACCGCCCCCTACGCTGCGACCACGCCATCCGGCAGCGTCACCACGTCCGCTTTGCCGATGGGCAGCTTTGCGGCGGGCGCGGGGACGCGAATGGGCGTCGGCACGCCATCGATCAACAGGTAACTGATCTGATCCGCGCGCCAGATCGCGCGCAATCCGTCCGCCGCCCGCACGAGCGCGATATCGTTCTCGCCCGCGCGCGTGGCGTTCCACAGCGCCGCGCTCGTCACGCTGAACGCGCCCGTTCGACTCGCACCGCACAGAGTCTCGCCGTCCGTCAACCGCAGCGCGCCGATCAGGGTGGCGTCCTTGCGCACCGAGACGCCCGCGCGGTACACGCCGTCGAGCTTGTCCGCGTCCAACAGCGCGACGCGCCCGTCCGACGCCGCCAGCGCGATCCGGTCGCCGCGATTGCACGGCACGAGCGCGCGAATCAAGCCGTGCTTGCTCGGCGGCAGCCGCAGCGCCATCGATGCGCGCAGCAGCGCCGCGAACTCGTCGTATTCCACGCGGCGCGCATAACCGCGGGTCGTCACCTGCACGACGGAACGATAGCCCTCCGTCGCCCACGCTTGCGCCGCGTAGAGGTGTTCCATGTCGATGACGTCCAAGCGCCAGAACGCCGCGAACTCCGCCGGATCGTAGATTTGGAAGTTGTACAGATATGCCGATGGGAACGCTTGCACGCGCCCGCTGTCCGTGATGATCAGCGCCGCGCCGTCCGCGCGCAGGATCGTCGGGCGGATCGCCCAGTCCGCAGCATGGAATCCGGCGTCTACGCGCGCGCCCGCGTCCAAGGCTTGCACGGCGATTTTGCCCTCCGGCGTACTCGTAACCATGTAGGCGCGATCATCGGCGGCGGCGCTGTCCGTGCGGTATTGAGCAACCAACTGCGCGTCGATGGTGCGCAAGCGGATCGCGCGGTCATCGTCCGACGGCGGCGCGTCCATCATTGCATCCGCGGGGCGCGGATAATGCGCCAGTTCGATCTTGCCCTCGTCCACATAGCGCGCGGATAAGCCCAAGCCGCTGGTCACCGACGTGAGCGGGCTGAGGGGAATCAGCTTGGATTCTCCGAACGTCTCTGCCAACAAGCGTTGAAACACGGGAATGAGCGACGAGCCGCCCGTATAGACGACCGCATCGATTTGATCGGCGCGCACATCGGCGTTCGCCAGCGTCGCGGTGATGCAAACGCGCGCGGCTTCGACCTCGCGCCGGATCAACGACTCGAAGCGGGCGCGCGTGATGAACTCGCTGATGTGCAGATGTTCGCGCCCATCGAGCGTGAACGTCGCGGCGTAATCGGTGGAAAGCTGACGTTTGACGCGCTGTGCCTCATCGAACGCTTTGAAAATGTAATTGCTCGAAATCAATTCCAACAGCGCCCGGATCGCCCGTTTGGATGGATGCTGGCGGATGGTGGTCTCCAACATCTCGATATTCTTGCTCGTCGCCAGTTCGAGCGTGCTGCGCCAGTCGGACAGCGATTCGTACAGGAAGGCGGGCAGTTTGATGCTGGCATCGTCCGCCCCAGATGTTTGGGCAGGATGCTCTGCACGATTTTCGCGTCGATTCGGTCGCCGCCAAGCGCCACGCCGCCGATGCCAAGCAAATGGGTGCGCCCGCCGCGTTCGATGCGCATCACCGTTGTATCCAGCGTGCCGCCGCCAAAGTCGAACACGAACACCGTTTGCGGCTGCTCGACGGTCACGGCATAGCTGTAGGCGGCGGCGACGGGTTCGTACTGAAAGTACACGTCGCTGAAGCCCGCGCGATGCGCCGCTGATGCCAGCCGCGCTTGCGCGAGTTGGTCGCCCGCGTCGCCGTCGCTGCCGACGAAATGGACGGGGCGTCCCAAGACGACGCGCGTCTGTGCTTCGCCCGTCAGGGCTTCGAGTTGGTAGCGCAAACTCAGCATATAGGTGGCGATCAGGTCTTGCAGCGCGAAGCGGTAGCCGTTAACGTTTGTCCCGTCGTATTCGCGTTCCGCCAGCGCGCTCTTGAACGATACGAACAGCCGTCCCGGATCGTAAATGTCGATGTCGATTTCCACATCTTTGACGAACGAGCCGACATCTGCAAACGTCTGCGTGATTTCGCCCACACGCACGCGCTGAAATTTCACCGGGCGTCCGAGATTGTCCGCGAAATAGCGGTCAATCGCGCGGCTGCCCGTGAAAATATCGAACCGCTTGGTGATGTAGATGGCAGTCCGACAGACCGCCGGATTGAGCGCGTTGTACGGGTCGATAGGGAAGGCAGTCAGCGCGCCATCGGTCACGCGCGCCATGCCGGAGTTGGTCGTGCCGAAATCGAAGCCGATCATCGCCGTCTCCTCATGCCCAACAGGGGGGCGATAATATAGCAGCATGGCTCAAAGGGGGTCAAGTCCCAGAATCAAAAGGCTGAGGACTAAGCAAGCCCAAAATCAGTTTTTTGCTTTCCCCTCAGTCCTGTTTTTACTCAGTCCGATCTTGAAGGTCGTTCAGCCAGTTCCACACGACTGCCAAGCCTTCAACGTCAGCTTGCTGATAATTGCAGGCGCGTGCCAACGGCGTCGGATCGCCCGTGCGCAGCCACGCGCGGTAATCTTCCCACGCCATCCACCACGAATCGTACTCGTACCACGAATAGCCAAAATACGCCGCCACCACTTTGAGGCTGTAGCTCCGAATCGGCAGCCGCGCCGTCCCTTTGAAGCTGGCATACAAATCGTGCATCCGCCCATCGAGCGCCGCGATCACATCGCGCGGCGCGGTGGCGCGCAGCACGCCCTGATCGAAGCGTGTCCAATGGTAGATCGGGCAGTCCGACGCCGACAGCGCATCCGCGAACGCGCGCCATGCGGCATCCGAACCCGGCGCAAGCTGGATCGCGCGTCCATCTGCCAGCGCGACGGCAGCCGCGTTGGGCGCGGCGGACTCCAGCGGCGCGGTGATCAGCGTGTGCGGCGTCCCGTCGGTATCGATCCAGCCCCACGACCACGGGACGCCCGTTTGCGGATTGGTTTCGAGGTCGAACATGATGCCGGGACACTGACAGATCGGCGGCATGGGCGCGTAACGAATCGGCTGCCCCTCGACATAGGCGCGCGCGCCCGCGTGGATGGCGACTGCCCGCGTCTTGATGCCCTTGACGCGCTTCAAATCATCGGGCGTGAGCGCGGCGATGGCGTCCAACGTTGTGATGCCGTGCGCACGCAGGTGATCGCGCGTGGTGCGCGATAGATCAGCGAGCGCGTCGAGGGGATGCTGGCTCATGCGGTATGCCTTTGGAAACTCGAAACCGTAGTCGCTACAGACCTAATGATAAATTGAAAATCGTGAAAAGACGCAACGCCGAAGTGATGATAACGTGAGTTTTGGATCGCTTCACCTCACCCCCCAACCCCCTCTCCACGCTGTTGAAAGGGGGAGGACATGTTTGGTTTTCTCCCTGATTCACCTCACCCCCCAACCCCCTCTCCGTACCGGAGAGGGGGTTGGGGGGT
>Ga0163147_10004232_pt1 | contig 18431 bp, 8 predicted proteins | sample OliLakLV19MP6G1_FD_148597 | JGI IMG/M metagenome (GOLD analysis project Ga0163147, IMG submission 148597) | Freshwater microbial mat bacterial communities from Lake Vanda, McMurdo Dry Valleys, Antarctica- Oligotrophic Lake LV.19.MP6.G1 | ecosystem: Environmental > Aquatic > Freshwater > Lake >...
ATTGTAAATCGTGGACAAATCTTGCTCTTGCATTTCAGTGAGCGGACCGTCGATCCCCTTGAGGATCACGCGGCTAAACCCGATGATCGAGTTGAGCGGGGTACGCAGTTCATGGCTCATGTTCGCCAAGAAGTCACTCTTGAGGCGGTCAAGTTCACGCAACTGCGCGTTCGACTGCTGCACCTGTTCCAAAAGCTGCTGATTCTGGATGATGGCGGAAAGCGTACCGGAAAGCGTTCGCAGCAGCGTCAACGTGTCGTTGTCGTAGGCGTTATGCGCTTCACTTTCCATCGCAATCAAGCCGATCAACTGTGCGCCGGACGACAGCGGCACAATCACCGCTGACCGCGCTCCCGACATGACCGACCAGTAGCGCGTTTCGGTATCCACGTTGTTGATGATCATGGCGCGGCGACCATTGGCGGCGGTGGCGATCAGACTTTGCGGAGCATCGAGTCGAATTTCCGACAGTTCCGTCAGCGGTTGGTCAGACCCCGACAGCGCGATAGGCTGCAAAACCTGAAACTGATTTTCTTCGGCATCAACGAAAACTTGCGGCAGGTAAATGCTGACCGACAGCGCCTCCAGCGAGTCGCGCAGTTCGTCCGCCACGTTTTGGAGAGCGCCTTGCAGGGTGTCGGCGGCGGCGGCGCGGCTGGTCACAGCAAATAAGAAGCTCATTTCGTTCGCACGACGGCTGGATTCTTGGAACAACTGCGCGTTGTCGATGGCGACGGAAATTTGACCCGCCAGCGTCGTCAACACGTTTACGTCGTCATCATCAAAGGCGTTGGGCTGGTTCGACTGTACGTCCAACGCACCGACCACGCGCCCTTTCAGCTTAAGCGGGATTGCCATTTCCGAGCGCGTATTCGGCAAATACGGGTTCGGGCGGTGAACCACGCGGGCGTCAGCGGTATCGAACGCGACAATCGGTTCGCCTTGCGCGGTCACTTGACCGATCACCGAGGCAGAACCGCGTGCCAGCTTGTGCTTGATCGCCAGCAGTTGACGCCCCGCATCGCCCGTGCTGGCGCGAAGGTCAGCAAATTCGTCGTCGTTGTCCATCAGGAAGATTTGCACATGGTCGTAGTAGAACGACTCACGAATCAGGTCTACGATACGGGGGAGCAAGAAGTTCAGGTCAAGGATCGAACTGGCAATTTGACTGACTTCCGTCGAGGTCGCAAGCTGACGAGCGCGGCGTTCCGTTTGCGCCAGCAAGCGCGAGGCTTCCATACGTAACGAGGCTTGTTCCGCGAACGAACGGTAAATACGCAAATCGCGCTCAGTGTGCGCGTAGGGTTCGCGTGAGCCTAGCACAATTGCGCCGATAGAACGTCCACCTACCCGCAGCGGCAGCACGCTAATCGACCCTAGTTCGAGGCTTTCTACGCCGATGCGCTCGTTTTCGTCGAGATTATCGTCGGCTTGCACATCATCGATCATCACGATGGTGGGGGACGCCAGCAGACGCCACGCGGGATACTGCTCTGCCATGAGCGTAATCCCCGCAAGGTCAATCACGTTTTCGCCTTCTTGATGCCAGCTTGCCACCACTTGAGCGAGGGCTTCTTGCTGTTCCCATGTTTTGCTCAACAGCATGGCGAGGAACACCTGAGTCACCGGACGGTTAGTCAAGTGGGTGACGACGACTTGCAAAATATCTTCTGTCGTCGTGGCGTTGCTCAGGGCGCGGCTGGCTTCGTACAGAATACTGGTTTCGTCCAACGTCGTTTGAATCTGGTTGAACAGCAGGAAGTTGCTGATCACGACTGCGCCGGAGTCGGCAACCGCGCTGAGGTATCGCGCTTCGCCGCTCGTGAACGGGCGCACCGTGTGATAAGCGAGGATGAGGCAGCCACGCGAAGCCGGCATTTGAATGACGACAACCCCGCGAATGTTGCCCAGCGCGATCAGGTCACGCTCGAAAGCGCCGGGGTTGGTCAGCGATTTCAAATCCTCAATATAGGTCGTCTTGCCACCCGTTAGACCATGCTTGCGGATCATCGCCGCGAAGTCGAGCGGCGCATCATCTAAGTTGATGTTGAACAGGGCATTCACCTGTTTTTCTTCAAACAGGTAGCAGGCGTACAGGTCAGGCGCAAGCGTTTCTAGCGAGGCTTGCAGGGCTTGACGGATTTCCTCTTGCGTGCGGGCGCGGCTGATACTGGTGGTCGCGCCGTAGAGCGCCGCCGTTTCGTTGAGCGCACTTTCGGTGTCTCGCAGCAAATAGCGGTTGTCCAACGCGACGGAAGCACCTTCATTGAGCGTCGTCAAGAAGCGATTTTGTTCAATCAGCGTCGGGGAGGGCTGGTTGAAGGTCATCACCAGCCAGCCAAGCGGTGCATTGCGACGGGAACGGGCTAACAGCGGCATCGACACGAACGCGGCGACTCCCGCATCTATGAGGGTTTGCCGTAGCGGGTCGGGGAAGCGCATCCACACATCCGGCACGATCATCAATTCTTTCGCGTCCAACATCTCGCTTGGCAAAGTCCAATCCCCGATGAGGCTTTCATCAAGGGCGCGGGTGATTCGAACACCATGACGCTCGTCCAACAGCAGCGCGTAGGCTTGGTCGGGCATGGACTCGATCATTTGACTGAAGGCTACGTCCAACACCGAGTCAATTTCACCGGCTTCTGCGAGAGCGCGGGTCGTTTCGTACTGCGAAACCGATTCGCGCAGGTTGTCCTCAAGTTCGGTTTCCATCGTCCGTAACGGAGAAATGTCCTGAAAGGCGGTCACAATCGCCGTGACGACACCCTGACTATCCACAATGGGGACGGCGTTCACCAGCAGGTCAATCCGCTTGCCGTCCCGATGATCCACGCCAATATCATCAGCAACCGCCAAAACACCCGTTTGCGCGGCGCGATAAATAGGGAGGCGGGATTGGTCGTACAGCGTGTTCGACTTGCTCTGGAACAAACGGTAGGCTTCCACGCTGAACGGCACATCGTAATCGATCATGCGGTCAAGCAAGCGTTCGACCTGTGCATTGAACTGGATCGGCTTGTAAGTCACCGTGTCCAGCACCAGCACACCCGCCGGAAGCGTATCCAGAATGGTACGCAAACGGGCGCGTTCGCCTTCTGCCGTCGAGAACAAGCGCCGATTTTCCACCGTGATAGCGACCTGTGCCGCCAGCGTAGAAACAAGCTGCTCATCGCGCTCGTCAAGGTCGGCGGCACTGGGCGCACGTCCCACCATCAGCACGCCAATTGCATCTGTGCCAATTCGCACCGGAGTCGCTAGGTGCTTGCCGTAAATGTCAATAGAGGTGCTGTCTACCGCATTCATAAAAGCGCGATGCGTCTGCGGGTTATTGACGAATACCGTTTTGTTCTCGTTGAAGGCTTGCAGCACGGGTAAATCGTCCTGCGACATATCGAATACGCCCAGTTGTCTGCTATCGCTCAAACCGGGGCTGAACTGCGTGACGATTTCCAACTGGGTGCCGCGTTCGTCCAACAGCAGCAGCAGCCAGCGATCATAATTCGCGGGGCTGGCAACACGGGCGAAAACTTCATCCAAACTAATATCGAAGTCTGACCCGATACGCGCCGTAAGCTGACCCGCTTCTGCGAGGGCTAACGCTCGCTGCGCTTGGGCTTGCGCTTCTTCAAACGACTGGATGCTTTCAACCGCGATAGCGACTTGATCCGTCACCGCTTGCATGTACGTGCCGAACGCGGCGTTAAAGCTGTTCGGGACGCTGCTTTCGCACAGTATCACGCCGAACCAATGCTGACGGGAGGTCATCGCGGCAATAGCGGTGCTTTGGGTGCCGCTGCGCTCTAAAATTGCCCTGAGCGGTTGGTAAGCGTCCAATTCTTGTTTGACGCTGTTGATGTTCGCCATGCCCTCAAAATTTTGCAGCACGTCCGCGAAATCGACCAGATCACGCGGGATACGTTTGCCCGCTGTGAGGTCAGATGCCGCAGCATCGGGCAGCGACCACACATACACATAATCGACGTAATCCGCGTCTTTGACCTGTGTGGGTCCTGCAAGCAGCACCGCCACCCGCGAGACGCCCGCCGCCGCCATACTCAAGTGATGGGCAGCAGCCGCATAGACACCCGCAGAATCGGCGGCGGTGGCAATGGCACGGCTGGCAGCATACAAGCGGCGGGTTTCATCAAGCGCCAGTTCCGTCTGTTCCAGCAAGCGCCGATTTTGCAGTACCGTACTCATTTGACCCGTGAGCGCCCGATAGATTTCATGGTCTTCACCCGACAGGTCACGACTTTCCAACGCGCTAATGAAGAACAGGGCAATCGGTTGGTTGATGCTGTACAGCGCGAACGCCGCTAGGAAGCGATAACCGCGTGCGCGGGCAAGCGCCAGCATTGTGCCGGGTTCGGGAGGCGTGCTGCCACCACGATCCTGAACGATTTGCGGGTCACGCCGACGCAGCGGTGAGTCTATTGAAGTGATCAGTTCGTAAGGGGCGTCCTCGTTGAGAATTTCGTTGCCGCGTGACATGGCGACAATGCGAATGCCTGTTGACCAGCCCGTGTTATCGAGCGCACCCTCGAACACGCCAAGCGCAAAATCCAGCGTGGGATCGTTGGCGGTGTTCACGGCGGCACGCACAAGGTCAGAGAAGTTTTGCGCCATATTGATGATACGGCTGCCCGTGTACAAACGCTCGATTTCGTGAAGCTGTGTCTCGTTCTGGCGCAACAGCATACGGTTGTCGATGGCAACACCCGCCTGATCGATCAAGGCGGTGTAAATGCGCCCTTCACGTTCGCTAAACTCTCGCGGGTCGGGGAACTGGATCATCACCACGCCGCGCCACACACCGCGCACGTTGAACGGGATGATCACCATTGACCGCGCATTGGTGTTCTGAATGATCGCGTTCGAGACTTCATCGAGCCGCGTATCGCGTGCCGTGTCGTTGATCAGGGTGACCTGATTCGCGCTCATCGTCTCGAACAGGGAATGATCGGGAATGTGCAGCTCAACACCCGTCAAATGCACATCAAGATTTTCTTTCTCGGTGGCTGTCCAATCGGCGCTGATTTCCAGCCACGTTGGAGCAGTCCCCGCCAGATAGTCATCGAACACACCAATTTGACCGCTGGTCGCGTCGGGCATCACCGAAATGATGATCGCTTGCAAAATATCCTCAAGGCTGTTCGCTTCGTTAAGGTAACGGCTGAGTTGGTACAGCGTGTACGTTTCAGAGAGCGTGCTTTGAGACTGTTCAAACAAGCGTGCGTTTTCAATGGCGATAGCGACACGATCTGCCACCGCCCGCATGATCACGTTGTCGCCTTCCGTAAACACCGATCCTTCAGGCGCGGCGGCGTCTAACGTGCCGATGATTTCACCGCGAATGCTGATCGGCACACTGATGCCGCTTGGCAAATCTGAGGGCGGCGCGTCCCGTTCGACGGTCATCAAGTCGTAGCGGTAAATGCCCGACAGGTTGGCACGCTGGCTCGTTTCTTCCCATGCCACACGTGTCAGTTGGCGATTGAGCGTGTCGATTTGCTCTACGCGGGACTCGGACTCGATGAGCAAGCGCACATTTTGAATGGCGATAGCAATCTGGTCTGCCAGCATTTGAAACGTCTGCAAATCTTCTTCTTGAAAGGCGTTGATGCGCTCACTTTGCACATCCAACGCGCCGATCACCCTATCCCCGATCAGCAGGGGGATCGCCATTTCAGCGCGAGTATCGGGCAGCAGAGGGTTAAGACGGTGCGTGATGCCATCGTCGCGGCGGTTGGTGTCATTGATGATGAGGGGCTTTGCCATCTTCGTGACCGAGCCGATCACCGATGCCGAGCCAACGAGGATTTTGTGCCGCTGTTCCAGAAGCTGTTTGCCGACTTCACCATGACTGTAGTAAAGAATGGCGTTCTGTCCGATGTCGTCTAGCAAGAACACCTGAGCATGATAAAAGCCGTAAGCCGAGACGATCAACTGCATGGCGCGGTTGAGCAGCGCATCCACATCGTACAGCGCCGCCGTTTCGCGGCTGATGCGTCCGGCAATATCCATGCTGCGGCTGTAACGCTGCGTTTGCTCTTGCATGTCGGTATGAAGCTGTTCTACTTGGTCAGTCATCGCTTGGAAGCCGCGAATCAACTGCCCGATCTCGTCGTCAGCGTCGGTCAGGGTATCGTCTATCGGGAGCGGTTTGCCATCCCCGCTGCTATTTTTCAGCAGTACATTCACCCTGCCAAAACTCTTGAGGGCGGTTCCCAACACCTGATTGATGCCCACAAGCAGTAACGCGCCAGCGCCAACGCTCACGGCAAGCGCAATCACAGGGAGGTTGTTCAGCGCAGAGATGCCTGTGTCTTCCACGACCACCAAACGCCATACAACATCGCTCGGATTGCCAAGCGGCAGACGAACAATCGAATACAACAGCGCCCCTTGTGTCGCGTTGAGCGTATCCTGATTCGGGAGCATTTGTGCGGCAAAGTTGGGATAAATATCTTGAAATAACGGAGCGCGATCTAGTGCCAGTTCTCGCACATAATTCGTTGCGAGGTTCGCAGAATCAACGAGAATATGCCCCGCATCATCGACTAGGACAATTTGATGTCCTTCGGGTTCTGCCACCATTTGCGCGGCAATCTCCCGCACATAGGCGATAAACGGATCGACGCGAACTTCAAATTGCAGCACACCCGCAATATTCGAGAGGTCGTTGTCCGAAGCAATAGGCGTGCTGTAACGGATGTACGGCACAAGCCGATCCAGCACAAACGAATTGGGGCTGCGTAAAAATTCGACCTGTCCGGCGACGACCACGCCCGGCGCGGAAGCCAGCGCCCGCACGACGGTGGGGTCTTCTGCCAGTTCGCTCAGGTGAACGCTGCTGTCTGCCAGCGGCGCTAAGTTGTCGTACTTCGTCACCTCTGACCAGATCGAACCGTTGAAGGTGATATAACGCACGGCAAGGAAAATATCGCTTTGCTGTTCAAGCAAATTTGAGAATTCGCCCAACACCCGCGTTTGACTCGTTTCCAGCGAACTGCCAGAAACGGTGAGCAGCGTATCACGCGCAAATTCGCGCACGGTGCGGCTTGCCCCTGCTACGCGCACTTCGTTGACGATATTCTCAATTTCGACTTCGAAACGTGTCAGCGCAGATTCGCGTTCAAGACTATGTTCTGCGGTTTGCGCGTCGGCTTCTCTTGCTCGGAGGAACAAGAACAACGACAGCCCGATCACAATGAAGACGCCCATCACCAACGGGATGAGCATTCGCATGATGCGGCTACGCATTGAGCGGGGGGTTGATCTTCTAGGTCTAAGCGCCACTAGGTTGCACTCCCGTTACCATTTTGATGTGTGCCATTCGTTCCGTGCAAGTTGATGTTCACCTGCGGAGCGCGGAGCGCCTGACCTACTTCGCGGACGGCGGTCTGCAAAATATCATTGATGTTGTTCTGCGCGGTCAGCTTGGCGGCAATGGTGTTCACTAAGCGTTCGCGTTCCGTCGCCCGCTGGCTTTCTTGGAACAATCGCGCATTATCTAAGCTGAGGGCAAGGCGGTTCGCCAATTCTTTAGCGAGTTCCAGTTTGTCTTCGCCAAAGTTTGTAGAGGGTACTTCCCATTCTACTGAACCGAGCGTTTGACCGCGCAGTCGAATAGGAACCGCTATCGGAATGGTTTTCCGTTCGGTGATTTTGCCCATTGCCACATCACCCGTTTCTAACGCCTGCTGGCGCAACGGCGACATATCGAGTGGGGTGGTCGTACCCGCTTCTCTGGTGAGCGCCGTCATACGTTGATCGCGCATATAGTCTTGCCATGCGCGTAAGGTCGCCTGTCGGTTGATTTCTTCGATTTCCGACACGCGCCGCACCGACTCTTCGTACAGGCGGGCGTTCTGAATGGCGACTGCAATTTGGTCTGCCATCGTCGTCAACACATTCACCTGATCTTCTGCGAAGGCGTCACGCTGTTTACTTTGCACATCCAGCGAACCGATGATCTCATCACCTACGCGCAGGGGGATAGCGAGTTCTGCGCGGGTATCGGGCAGAAATTCGTTGCGGCGGTGAACCTGACTCACCGCCGTATCACGCGCAACCACGAGGCGACCTTGCTGAGTCACCTGCCCGATCACGCTGACGCTGCCTACCGCGAGTCGATGTCCACGCGAGAGCAGTTGTTGACCTGCCTCACCCGTGCTGGAACGCAAAACTGCCCATTGACCATCACTATCCACGAGGAAGATTTGCGCGTGGTAGATGTTGGGGAAACTTTCGATAATCAAATCCACCACGCGGTTCAGCAAAAGCTGTAAATCGCGCTGTGTGGCGGCAAAACGGCTGATTTCTTGCGTGGCGGTAATATCGCGTGTGCGGTTCTCGACACGTTCTTCAAGGTCATCGATCAACCCGCGCACTTGATCGCGCATGGTCACAAACGAGACTGCCAACGCGCCTATTTCATCGCCGCGTGCTGTATCAGGCACGGGGACATCAAAGTTGCCATCGCGCAGCGCCTGCGTCGCACGGCGCAAACGGTTGAGCGGCGGAACGATCATACCGCTGAACATCAGCACCAGCACAGCAATCAAGACGAGGACGCCTATCGCCACCACAAAACCGCGAATGGTGAAGTAACTCAACGTGTAGTTGTAGGCAGACTGCGTAGTCGTTTGCACAATCAACGCGAACGGCGTGCCTTGAACGGGGGAGTAGAAGCCGACCAGTTCTTCGGGGACTGCTGCATCGCTGATGGTGTAGATTTCTGTACCCGTTTGCCCGACCAGCGCCCGGTCTACCGCCACCGATTGATCCACTTGCAAGGCGTCTGCCAGCACGTTAGAAGGGGCGATCACCACATTGTTGGCAGTCGTCAAAAAGCTGTAAGCGCCGTAGGGATTATTGTCTTCAGGAATACGCACGCTGTTAAATACAATGCGTGCGTTGCTCAACCGGACGATCAAAAAACCGAGCGGCGTTCCATCACGCCAGCGGATTAACTGGGTCAGTTCGACCACACCCACGCCGCGTGACGATACCACGAGGGCTTGAGGCTGGTCTTGCAGAAGGGCGCTGGTCGCAGCGCGGAAGGCGGGCGCATTCGACTCGTCAATTTCGCTGATGGCGGTTGAAGTCGCGCTCACCTGTGAGATGACCTGTCCGTCGCGGTTCAAGACGCGCACACTTTCAAACGGGCTGGTCGTCAGGTTGAGCAGGGTTTGCCGGAACAACGATACCGCGTCGGCGGGATCGACGTTCAGCAGGTTTAAATCGATCCCTGTATTGCGTTCGCGCACCAGCAGCCCGACGAGCAAACGCTCGTAATCATCAATGGCAACAAAGTCTGCTAAAAGCGTTCGGGCATTCGTCAGCGCAGTTTCGATGTCTTGCTTTTGTTCTGTGCCGACCCCTAGCAAATAAGTACGCACATTCTGCAAGGAAATTTCATCAATGCCAGAGCGTACCCACACGAACGCGGGCAGCGACAGCACGAACAAAGCGAGACTGAACCCGATCAGCAGTTTAAGCCAGATGGGTAAGGAGAAAATAGAAAAACCGGTAGATCGCCTGTTCACGTCGCTTCTCCGCTCTTAATCAACGCGCCCGGTTGCAAATAAACACGGGTATGAACTGCGCCTAGTGCTTCGTTAAAGTTTTCTGCCGCCAGATTGAGGACAGCCTCGACGTTTGTAGCAGACAGTAACACGCTGCCGATCTCGTTAGCTTGACGTTCGCGCTTGGCTTGTGCTTGCGTCTGTTCAAGCAGTCGGTTGTTTTCCAACGCCACGCTCAGACGGTCAGCCACCGTGCGGATCAATTCGACTTGACGATCTGTGATAGGGCGTTCCGGCGGCACGTTGAACGAAATTGCGCCCAACACAAGTTCGCGGAACAAAATCGGCACGGTCACGACTTGATCACGCTCGCTTCGCTCTATATGTACTTGACCCCCCATAATCGTGTCTCGAATGGCGTCTGGAATTTCAGTCGCATTGATGGGAGTCAGCTTGCCGTTTTCGTTAGCAAGGTCAAAACCGAACGATTCGCTGGCGCGTCCTTCAAAGAAGCGCCCCCAACCCGATGCGCTTGCTTCACGTCCTGTCCCTTGAATTTCGCTCAACTGGCGGGTGAAACGGTTGATCACCGCCTCTTGTTCGCGCACTGTGTTCTGTAAGTCACGGATGCTGATGCCATATTCCAACTCCCGCGAGGCTTGCCGCGCAAGGTTGGTGATTGCCGTCACTTCGTTGGCGGTGAACAGCGTTTCGCGGTTGGTTTGCACATCCAGCAGGGCGATCACCGTGTCGCTTTCCACCAGCGCAATCGTGCAGCTTTGACGCGAAGGCGGGATCAGATGTTCAGTACGAAAACTATCCTCCCGCCAGTTGACCAGCACGGGCTGCTGTGTGCGTACCGCTTCGCTAAACACAGAGGTATCGCTTTGAATCAAGGAGATGCGGCGGGGCGCACCGCCAAAAGTGAGCCGAAGCTGCCGTGTGAACGTCTCATGGCTATCTGGCAGATAAATCTGTGCCAGTTCATAGCCGAGATCATTTTGCACAACTTCCATCACCCGTGTGAACACCGTTGACTCTGCGGGTATTTGACCGAGCGTATCGCTAAAATGGCTGACGGTGTTCCACTGACGAATATCCTTAATAGAAGATGCAACCACGCGCTCTGATGTGCCGCTGAACGCCAGCAAGAACAAAATGATTATGCCGTAAATCATGCTGGCGAGAATAATATCGTTTCCTACGGTTTGTGCCGGAATAAACCGGACTGGAGTCGTAATGTTGAGCAGGGAAAAGTAGCGTATAACCATGCCCACGCCAATTATCACCGGTACGACAAAAAAGTCGCGCCGTCTTAGCAGCAGCCCTGCTGCTATCAACAGGATAGGCACGGTGGCATACACCAGCAAGTTGGTGGTGATGAGCAACTGCGAGAAGATTGCACTGGTCAGAACAAAGATGAACAGCGATTCGGCAATCCTTAAGCGCCCGCGCTGAATCAGCAGGTAAACCGTTATGAACAAGCCCAAACTGATAACAGTGATGGGGCGGCTGTTCACGATGGCTGGAACGATCTGCAAATTGCTGATCCCTTGCAGAAGGAATATGAAAACCAACAGCCCTGTGACGATCAACAGGGCTAAGTTCATCCTCAGCAAGTTAGTTGCCCGCTGTTGTGTAATCGGGTTGCCGTAATCATAGGTAACTGTTAAAAAGCGATTGTTTATGGCACGGATCATGACTGTGATGCTCCGTTGTCTAGTCTGCCGAGACGAATTGCGCCGCCCTGCGCCCCTAGCGTTTCACCAAGTTCTGCAAGGGTGATGCGTAGAAGTTCGTCAATTGAAGCGGTTGTGCCAAAACTCGCCGCAATTTCGTTAATCTGTTGTTCTTGATAGGCGGCAAGCCGCGTTTCTTCGTACAAACGGGCGCTCTCTAAACTGACCGCGAGACGTTGTGCAACTGCCTGGGCAATTTCAACCGTTTCGGCGGCGGTGGATTGTCCGGCGTCAACTTCAATCGCGCCGATGATCTCACCGCGCAGGATGACCGGCACAGCGACCCTACCTTTACCCTTATGAGTCACGGTTTCGCCTTTCCTTGCGTTGGTCATGTCGAGCGACCATGAATCGGCGGCAGTGAGCAGACCGCCTTCAAAGTCTACGCCAGTGATCGTGGAACGCTGGCTCAGATAGTCGTTCCATGTCGATTGCGTCAGTTCGCGGCTCAGGCGTTCATTTTCGCGTTGAAGTGCCAGCGCCTCACGCGCTAGGCGGACATTTTCTTCTGCGGTTCTGGTTTGTTCTTGAACGATTCGAGCTTCTCGCAGCGACAATGCCAGTAAGTCGCCAATGACTTCCAGCGCCCGACGATCAATCTCGGTAAAGCTTTCTGCGGACGTACTTTGCACATCCAACGCGCCAAACGATTTCCCGCCATCTTTCAGCGGAATGGTGAATTCAGCGCGGGTATTGGGCAGCAGTTCGTTGCGAAAGTAGACCGCCTCGCGTCCGGTATCGGTCACAAGGACGGGCGTACCGCGCAGCACCGCTTGACCGACCACGCTTTGCGACCCCACCGTCAATTGGTGACGCCGCGCCAGCAGTTGATAACCAATGTCGCCTGTGCTGGCACGCAGCACCGCTTGATCACCCGATTCATTCAAAATAAAGACCTGAGCGTGGTAAAAACCGTATTTATCGCGGATAAAATTGATGGTCAGCCGCATCATCTCTTGCACATCGGCTTGCTGCGTGATCGTTCGCCCGATGTCGGTTGCGCCTTGCATCGCCGACGCGATACGGCTCGAATTTTCGACGGTTTTGATCGTTGCCATGATGATGCTTCGCGCTACCGTACCGACCAGTGCAAACGTCATCCCGTTCAGCAGCAGAGTCAGCACCGTCGAGTAATCGTAAACGGGCGCTCGTACCAGCGTCCCTAGCTCAACGATCATGCGAAGGAAAACAACTGCCGTGATGGTGTAAAAATAGGGACGACGCAGCAGGAGTGCCGCCGTGATGAGTGTCAATGTTCCGGTGAGGATGCTGGCGGCACTGCTGAGGAACAGAAACGCGCCTAATGCGGTCACCAGCAGCCCGTAAGCGGCGGCTGTCACTCGATTGGTTCGCAGGAGGTACAACCATAGCACGCTCAACCCAAGCGTGATGCTGACACCGATCACACCCGTAGGCGAGAGCGTTCCCGTCTCGTTGAAATTCAAGAAAATGGGTACAAACGCAAAGATAGCGAGGATCAGCAAGAGAGTCGCTTGTACCGTGAGGTAAAATTTACGTAAACGAAAGAGTTCCGCAGAACTTGATATTAACATAGCCTAGCGTTCCTCTACTCCGTTGGTTTTGGGGGGCGATCCCAAGCGTATCGCCACACGGTTCGCGCCAAGTGAGGCTTGTAACCCGCGTGCGGTTTCTGCAAGCAGCGCATCAACCGTATTGGTCGTTTGCAAACGAGCGCCAATCTGGTTGAGCGTGGTTTCGCGTTGGGCAACGCGGCGACTTTCTTCATATAAACGGGCGCTTTCCAACGCAAGGCTAAAACGTTCTGCCACGCCGTTGACGAGTTCAATGTCTTCAGTGGTGAGCGCGAACTCTCCGGTTTCAAATTCCATTGCGCCGATCACTTGACCGCGTACCCGCAGCGGTGCGCTGATTACATTTTGATCCCGATTTTGACTCTGCACAATTCGTCCTTCGCGCATGGCGAAATCGAGCGACCCTGTAAGTTCTGCGCTTTGTCGTACAATCTTGCTTTCCAGATCGACTGTGACGCCCAACGCATCGCCTTTGTACGATAAATAGCTCGACCATGCGCGTTCAGTCAGTTCGCTGTTCAAGCGTTCGACTTCGCGCATCGTGTTACGCATCTGGTCGATCAGGCGTTGATTTTCCTGAATACGATTTTCGGTTTGCTCAAAGAGGCGGGCGTTATCGACGGCGATAGCGATGCTGTCTGCCAGCGATTGAAAAATTGTCATATCGTCGGAATCGTCAAATACATCGCGCAAGCGGCTTTGTAAGTCGAGTGCGCCAATGACAATGTTGCCTAGTCGCATGGGGAAAGCAGCTTCGGCGGCGGTATCAGGCAAATATTCGTTGCGTTTGTGAACTGTTTCGCCACCCCCCGCCGCCGCGATGACCGGAATGCCGTTTGCCGTCACCTGCCCGATCACGCTGCGGCTGCCGATGGGCAAGCTGTGCTTACGTCGCATCAGCGTCTTACCAATGTCGCCTGTGCTGGCGGCGAGTCGCGCTTCGTTGGCTTCGGAGTCGGTCAAGAAGATTTGCACATGGTAGATGTCGGGGTAGGTTTTGCGAATGTCCTCTACCGTCGAGTCCAACAGGTCGGCAAGCACGAAATGACGCGAGATGCGCTGTGCAAGCTGCGTTGTCAGCGAAGCGAGTTCTTGCCGCCCGCGTGACGCCCGGTTGACTTGCTCGTTTTGCCTGATCTTGAACAAGCGCAGGAACAAACCTAAACAGAGTGCCGCCCCAAAAATCACCAAAGTAAAGGTTGTAAACGTCGCAACAGGATTGTCAAGCGGCGGAGTCGCCATGAATTGGCGCTGATAAAATATGCTGAACGCTAGTGTCGCTTCCCCGACAATCATTGTAAGAACGATACCGCGTTCTTGCAGTAACAAACCGCCCATCATGAGGAAGAACAGTAGGGTCGCGCCGGAAGGAGCATAGCTCATTCCGCTTGGAATGCCGGGAAAAACTGTTCCCATAAAGACCAGCACAAGCAAACCGAGCGCACTCCAGTCTTGTCTGCCAATGCGGTTCAGCACAATCGTAAGCACACCCAACCCATAGACGGATATGAGCATAACCCAACCGAAAACTCCGATGCGGAAAGCCGGTCTATCGCCCGGAGTGAACAGGTTAGCTACCGTGTAAAACGTGAAGATGCTAAAGATGATCAGAACGGTGATTATCAAACCGTAGAGCAGACGTGCGCGGGACTTCTCTGCAACAGTTTTGTAATGTGCAACACTAAAGGGAGTTCTAAGCATTTGGAACATGGTTTTTAGCCCTCGCTCACGTTCAGGCGGACTCGTGCTTTTCGCGCCCTTAGCGCCTTGCCCAATTCGCTGATCGCAGCGGTCATCATGCCTTCAATGTCGTTGGTCGTTTGGAACTGCACCGAAATATCGTTGATCAACGCTTCGTTTTGGGCGGCACGTTGGCTTTGTGCAAACGCGATGCTGTTTTCAATGGCGACGACAAACTGGTTCAGCATTTGCCGGAAAATGGCAATATCTTCATCATCGTAGGTGTAGGGGCGCAGCGACCCCGCGCTCACTGTGCCAATCAAGCGCCCGCGTGAACGCAGCGGCGCAACGATCAACGAGCGCACGCTGAGGTCTTGCAGCTTGCGCGTTCCTGTAGCGGTCAGGGTGTCGTGTACGACCAGCATTTCGCCCGTCTCCCACACCTGCCCGACATAGGTACCCGACATGGAGATCAGCGGTCCGTTCGTCACATCAATGTAGGTGCGTTCCTCGTCATACTGCCCGATGACACGCAGTTTACCCGAACGATCATCTGCCAGCGCCACACTCAAACGATCTACGCTGATCGTTTTGCGGACTTCTTCCACCAAAATGCCAAGAATGTTGTCTAAGTTGAGAGTCGCTTGCACCGATTGACCAAAATTCGCAATGTGCTGCAACTGTTCGGCGCGGCGCTGTGCGTCGGAAAGCAAGCGAATATTTTGCAGAGCAATCGACAACTGCGCGACCATCGTCTGCGCGATTTCGATCATGTCGGGTTGGAAGAAACGCCCGCGCTCGTTAATGTCAAAGCCAATCGACCCGATCAACTTCCCGTACAGGCGCACGGGCAAAACCATCATCGAGTACACGCCCAGCTTTTGCAGCACCTCGCGTGTCGTACTATTCAGTAAGTCGCTCTTTTCAGTGTTCTGGATCAACACGGGACGTTCAGGCGATTGTCGCATTAAATTCATCATCGGGTTTATGCGAATGTCGATCTTTGCGCCCACCGTACCCTGTACCGGGTACTCACTCACAATGGTTCCGGTTTCGTTGTCAGGGTCAAGCATCACCACCGCTGAATGATCAATACCGAGCGCAACCACAAGATACTGCACCGCATAATCGAACAGGTCTTTTTCAGTGCCGAAGGTGCTGATTCCTGTCGAAAGCTGGTTGATCGTCTGCAAAACCCGTACCTGTCGTGACAACTGAATCGCGTTTTTCTGCGCGTCCCGCAGCAAACGCTGGTTTTGCATGACGATGGTGATCTGGTCTGCGACGGCTTCAAACAGGCGGCGAGCGCGTGCGCCAAAAACACGGTCTGACGGGAAGGCAGCCACGATCACATCTTCAACACCACCGCGTTCGCGCACGAGGATCAACACTGCGGCGCGGGCGCTATAGCCTTCGAGAAGCTGCATCAAAAACGATTGATGAGCCGAATCAAGCGTTTCGTAGAAATCAACGCTGGTGGTGTCTCGCCTATCGAACACATCTGCCGACTTACGCAGCCCCTTGATCGGGAGATCAACTACTTTTTCGCCCGTCGGCGTAATGATGTGGCGGATTGACGCGGTTTCGGCGCTGCTGTCGTCGGAACGTTCAACGGTGACGTGCAAAATGGCGCTGCTATCTAGTGCAAGGGTGGTACGCAAAATACGCAGCACATCCAGCGGATCGAGAGCGCCCAACATCGCCCGGTTGATTTCGTACAACGCACGCACTTCATCCAGCGAGGCTTCGGTATTGCGGAGCAGCGATTGATTCTCGAACACAACCGCGATCTGGTCTGCCAGCGAACGTAAGGAGCGCAGCAGAGCCGTCGAAAAGCGCGTCAGCTTTGCATAGCTGAACACGATCAACCCCGTGAGCCGCTGACCGATGGCTAACGGAATGACCAGCATCGCACCGACGCCTTGCTCAACTAGGTTTTGGCGTTCATTATCCGTGAGAAAGGGGTCGGTGTGAACGTCCTCAATATTCAACACTTCAACAGCGCCATACGTCTCGTAGGCGGGGTATTCATCCAGCCGCGCCGCAGATCGCAACCCTTTAAAACCAGAGGCATCACCAAAAGCGATGATGTTCACCGTATTCGGGTCGCTCTCGTCAATCAAACCGAGATGTACGCTGGCAAACGGGAGTCCCGTAAAACTGACAAGCGCATTCAGAATTTCGACGGGATCGTTCGAGCCGTAGATGGTGCCGGACGCCTGATACTGTGATTCGGCAATCTTGAGCGCCTCTAGGCGTCCTTGCGAGTCGTTTATTTCCATTCCCATACTTCTTCGCCCTTCAACAATCGGCGTATTTGTGCGGGGAAGCGATCCGGGTCAAGGGGTTTACCTAAAAATCCGTTGAAACCCGCCTTCTTTGCCCGCCGCATTTGGTCTTCGCTTGCTTCGGCAGTCACGGCACACACAACAGTGTCTTTGAGGCGCGGGTTGGCACGCAGTTTTTGCAGGGCTTGGTAGCCGTCCTCGTAAGGGAGACGAATGTCCATCAGGATCAAGTCAACGCGAGGCAACGTATCGGCAAACTGAACCACCTGCCAGCCCGACGTTTTCCATTCGCATCGCTGCACACCCATAAATGCCAACATACGAGCGATCAGCACAAAGTTGGGGACGTTATCTTCCACAACGAGAACATGCGCTTCGGCTGGCTCGATGGGTTGCGGATTAGTGCTAGAGCTTTGCGCGTCGATCATTTTTGCTCCTGATATAGAACATCACTTCGTCCGGTAGCTTATCCACGTCAACAGGTTTACGAATATAACCGTCGCAGCCCGCATCTAAACTGCGGTCACGGTCTTTATCCATCGCGTTTGCAGTCAAGGCGACAATGGGGACGCTGCTCAACTCAGGAAGCGTGCGGATAAATTGGGTCGCGGTCAAACCATCCATCTCTGGCATACTCAAATCCATAAGGATGATGTCAGGGGGTTGGCTTTTCGCCATTTCGATGCCTTTGCGGGCGCTTTCCGCTTCTTGCACGACAAAACCATAGTCGGAAGCCATCAGAATACGTCGCACAAGCAAACGATTATCAGGATTGTCTTCAATGTAAAGTACACGCGGCATGGGACAGTCTCTCTAATTTCGGTAGGTTTCCCTGCATATCAGATTATAACTCAGGTGTATAGCGGGAATCGGTAAAGACTTTGTTGCAAAAAACATCAATTTCACATTTGAGCAAGAATAACCCTGCCCGTTGACCATCATTGACTTGGATACGTATACTAACGTGGGTATAGGGACTAGTAAAGGAAATGATGATGGCTAAAGAGTACAGCAGCGCACCCGCAATGGTGATTGCACCGAACAAGAGCTATAGCGCCCATTTTCACACCACCAAAGGCGATTTTGACGTTGAACTGTTCGTGAAAGACGCGCCGATTACGGTGAACAATTTTGTGTTTCTGGCGAAAGATGGCTTCTATGACGGTCTCACCTTCCACCGTGTGATCTCTAACTTCATGGTGCAGGGCGGCGACCCCAAAGGAACAGGAACGGGCGGTCCCGGTTACAAGTGGAACGACGAACCGTCGGCACTGCGTTTGAAGCACGGGCAAGGCTACCTGAGCATGGCGAACGCGGGTGCAAACACCAACGGATCGCAGTTTTTCATCACCCATGCGCCCCAACCGCACTTAGACGGCAAGCACGCCGTTTTCGGGCGCGTCACCAGCAAAGAGGGTCAAGCCATTGTTGATGCTATTCGTCAGGGTGACAAAATCACGACATTGACCATCACCGAAGCCTAACGATCAAGCCTGACGCAAAGGCGCGGAGACGCAAAGTAAGAAGAATCAATTCATGAACTCACCTTACGCAGATCGTTATTTCTGACCCCACCCCCGACCCCTCCCCGAATTCGAGGAGGGGAGCAAGCAGACTCGTGTTTGCGCCCTCCCCTGA
>Ga0163147_10004235_pt1 | contig 18417 bp, 15 predicted proteins | sample OliLakLV19MP6G1_FD_148597 | JGI IMG/M metagenome (GOLD analysis project Ga0163147, IMG submission 148597) | Freshwater microbial mat bacterial communities from Lake Vanda, McMurdo Dry Valleys, Antarctica- Oligotrophic Lake LV.19.MP6.G1 | ecosystem: Environmental > Aquatic > Freshwater > Lake >...
GTCACCCTCACCCCAGAGGTGACCGGCGGCCCGTCACCCACGCCGCTACTGGGTTCAACCAGAACGCCGGACAGAGCAGTAGACCTGCCCACGCGCCCCGCAAACCCTAATGCGCCGATTATTGAGTTTTTCCGCGCCTCGCCAGAGTTTGCCAGCCCCGGCGGGTCGTTCACCCTGTTCTGGTCTACCCGTAACGTGACCGAAGCCGTCATTTACCGGCTCGACGCCACCGGCCAGCGCACGCTGGTCTATAACGTCGAGCCGTATGGCAGTCAAACCATCACGCTTAGCGCCCGCGAGCGCGTACAGATCGGCTATGAGTTGGCGATTGGGGCGGGCGCGGGTGAGGCGATTCAGCGCCTGATTATCCCGCTGGAATGCCCCGTCCCGTGGTTTTTCGCCCCGCCGCCGGATTCCTGCCCGATTCGCGAGGCCAATCAGACCGCCATCATCGAGCAGCCCTTCCAGCGCGGGCGCATGTTCTATATTGAAGACGATGACCAGATTTATGTGCTGTATAACGACGGCACGACCCCGTACTGGAGCGTGCATGAGAATCGCTATAATCCGGCCATCCACCCAGAGCGCGACGCGGCCTTTGACCAAGCCTTCGCTGGGACGGGCTTAGTCCAACCCGCCGCCCGCCTCGGTTATCTATGGCGCGGCCTCGATAGCGTGCGGAATCGACTCGGCAGCGGGCTTGCGCCGGAACAACGTTATGACGGATTCGCCCAGACCGCGCCCACCCGTCAAGAATCCTTCGCGGGGCGCGAAGATGTTTTCCTCACCGCAAACGACGGTACAGTGATCCAACTGCTGCCCAACGGCAGCCAATGGCAAATCCTGACACCATCGCAATAAAACAGTGATGAGTTTTAAGGGATGCGTGATGAGAAAGTGCAAGACAAATGGGAAGTCGCAAGAAATTTTGTCAGGGCTGGCTTACCAGCAGCCCTACGAAAACCATAAGCGATAGTTTTTTATCGGAGACAACCTATACCGTCTCATCACTCATAGAATCTTGGAGTATTCATGTTTAACGAAACCGCCTCGACCATCCATGAACGCCAAACTCAACCCGCGTTGGATGTGACGCCCGCACAGAACCCGCCCGATGAGCGCCTAGAAGTGCTACGCGCCCTGATCGCTTCCATCATGACCGTGCAAGCCGAAAAAGACCCGTCCATGCTGAACGCTCAAGATATACAGGGCGGCGCAATCGTATTGCTCATCCCTGATGCGCGACTGCTGGTGCGTTTCGACGGGCGCCTGACCCTCGACTCTGAGGTCGCGTATGATCAACTAGATATCCTGCTCACGCCGATGGGGTTAACGCCGGTATTCCGCGAGGACGGCGCGACGCAATTTGTGTATATCGTAGAAGGCCGCAGCGTCCCCGGCAAAACCGGCTGGATATGGAATGTCGTGCTGTTCATTGCGACATTATTGAGCGTGCTGTACGTCGGAAAGTTGCTGGGGTTGAATGAGCAACTGACCGCGCTGGCGGAATCAGCCCCGGCAGAAGCGGGGCGATTGTTGGGGCGCATCCAGAACGGGATGTGGTATACCGACTTGTATATTGGCATCCCGTATGCCGCCGCAATCCTCTTGATTTTAGGCGCACATGAGCTAGGGCATTATTTCGCGGCGCGGCGGCGCAAGCACGCGGCCAGCCTGCCGTTTTTCATCCCGTTCCCGTTTAGCGTGTTTGGCACGTTCGGCGCGTTCATTCAACTGCGCCAGCCGATGCGTAATCGCAAGGTCTTGTTAGAAATCGGGGCGGCGGGGCCGTTGGCTGGCCTGATTTTTGCCGTGCCGATTCTGTTGATTGGACTCGCCGGTAGCACCCTCGGCCCAATCACCCCCGGCGGGATGGTTGAGGGCAATTCGATTTTATACGCGCTGGCAAAATTCATAACTTTCGGCCAATTTTTGCCCACCGCCCAGACCGATGTGTTCGTGAGCAGTCTCGCGTGGGCGGGTTGGACAGGCTTGTTCGTCACCGGCCTGAACCTCATCCCGCTGGGACAACTGGACGGCGGCCACGTCATGTATTCGTTGATTGGCGAACGCGCCAAGCAGCTTTATTTCCCCGTCGTGATGTTGGTGGGTTTTCTGGCGGTAGCGACCAACGGTGATTTAATCATTATCTTCATGATGCTGCTGTTTTTCGGGCGCATACATGCCGTCCCGCTGGATAACATCACGCCGTTGAGCGCGAAGCATCGCTGGTTAGCGATTGGCACGCTGGCCGTATTCGTGCTGACATTCGTGCCGCTGCCGCTGACTCAAAATGTCGCGGCCACCGACGGCGCATTCGGGGCGCAGGCATTGGCGGCTATATCCGCCGGGGTAATTATCTTGGCGCAACGGTTGCGGAAATAAGCGATTTACGCCCTCGGCGTGAAAATCCCACGGATGTTGGGCGCGTAATCTGGGAAAACCTGTGTGATTTTGTCATTGCCCAGCCGCGCCAACATGATTTCGCTCAGGATGTCGCGGTAATCGGTGGTGACGGCGAGGTCGCCATCATCCAATAGGTCTGGCGCAAGACCAATCCAATCGGCATATAGTTGACTCCGCGCCCCGCCGCCCATCACGAACATGACGTTGCCGTGACCGTGGTCTGTCCCCGCGCTGGCGTTTTCTTCCAAGCGGCGGCCAAATTCGCTCATAGTCACGACGGTGACATCGGCCATCCATGATTGCAAGTCAGCGTAGAACGCGCCCAATCCCGCGCCCAACTCGGTCAATAAATCGGCGTGCCAACCTTCCGCGCCGCCCTGCCCCTCGTGTGTATCCCACCCACCGAGGTCAACACACGCCACTTCTAGGCCGAGGTCGGCCTTAATCAACATGGCGATTTGCTTGAGTCCGTTGCCAAAATCGGTGTCGGGATATTCCGCCCCGTTCTCCGGCGTATAGGCGTCTGGGTCGATGCCATTCAGCATCCCCATCGCGGCGTAAACTTGCGCGGCCTCGCGCTGGAGTAAATCTTGCGGCGCTTGGATGGCGTAGACTCCGGCGATGGCGGCCTGAATCGCCTCTAGCTGATCATCCCGCCCGCCGAGGTGGAAGGCAGCAATCGACTTGAGCGCCAGAGTCGAAACCGCCCCACGTAGCGATGATTGCAGCATTGCGCCCATGCCCAATGCCCGGAATGGCGAGTCGTTCTGCCACGCCGTGCTTTGCAGATGTCGGTTAATCCAGCCGGAGGGCGTGGTCTTTGACCCCGGCGTGCCGCGCTCCATATACTCCATCGCGTCAAAGTGTGAGCGCGTCGGGTCAATCGACCCAGCGGCATGGACGATGGTCAGCGCGTCGGCGTCCCAGATATCTTTCAGCGGCATCAGGGCGGGGTGTAGGCCAAAATAGCCGTCAAGGTCGATGGCGGTCAGGGGTTTGGTGCTGGGTTCTGGGATGGCGAGGGTCGGGCGCTTGTCATAGTACAACGCGCCTTCACCGAACGGGACGACGGTATTCAGGCCGTCCATCCCGCCGCGCAAGAAGATATTCACCAGTACATCGCGCCCGCCATTGGTCTGGACGCGGGCAGGCGTGGTAGAGGACGCGAACGCGAGTTTTGGAATCCAACGCGGGAATAGCGCCGGGCTGACCCCGACCACGCCCATCCCGAACGATTTGAGTAAATCACGACGGTTTAGCATGGCTCACATCCACTGGAAATAAGGGGAAGACATCAACAGGCCGTACAGCGTTGAGGAACGGTTGAGGCGTAATTCATCGTCTAACGGGCGGCTTTCGCCCATATCCTCGCCAATCAAATCGACCAACCATTGGCGCTCAGAATCGGCCAGTGGCGCGTGCAAAATCGCGTCTGCGGCTTGGTCAACCCACTCCCCTGCGGTGGTAGCGTCAGGACACATCTGGTCGGGGTCGAATCGGATTCCGTCGTACCAGCCCTCATCGGTACGCGCCATCGTGAAGGCCAGATTCCAACGCGCCAGCAATGCGCCGGTGTTAATCCACGCCATGCTGTGATGCGGATAGCCATTGGGCGGAAACCAGCGGTAAGGCGTGTGACCTAGCGGCTCAAGTTCCCAGATCAGCCAATCGCTATCCTCCAGTCGCATCCCCGGACGGAGCGCCCGTAGCATCGCGACCAGTAAATCTGTCGGGCGGCGGAATTTCGTCCCGACATGCTCATAAAATTCTCCCGACAAGAAGATATGCCTCAGCATCGAGGGGATATGCCCGCCGCTACGGATAAACACATCTGCCGTGCTGTCTATGAGTGCGTCGGGCGGCTGGTCTGCGACCAAAAAGCGGATGAGCTTGGCTGAGATGAAGCGTGCGGTAGACGGGTGCGCGGCCAAAAATTCCAGCAACTCCATGCCTTCTTCCTCACCACGCCCCTCTGGGAAAACATGCCCCAGCACGGTTTTCTGGCCCCAATCGTGCAAATCGGGGTTGAAGATATATGGCGCAGGCCATCCAGCATCCCAATTGAGCGTCCAGCCGGTCAAGATGCGCGAGACTTCCTTGACATCTTTCTCGATATAGCCGCCATCTACGCCCAGCGTGTGCAATTCCATCAATTCACGGGCGTAATTTTCGTTGGGATGGTCGGCGTAACTGCCAGCGTTGTCGAGATACATCAACATAGCGGGGCTGGTGGCGCTGGCGCGTAGCAAATCGACGAACCGACCCAGCGCGTGCGGGCGGATGACGGTGTTGTCATCCACGATTTTCATGGTAAGCAGGTCTGGGCTGGGGATATTGAAGTGGTCTGTCCAAAATTCAACCGCACGCTCATACAGTTGGCGGCTACTATTGGCCGCCCGATATAAGCGTGACCATAAAAACCCGTGTTCGCCGCGCCCATAATCTGCGGCGACAACGGCCTCAACTTCGGTGGGCGTGCCGAGCAAAAACGGGTAGAAGTACAAATGGGCGTCAATCAGCGGGTCGGGGATATTCTGCCAATCGAGTTGGCCGTCCAGCCACGCCCCAATGCCGATTTGCTCAATTAGGGCGATGTCTTGCGGGGTCGCGCCCCATGTCGCACGGTTGAGGACATGCAGGGCGTCGCGGTTGGGGGCGGCTTTGGTAGGGTGAGCGCCAACCCACGGGACGCTGGCAACCAATCCAGAAATGGTCGCTGCGCCAGTCAGCTTAAAAAAAGTCCGTCGTGAGAGTGTCATACGATAAGCCTTTGAAACAATTTCGAACACTGTTTAGAATACGTCGGATTGGGAGTCTCGGTTGCACCCAATCTCAATGTTACGGACAAAAACAGCCGACAAGTACCGGTGTTTTAATCGCTGATCGTCACTCTACCTGTATCACCATCCCGCCACGCCAATCATATTTGGCCTGCATTTTGGCGCGGACAGCCGCCGCAAGTTCTGGCTCGGCGGAATCGTCAATCGGGCGGGCGATGGCGGCGCGTTCTGGGACTTCAGCGTTGTTATCATCGCGCTTCCCGACGCTGAATCGCACCGAGGCATTGGCGAGGATGTTCTTGACCCAATGCGCGTCCTCACCCCCACCACTGAGCATATAATGACGCCCGTCGTGTTCGGTGAACCAGATTTCGATGCGGTGTGGATTGCCGGTCTTGCGCCCGATGGTGGTCATATACAAATAGGTGGCTGTCGGGTCAACTGATGGGTCTACACTGGGTTCAATCATGGAAAATAGCTCCAAAAACACTTTTAGGGATAAACGACTATAATAGTCTATATTTTTTTACTTGAGAGTAGTCAAACCATGCAAATCACTTTTGGGCGCGCCGCCCCTGCGGATGTCGAGACTCTCGTCAAAGCGCAAATCGCCGCTTTTCACCATGATTCCGTGTTATACCCTGTCGAACTCGGTGGGCCGCCGGGATATGATTCGATGGAGCGCACCTTAGCCAATGTCCAACAGAGCGAGTATCACACCATCGTGTGCGACGGGCAGATCGTCGGGGGCATCATCGCCTATGATGAGGGTGAGGGTCACGTTCACCTCGACTTGATTTATATCGTGCCGGAACATCAGGGCTTTGGCATCGGCTCACAGGCCATGCAATACCTCGACCAGACTTATCCTCACGCCACGCGCTGGACGTTGGACACGCCCAGTTGGGCGGTGCGTAATCAACATTTCTACGAGAAATTCGGCTATGTCAAAGTCGGTGAAAACTACATTGAGGCGGATGCCATCCTCTTATTCGCTTACGAACGACACATTTAACGGCTTTACTGGGTGTCGCTACCAAAAACGCGCTCGGCCTCGGTTAAGAGTTGTTCGCGGCGGGTGGTGGAGATGTCGCGGCTGATGAGATATTTTTCCAGCAATTGGGCATGGGTCAGCCCTTCTGGACTGATGCCCAAACGTGAACGGGCCGGCGATTCTACCTCTTTACGAATCGCGGCCAGATAGAACACCCCGGCCTGCCGGAACACTTCACGAATCAGCGGCTCATTGAAGGCCGATTCCTGCTCTTGGTTCAGTTGGACGTGCATCCGCACAATCGCATCGCGTAGCCGGTGACGCTTGATTTGGTCAGCGGCATCCTGAGTCGGGTTATCGCTCTTGCGTAAATCTGCCCACACCGTCACGAAATCACGGGCGGCCAGCCGGACATATTCCCATGTCGTGCCGCCGCGTGATAACTCAATGAAGCAGCAGCCTTTGGCGTCGTTTTCCTCGCCGAAGTCGATCCGCTCGATGCTGCCCGAATATACCACGGGCGGCATACCTTCGCGCCCATGCGTCAGATTCTGATGCTTATGGATATGCCCCAGCGCGACATAATCCCACCGGTCATCGGCCAAATCGCTCAGGTTAACCGCGACATCGCGCCCCAGCATGATTTGGCGCTCACTCCCGACGGTTGCGCCGCCGACGGTGAAATGGCCGGTCAACAGGCGCGGCATATCGCCGTGGGTATCGGCCTCTATCGCGAGTTGCTCAAGGATTATCCCCAGTTCGCGCTGCAAGAGTTCGTCAATCTGCGCGACGGTGCGCCCCGCCGTCACATCCATCTCTAACAGGCGATGACGGACGGGATATGGCGCGGCGGCGACGAAAACATCGCCGTTTTTGGTCGGAATCACCCGCCCTTCATACTCCCCGGCCACCCAGACATTCGGGACGCGCAATGTCTCGTAAATTTCGATGCTGGACGCCTTGAGCCGAGTCGGGTGCAGGTCGTGATTGCCAATCAGCATGACGACGGGCGCAATCTGCGAGAGGTCTAGAATCCGGTAGGCGAATTCGCGCTGAAAAGTCGGGTTAGGGTTACGGGTCTTGAAGGCGTCCCCAGCAAAAATCACGAGGTCAACCTCGCGCTGTTTGGCGAGGTCAATCATCTCATCCATGCGGTGCAAAAAATCTAGGACGCGGGTCGAGAGTCCTGATTCGGGGTCGGTCTTGCCATAATTTTCCATACCGACATGCACATCGGCGAAGTGAAGCACGCGAATCGGGGGCATGATAATTTTGACCTTCAGTGAAGCATAGCAAACACGATTTTTTAAAAGTATAGCAGATTGCAGTGTTGCTAACCGTGGTATAATCGCTAAACAAGTTGTACAAGCGTTCAGGATTTATAGCGTATGGCGAAAACACGAAGTAAGTTTGTCTGCTCTAAATGCGGCAAACAATCTCCGGCGTATATGGGACGATGTTCCAATTGTGGAGAGTTTAATACCTACCAAGAAGTGACTGAAGAAGTCAAGAAACCAGCCGTGCAAGAACGGCGTCTGATGAACGTCCCGCGAAGTTCCCCGCAACGACTCGCAGAAGTCAGCCACGAAGTCGGCGAGCGCTATACCGTCCCGATGGGAGAGTTAAATCGCGTATTGGGCGGCGGCCTCGTCCCCGGCAGTATCACGCTCATCGGCGGCGAACCCGGCATCGGGAAATGTGTCACAGGCGATACCCGCATCCTCGACCCCATCAGCGGCGCATACCTTCCCATCACCGATTGGGCAAAAACCCTCCGCCCGATTTTGTCGATTGACGAAGACACCCTCACACCCTCCCCAGATAAAACCCTCGCGTTCCACCGGCAAGGCGTCCGCCCAATTGTGGAAGTCCGCACCCGACTCGGAAAAATCCTGCGCTGTACCCTAAATCACCCGCTGTTGACGGGTGACGGATGGAAGCCTGTTGGAGCGCTGACAATTGGCGCTCGAATCGCCGCGCCGCGTTCGTTGCCGTATTTTGGCCGCCGTGAGCTGTCGGAAGTAGCGCTGTATCGTGCGGTTGATGAGGCGCTAGAGACTGGCGCGATTCCGGCGCAGATATTTGAACTCACCCAGCCGTTGTTGATGACGTTCCTTGATGTGTTATGCGACGGCTTACCAAAGGCGTTGTTGCCGGTCAAAGAACGCGCTCGGTTAAGCGGATTTTCGATGATGGTTATAGCTGATGAGAAACCGACCTTAGCCACACATGCCCAATCCCGCCCTTATAAAATCTCGGCGGTATCGGTCAAAGAACGCGCCCGACTCAGCACAATTCCGTCGGGGGCGCAAACGCACCTTCACAAGATGCCGCATCCGGCGCGGTCACGACATAGCGATACGCGGTTTTTTATCACGCCGTTTTTGCAACTCGCGCAGGATGTCCAACATTTGATGCTGCGATTGGGGATTATTTCCCAAATTTATCCCAAGACCGAGGTCGCGGACGGCGAGATTTATCCGGTTTTCAGCGTTCAAACCGTGACTCCAGAGTCCACCGATAATCATGTGTATTGGGACGACATCATCAGCATCACGCCAGCGGGTGAGGCGGAAGTGTATGACCTGAGCGTGGCGACTCACCATAATTTTGTCGCCAACGACTTGTTCATCCACAACTCGACCCTACTGCTTCAATCAAGCAGTATGCTTGCCAATAGCATCGGGACGGTGCTATACGTCAGCGGTGAAGAATCGGCCTCACAAATCAAGCTGCGGGCTGACCGGCTGAATCTGACCGCGCATGACCTGTATCTGTTGACCGAGACGAAACTGGAAGATATTTTCGAGCAGGTCGCTCGCCTGAATCCGACCATCCTCGTCGTGGACTCGATTCAAACCACGTACACCGAAACCATCGAAGGCTCACCGGGTCTGGTCAGTCAGGTGCGCGAGTGCGCGTCACGGTTGCAAAGTCTGGCGAAATCATCGGCCGTGAGCGTGTTCCTCGTCGGACACGTCACCAAAGATGGGACGATTGCCGGGCCGCGTGTGCTAGAGCATATCGTCGATACGGTCTTATATCTGGAAGGCGACCCGTTCCAAGCCTTCCGGCTGCTGCGAAGCGTCAAAAACCGATTCGGCGCGACCAGCGAGGTCGGGGTGTTTGAGATGCAAGGCGTCGGGATGGTCGAAGTCACCAACCCGTCAGAGGCGTTTTTGGCCGAGCGCGTGATTAACGCGCCGGGGTCGGCCATCGCGGTCACGATGGAAGGGACGCGCCCGTTATTGGTTGAGATTCAGGCGCTGACCAGCCCGACGCCGTATGGCAACCCGCGCCGGACGCCCAACGGCGTCGATATGAACCGTCTACTGTTGTTGAGCGCGGTATTGACCAAGCGATTCGGCTTGCGGTTGGCGGAGCAAGATATATTCGTCAACGTGGTCGGCGGTATGAAAATCAGTGAACCGGCGTCCGACCTTGCGATGGCGGTGGCGATGGCGTCCAGCTATTACGACACGCCCATCCCAGCGGATATGGTGCTGATTGGCGAGGTCGGTTTAAGTGGGGAAGTCCGCGCCGTCAGCCAACTGGGGGCGCGGCTGAATGAGGCGGCCAAAATCGGTTTCAAGCGGGCGATTGTGCCGAAGGTGCGCCGCCCGATTGAAGGCTTACCCAAGGGGCTAGAAATCATGCACGTCCGCACTGTCGGCGACGCCCTGAAAATCGCCGTCCCGAAGGCGTAAGGCAGATGATATGACAGAAAAACCCGCCTATAAACTTACAGAACATGCGCGGTTGGAGATGGAACTCCGTCAAATCACCCTTGCAATGATAGATGCGCTAATGCATTCGCCGGAGCAAATCTTGGATACCACTAACCAACGTAAAGTGTATCAATCTCAAGTTAAAATTGAGGGTAAAATGTATCTTATACGCGCAATTGTTGCAGATAAAGACCCATTGACTATCGTCACGATCTATCGCACAAGCAAGATTGCAAAATATTGGAGAAGCGACCTGTGAAAGTCACCTACGACACAGAAGTTGATGTGCTGAGAATCCTTTTCAGCGACCATTTGATTGAAGAAAGCGATGAAGATAAACCCGGAATCATCATTGACTATGATAAGGATGGAAATGTGGTCGGGATGGAAATCCTAGACGCATCCAAAAATATGACCAACCCACACGGCGTTGAATATGCGATTACGGGTTTGAAAAGTGCGTAAAATGACGCACATGTACGCCGATGCCCTAAAAATCGCTGTCCCGAAGGCGTAAGACATTCAAGGGATACCCCAATGCTGGGGCGAAAATCATCAGCACGATATGGGGGTGTGATACAATATCCGCAAACGGGCTTCTCCCACCCGTGCATTTCGCCCAAATCAGTGTAATAGAGACGCCTATGGACTCGCTTGAACTCGCCCGCAGAATTGCGGAGCTTTTAGAAGATAAGAAAGCCGAGGATATCCTCGTGCTGGACTTGCGCCCCGAACAGGTCATCGCGGACTTTTTCGTGATTGCCACCGGCAACAGTGACCGCCAATTGCGCGCGCTGGCCGATTGGGTCAAGACCGAACTGAAACTGAAGGACACCATCGCGCCGTATGCGGTGGAAGGCTCCTCGGCTGAATCTGGCTGGGTGCTGATGGATTACGGCATCATCATGGTTCACCTGTTCCTTGAGGAGCGCCGCCAATACTTCGACCTCGAAGGCTTGTGGCGTACCGAGAGCAAGGTCATCCTCAGCATCAAGTAGCCTCAACACAGCATCGGGACGTGGAACACCGCGCCCCGATGCCGATGCTCTTATAAACATCCAGATAGCCGATAGCGACACGGGCAGTCGTGGCATAGCCGTCAGGAATATTTAGAAGTTTTTTGACCTTCTGTAAACTTCCCACTGGAGACTTTTTATTATGACTGTATCTATTTGGCAGGCAGACGGCACGCAGCCTGTCCGTGAAGTTGATGTCCTAATTGTCGGGGCGGGAATCGTCGGGACGGCGGCGGCGTTGTTCGTCAAACAAGGCGGACGCGAGGCCGTCATCACTGAAATGCGTGATGTGGCGCAAGGCGCATCTGGGCGCAACGCCGGATTTATGATTACCGGCCTCGACGCCTATTATCACCACGCCGTCGCCCGCTATGGTCACGATGTCACCCGCGAAATATATCAACTCAGCCAACGTACCCATCAGATTTGGCACGGCCTCATAAAGGCGCACAACGTCCGATTCAACCGGATTGGCTCGATGCTGCTGGCAGAATCCGAGTCCGAGGCCGATGATTTACGCGCCGCCTATGCCGCCATGATTGCGGACGGCCTATCGCCCGTATTTCATGACCGCGACCCGCTGGGGCGGGGATATTTTGGCGCGATTGAGCAACCTCAAGACGGTGCAGTGCAGCCGGTAGAACTCGCCCACGCCGCGCTGAAAGAATCTGGCGCGGGATTTATCGACAATAACGAGTTGTATGGGATTGAGCAGGCGGCCGGGCATGTGATTGTCCGCACACGAAAATTCACGTTTCACGCGCAAAAAGTCTTGTTGTGTACCAATGCTTATTCCCCGTATGTGCATCCGTATTTCGTCGGTAAGGTCATCCCTAACCGCGCCCAAGTCCTCGCCACCGCGCCGCTGGACGAGCCGGTGCTGAATACGTGCGGCTACAGCGATTACGGCTATATGTATTACCGGATGGACTTCGATGGGCGGCTGATTATCGGCGGTGGACGCAAGCAGAATAAGCCTGCCGAGCGCGACACCACCGATGACCGTATCACGACGCCGGTTCAGGCGATTTTGGACGCCTATCTGCGCGAACGCTTCCCAGATGTGACCGCGCCGGTAGAGCGTCGCTGGGCGGGGATTATGGGCTTCACAGCGGACGGTTTGCCGCTGGTCGGGACGTTGCCGGATATGCCCAGTGTCGGGTTCGCCGTCGGGTTCAACGGTCATGGTTTGGCGATGGGCGCTGGCACGGCAGAATTGGCCGTCGCGCACCTGTTGACCGGCGCACACCCCGGCTCAATCAGCGCAGACCGTGATTTAGAGCGCTGGGCGATAGCGTATTTAGAATAGTGAGAGTTGAACCGGTTTATCAGACTGTTCTATTTTGGGCGGGTAAAAAACACCCAAAACTACCCATGTATTGTATGGAAAAACAGTTCCCATAAAAAAGCGGGTGTCATTTTTTGGCGAACATAAATCATCAAGAAATTTATGGCGAACACTTTTAGCTGCTTTTTCCTCACTACCCAACCGTTTCACTTCATTGAGATATAAAACGCCTAATTCCCAATCCTCACACATCGCTGTATGAGGTATTTTGCTATCTTCACACTCAAAAATGTAGCTAAATTTGTAGGGGATTTTAGCAAGCTCTTTGGGCTGGTCGCCAAACATCGTCATTTGGCGTAATATCGCTTCCCATTCGGGTTTCCACTCTCGATTAGTTTCCTCGATTTTCATATCGAGAATGCGTGTCGGGCGAACAATGCCTAATGACGTTTTATCCACCTCATACTGTTCTTTATATTGGTTGAGCGTAAAATGCGGTAGCTTATCAATAATTGCACGGCGTTCAGCCCAATCATTTTTAGTCGAAATGGGTTTACCAATAATATTGATGGTATCTGAGATAGGTTTGCGGCTCTCTTTACGTTGGTCGTTTCCCTTGCCTCGTGTCTCAAATTCAACATCAATCCATTGATATTTATGATATTTTTGGTCGTTTGACAGATAACGATATGAGACAGGATAGAGGCGTATCCATTCACTCGTTTTTGTAATGCCCGCTGTGCAGACCAATTCCTGATACCCCTTCGATGGAAGTGGATAGGTCATTACTGTAATAAGCACTTCTGTACGTTGCACGTCTTTGTTCATAAAGTACCTTAATCTCGTCAGCTACGATTGCATGTAATCTAAATTCCAAAACCCATACTTCATGACTCAAATCCGCATTCTGACCGTGGATACTCCGCCAAGTAGCAAGAAATTCATCGCGTGATGCAAAACCCTCAGCAAGTGCATCTGCATGAGTAATAGCACTGACTGGTTCTTTTCGCAAATTAACAAGTTCAATACGAGCAACACCTTTTTTCCCGCGATTAGGTTGCACACTATAACTTTTGCCAATTTTATAAACGGTTCGCTTGCCTGCTCGTACAACTCGACCTAATGACGCATCGAAGCACTCCTCTTGCTTAACTAAGCGACGAGTCTGTGATTTTTCACCACAAAGCACCTGTTGAAGTGTATGAGCAAAAATCATGATTTCACACCAAACCATATGTAACAGATTCCACATAGAATTGATTTTAGGGGAAATTAAGTGAATTTGCAATTTAACCTTAATGCTCTGTGATGTTCTCACTCTAATTTTGTCTATAAGGCGTCTGTAGGCGCAACGCAAAACCGAATAAGACATATCCTAATGGAGAACCTAAATAGAACTAGCATAATGCACATCATTGGGGATTTTCGTAGGGGCGAGGCTTGCCCGCCCGCTATTTGAGATGACATAAACGCTGGTTGTAATCATGCTGTTTTTGTTTCAGCTCTCCATAAGAAATGTCCAAAATTGCTTCAAAGGCTTATTATATGACGCTTTTTCGACGGATTTTTTCAAATTAACAGGTGCGGCGACCAATCCAGAATTGGCCGTCGCGCACCTGTTGACCGGCGCACGCCCCGGCGCGGTCAGCGCAACCCGTGATTTAGAGCGCTGGGCGATTGAGTAATAACCCTATTTCATCATCTGTTCGGCCATGCGGAGTTGCAAGGCGCGTGGGGCGTGGCGCAGTAGCCAAATCATGAAGGCGTTGCTCAATCCGGTTACAAAACTACGGCGGCGCTTGAGCATCGCGTCGATGCCCTGCTTGACCACCACCTCAGAGGTCATCATCGACATGCGCTGAAAAAAGGTCGGTTTTTGACCAGAAATATCCAGAAATTCGGTCTTGGTTACGCCGGGGGAGACGCATGTCACGCTCACGCCGGTATTTTTCAATTCATACGCCAGCGCATCGCTGAAATCCAGCACATAGCTCTTGGTGGCGCTATAGGTGCTATACAGCGGGGTTGGAGAATACCCGCCGATGGACGACACATTCAGGATATAGCCATGATTGCGCACCCGCATGTCTTTTGCGTACAGATGAGTCAAGTGTGTCAGCGTGACGATGTTCAGCGCCAACATCTCGCGATTACGTTCCCATTCTTGCTGGACGAACTCGCCAAAAACCCCAAACCCTGCATTATTGACCAAAATATCGACGCTCAGGTTAGCCGCCTTCACGCGGTCATATAACGTCTGGGCGGCGTCCGGTTGACCGAGGTCAAGCGCGATGACCTCTACCCCAACATTGTGCTTGGTGCGTAATTCAGTGGCGAGGGTTTGCATCCGGTCTTCGCGGCGGGCGACCAAAATGAGATTGCAGCCGTGCGCGGCCAATTGGCGGGCGAAATCTGAACCGAGGCCGCTGCTGGCTCCGGTGATGAGGGCGCGTTGTCCTTGAATGGTGGTCATGAGGCGAGAATCCTTGTTTTAGAAATCATTCTCATCATTTTATATGAATGTGAATTCATATTCAAGTTGTAAATATTTCCTCATGATTTCGCATCGGCGGATGCCGAAATCGAGGACAACGCAGGCGTTGTCCTCATAAAACCGATTTACACCCCGCCGTAGCGCCAAATCCCGCCGGTCATGGTGGCGACGATGCTGGTTTCCAACAATTCCTCGTGCGGGATGTTATAAATATCCGCGCCCAAGACCACCAAATCCGCCAGATAGCCCGGACGTAGCGCCCCTAGCCGGTCTTCCATGCCCGCCGCATACGCGGGGCCGAGCGTATAACCGCGAATCGTCTCGTCCATCGTCAGACGATTTTCGGGATACCACCCATCCACCCCCGGACGCCCATCCGCCTTGCGACGTGCGACGGCGGCATAAATCCCCTCTAGAGGTTTGAAGGTATCAATCGGGCTGTCGCTACCGAACGCGACCCGTGCGCCGAGGTCAAGTTGAATACGCGGGTTATAGGCCAGATTACAGCGGGCGCCCCAATAATCTTGGTTGGCCGGATAATCCGACGTGGCGTGAATCGGTTGCATTGACGCGATGATATTCAGCTTCGCCAAGCGCCCGACATCCTCTGGGTGGATGATTTGGACGTGTTCGATCCGGTGGCGACGTTGTTCTGGTAGTTCGCCGCGCTCCAGTTCTTCCATCCGTACACGCTCGAATACATCCAAGACCGTCCGCACGGCGGCGTCGCCAATCGCGTGGATGGTGGTCGGCAACCCGTTTTTGCTAGCTTTGCTGGCCTGTTCGTACATTTCCACGCCGGATTTGACGATGATTCCGAGGTTGTCGGGTTCGCCAATATACGGTTCTAGCATGTGGGCGGTGCGCGGGCCGAGCGCCCCATCCGCGAACATCTTCAACGCGCCAATCCGTAGCCAATCATCCCCGAATCCGAATCGCAAACCAGAGCTGATGGCCGCGTCGATAAACGGGTCGTTAATCTGCTTGAGGGCGCGGAGATGAAGTTGGTCGCGTGATTTCAAAAGCTGTAAGGCGCGGAGGCAATCTGAGCCGTCAAAATCGTGGAATCCGGTCAAGCCGGATGCCAACGCCAAGCCTTGCGCCTCGTGCATCATCTCAGCGATGGCTTCCAACGAATCAGCGGGGATGTGGCGCGTGATGAGCATTCCCGCCGTCTCGTACAACATCCCGTCCGGCTCACCCTCAGCATCGCGCCCAATTTTGCCGCCGTCAGGGTCGGGTGTATCGCGGGTGATTCCGCAGATTTCCAACGCCTTGCTGTTGACCCAAAATGCGTGAGCGCTCTTGCTACGCAGATAGACCGGGTGATAGGGCGAGACGTCGTCTAGGTCGTAGCGATTGGGGAATTTGCGATCCGGCCATAGATCTTGATACCAGCCGTAGCCAATCACCCAAGCGCCGTGAGGCAGACGGCGGGCGCGTTCTGCCACACGCTCCACCGCAATCTGTTTATCGGGGATTTCAAAGACATCAACCTCGCGCAAAATACGGGCTGTCCACATCCAATGCAGATGGGCGTCGGTCAATCCGGGGATGACCAGCCGCCCGCCGAGGTTATCGCGGCGGGTGTCGGCGCTGGCGAGGTCGAGCATGTCATTGTCGTTGCCGAACGCGACCACCCGCCCGCCGCTGATGGCAATGGCTGGGACGCGGGGCAAATCGGTGTCGTGTGTGACGATTCTGCCGTTGAATAAAATATGGTCAATCATAAAGGCGAGTCCTGAGTTTTGAGTGATGACGCTTGAGTGTAACCCAAATCTCAGGACTCGTCCCCGTCCATCCGTCCATCTAGCGCGAGGCTGGGTCTAGCGACGAGAAATATTGGCGCACCACATCGCGCAGACCCAACGGGATATAGTCGGACTCCAGCGCACGGGTGGCCGAGTCAGAATAATCGCTGAATACTTGGCTGTACGGCACAACCGATTGCCCAAACGGGTTGTCTTGGAAATCGCCCTCATCCGTCGGTAGTTCGCCGGGGTCAGCGGCTAGTTCAATCTGACCATCACCCGTGCCTTCTACGCTGTAACGCGGGGCGAAAATCGCCTCATATTCGGCCTCACCGCGCCCGTCAGGGTTGTTGTCTGGCTGCTCAAGATTAGGGTTGCGCGTTTGCAAGCGCTCGGTGGCATCCTGATTTAGCGTCGTCGCACCATCGCCAGCGCCATCCCCACCCAACCCTTGCTGCCCTGTGATGGATTGGCTGCTCTGTTGGCTGCCGAGTTCCGCGCTATCCCCTTCACCCAGTCCGGGCGTATCGCCGTCGCCGGGTTCTGTGCCAGTTTCGCTGCCCGGACCGTCACCGGGGTTGCCTTGTTCGCCTTCGCCGGGTTTTTCGCCCTCACCACTCTGTGGCGGCTCTTGGCTCTCAGAGTCGGCCTGCTCTGCGGCGTCCTGTTGGGCTTGGTTGGCGGCCTGAGCATTGGTCTGCAATTGCTCAAGCTGGCTTTCAGACCGTTCCCCGCGCTCAGGCCGACCTTCCATCGCCCGCTTCAATGCCTCTTGCGCGGCTTGAGTATCCCCATCACGGAGCGCGTCTGCGGCATCCTGTAAGGCTTGGGCGGTCTGCGGGTCAGTGGACTCCAGCGCTTGGGCGGCCTGTTCCAGCGAATCGGCGGCCTGCGACATCTGCTCTTGGGACATCTGAGGGATGCCTTGTTGCATTTGCTGCATGGCCTGTTCCAGCGATTCCGCCCCGGCGGCCTGTTCGTTGGGCATCCCACGCTGCATCGCGCTCAGAGCCTCTTGATTGGCCTGCTCTTGCTGAGTCATCTGCTCGCGCACGCTCTCGGCGGCATCGTTGAGTTGATTCTCGATTTCGCTCAAGCTGGCGAACGCTTCATCCATCGACACATTCGGGTCACGGAGGGTTTCAAGTTGGGTTTCTAGCGCCTCTAAGAGCGGCTGGCGCTGTTCGTCCGTCAGATTGGGGTCTTGGGCGATATCGCGCAAGATTTCCTCAACCGCCTCAACGCTGGTATCAATCGCGGCGCGCTGACGGGTGATTTCATCTGGCCTCGAGACGGCGGGCGGCAGCAGCAAGAGCATCAATAATGCGGCGGCTAAGGCCAGCACAATCAGCCATTCACGCACCTCCACCCGCAGCGGGATGTCTTTTTCTGGCGTCAAAGAAAGGGCGACGCTTTGGGCATCCGCCAACTGGAGGGCAGTCAGGTCGGGGTCGCCATGAATCGTCCCGTCCATCAACTCAAGCGCGGTGGACAGGCGTTCTTTCAGCCCGAAATAGCGGTCAAAACGGCGGGCGACGTGAATCAGTGGACGCGGGCGCAGCCATATCATCCCGAACAGCACCAGCATCCCAATCAAGCAGGCCGCAACCGTCAGCGCAAGATTGACCGAATCCGGCAGGCCGGGATAGAACCGCGAGAAACCGACTATCGCAATCCCAATCAACAGGCCGGGGATGACTGTGCGCGGTAGCCAAGTGAGGACGACTCCCCATTGGCGGCGGCGTTCCCATTGTTGGACGAGCGTGATGAGTGGTGCGGTTGCAGTGGTCATGGGCTAGAGTCCTTTACTCCAATAAACGAGACCCAGTTCTATGGTTTTTCTTAGCCAAATCTCAAACTGCTGCTTGAGTAATTCTTCTGAGTCTTTATAGGTGAAGCTAAATGGCGCATCGCAGATGGCCTCCAATTCCCCCCAAACAGTCACTTCTTCAGCGCTATC
>Ga0163147_10004237_pt1 | contig 18414 bp, 15 predicted proteins | sample OliLakLV19MP6G1_FD_148597 | JGI IMG/M metagenome (GOLD analysis project Ga0163147, IMG submission 148597) | Freshwater microbial mat bacterial communities from Lake Vanda, McMurdo Dry Valleys, Antarctica- Oligotrophic Lake LV.19.MP6.G1 | ecosystem: Environmental > Aquatic > Freshwater > Lake >...
CCTTGTCTTTGCCGATCTGACTGCGGGCCAGGACGCCGCTGTCAGGGTTGTAAAAGAAGCGGATTTCCTCGCCCAAGGGAGGGGCGTAAACGGCCAGCCGGTCATCGGGGCCGCTTTGGTAATACCCGAACTTATGCTGCTGACCGTTGACTTGCAAAATGAGCAACTGCCGCCCACCCGAAAAAGCGAAACTCGCCAGCACCCGGCGCGCTCCCGTGGCGGGATCGGAAATTTGCAGGGCTCGGAGGGTGTTTCCATTCCAAAGAAATTCCAGGAGCCTTCCCGTGGGAGAGGCGATCAATTCCAAGCGGCCGCGGGAGTAGGAATACTGCCATCCCTCGTCGTTAAAGATAAGCTGTTTCGAGGCGCTGGCCTTGGCCCGCCAGTTGCCATCGCGGCTCACATATTCGGCCGCGCGCTTGGTGTCCGCCTTGAACCCCATCATGCCACCGGAGGGCATGGTCCAGACCAGAAAGCCAGCTCCCTTGGGCACGACGGAACTCTCTAACTGCGGGCAAAACCATTGGGCGCCAAACATGCCTTTCTGCGGCCGGGAATTGAGGTAAATCAGTTGCAGGGGAAAGGAAAACTCCGGTGAGGCATTGATCGTTCCCAGCGAATATTCGGTCATCCATCCGCCTTGGTAGAGGGCGCGGCCCGCCTTCTGCGGGTTGAAAACCCAGGACGGCGGCTCACCCTGCGCGCAGGTGGCCAAACCCAGCAGCAGAAAGAGCAAACGGCCCAAACCCGGAAACGCCCTCATCCCGGATCCCCGGATCCCCGGATCCCCGGCTCGCACACGGAAGCGAGAGGCTCTTGTTTTGGGACTTGCCGGATCATTGGAGCAGCATTCCATATAGGGAAAGCGATTTGTCAAGTTTATCTTAACAGTTTTTATTGAACTGGATGTATGATGCCAAAATTGCCGGGCCGGCTGAACTCCCACGTTGGAGTCCAGCCTTCAGGCTGTTCTGAAAGGCACACGCTAAAGCGTGAACTCCAACACTCTGTCATGTGCCTGCGTGCTGCCGCAACTTGACAAAGAGAGTAAAGAAACCCTTGTGGTCACATGATCGTAACGCTTCGCGAATCTAAAACCCGATTGAGCCATTTCCCCTCAGTGCCGCTGCCCACAATATCGAAGCAAGGTCAAGGTGCCTCCCCGCAAGGCGATTCCTTCCGCTACGCTCCCAGCCCTCTACCCACCGCGAGATATGCGTCTGGGGTTGTGGTGGATGCGGGTTTGTGAACAACTCGTGAATAGGATGGGTTGTGGCGATCTCTCTCGAACGGCTCTGCTTTTGTGCGACTCTGACCTTGCGGCTGTGGCTTTGGCTCGGAGCCAATGGGGCAAGCTTGCGGCACTCATTTTCACTGCGCCTGCGTCTTCCCGCGACCAATACAATGTCCGTCTGATAACGTGGTTGGCTCTTTGACCTCTATGCAGTATGATCTAGCCGAAAAGCAGAACAATCTGCTAGGTCCTATAACGTCAGCAAACATTTCCTATGCACACCTATAAAAAAATCGAACTCGTCGGATCGTCTTCAGTTGGCATTGAAGACGCAGTTCAAAACGCGATTGCCAAGGCCTCTGAGTCCGTGCGGAGTATGCGGTGGTTCGAAGTCGTCGAAACGCGTGGGCATCTTGAAGCTGGCAGGATTGCGCATTGGCAGGTCACGATAAAAATCGGGTTCACGCTCGAAGACGAGACCAACTAGGTATTTGCGGAAGCCATTGCGCAAGGCACGCGAGATTTCGCGGTCATTTGCCAAATGTACCAGATTTTGTGGTTCCTCGCAGGATGCAAGTTTTGGGGCCCTAAGGCCCAACGGCCCTTGCATTCCGCAGGTGGCGGGATAGGATCGCGCTTCGCCAAAATGCACTATGAGTAAAGTAATAGACGACGATCGGATCAAATCCGTGACCTTCAGTAACGATGAGATCGCGCGTTATTCGCGTCATTTGATCATGCCTGAAGTGACCTTGGAGGGTCAGAAGCGGCTCAAAGCGGCACGCGTTTTGTGCATTGGCACAGGCGGCTTGGGTTCGCCGATTGCGCTCTATCTCGCCGCCGCGGGAATCGGCAAGCTAGGCCTCGTGGATTTCGATATCGTGGACTACTCCAATCTGCAGCGTCAGATTCTGCATGGGACCAAAGATGTGGGGCGCAAGAAGCTCAACAGCGCGCGGGATCGCATAAAAGAGACAAACCCGAATGTGCAGGTAGAACTCTACGACGCGCTTTTTTCCGCCGAGAACGCCATGCAAATCGTGGAGCCCTATGACATCGTGATTGATGGGACAGACAATTTTCCGACGAGATATATTTCGAATGACGTCTGTGTTTTCCTAAAAAAACCGAATATCTACGGTTCGATCTTTCGCTTCGATGGCCAGTGCACGGTCTTCGCCCCTCACCTTGGTGGGCCCTGCTACCGGTGTTTGTATCCCGAACCCCCGCCACCTGGAATGGTTCCGAGCTGTGCGGAAGGCGGCGTTCTTGGCGTATTGCCTGGGGTGATCGGTGTCATGCAAGCGATCGAGGCTATCAAGCTTATCGTTGGTATCGGCGAGCCACTTATTGGGCGCCTGGTGCATTTCGATGCGTTGAAAATGAAGTTTCGCGAATTTAAAATCCGTAAGGATCCGAAGTGCCCGGTCTGTTCGGAGCACCCCACGATTACCGAGCTGATTGATTACGAGCAATTTTGTGGCATCCCGCAGGCTCTAGCCGAAGAGGAAGCGGAACTGCCCGTGCCAGAAATCAGTGTAGAGGAACTTCACGCACGTCTTCAGCGGAAAGATCGCTTCGTGCTGCTCGACGTCCGGGAGCCGTACGAGTGGGACGTCGCTCGCATCGAAGGAGCTATCCTTATTCCCTTGGGCGACTTGGCTAGTCGGATGAGCGAACTCGACACCGCCGATGAAATCGTCATTCACTGCAAGTCCGGCATCCGAAGCGCGAAGGCCCTCAGGGAACTGCAACGCGCAGGCTTCTCCAAGCTGCTGAATGTGGATGGCGGTATCCTTGCGTGGTCGGATCGCGTGGATCCAACGGTGCCGAAATATTGATCTCAAAGGCTCATTGCTAGTGATAGAACCGCGTTTACTTCCCCTCCTCTGCTGCCCTGCCAATGGAATGAGCCTTCGCGTAGCCTCGCTGGAGGAGCTCAAAGGCACTGACGTAGCGGAGGCATTGGTGCGATCCGACGGCCTCGTGCTTTATCCAGTGGTCGGAGATATTCCCCAGCTGGTAAGCTCTGCCGCGATCCATAGAATCGTGAATCCTTAACCGCGAATCCCTTATTGCTGAATTGGTGATATTTTTATGACTGAGATCGAACGCCTGCGCCACTCGTGTGCTCACATTCTCGCGACAGCGATTCTACGGATCTGGCCAGAAGCTCAATTCGCGGCTGGGCCTCCGGTCGCGGCGGGCTTTTACTATGATGTGGAGCTGCCGCACCGGATCACACCTGATGACTTCCCTCGCATCGAAGCGGAAATGAAGGCGGAGACTAAGGCCAATCATGTGTTTGAACGGATCGAAGTGACTCGTGAAGAAGCGATGCGGCTTGCGACCTCTGGCGAGCTTGCGGGTCTGGGGGTAAGAACCGATCCAAGCAAATTTAAGCTCGATATCCTCGAGCGGATTCCTGACGGAGAAACGATAACACTTTACCGCAATGGCACCTTTACGGACTTGTGTGCAGGGCCCCATGTCATGCGCACAGGCAATGTCGGGGCCTTCAAGCTCACGCACGTCGCCAGTGCTTACTACAAAGGAGACGAAAACAATCCGCAATTGCAGAGAATTTACGGAACTGCATTCAAGAATAAGACGCAGATGGATGAGCATTTTTCGATACTCGAAGAAGCGAAGAAACGAGACCACAGGCGCCTTGGTCGGGAACTGAACCTCTTTCACATTGACGATGTCGCTGGGCAAGGTCTCATTCTCTGGTTGCCAAATGGTGCGGTGATTCGGCAGGCCCTGCAGGATTTTATCATGAGCGAGCTGCTGAAGACCGGCTACTCCCAGGTCTTCACCCCACACATCGGCAACCTTCAACTCTACCGCACGTCTGGCCACTTTCCCTACTATAGGGATTCGCAATACCCTCCCCTCCCCGAGCGCGAAACGTTGGAGGCTTCATGCGCCGCCCAAGAATCTACCGCGGAATTGGAAGCCGGTCTCGAGACAGGCCGCACGCGGGGCTTTCTCTTGCGTCCGATGAATTGTCCGCATCATATCAAAATTTACGATTCCCAACCCCGTTCCTACCGCGATCTTCCGTATCGCCTCTTCGAATTTGGCACCGTCTATCGTTGGGAACAATCCGGCGAGCTGAGCGGCATGACGCGTGTGCGCGGCTTCACTCAGGACGATGGGCACCTTTTTTGCACTGAGGAACAACTGGCGAGTGAATTGCAGGGGTGTCTGAACTTGGTTAAGACTGTTCTCACCACGCTCGGCTTAAGCGACTACCGCGTGCGGGTCGGCTTGCGTGATCCCAGCAGCACGAAGTTCACAGGCGACGCGGAGCAATGGGATAAAGCCGGAGCAGCCTGCCGCGCGGCTGCGGCGACGCTTGGGGTGCCCTTTACGGAAGAAGTGGGCGAGGCGGCATTTTACGGACCGAAGATTGATTTTGTTGTGAAGGACGTTCTCGGTCGCGAGTGGCAACTCGGCACAGTTCAGGTGGACTACGTGCTCCCGGAGCGGTTTGACCTCACCTACGTGGGCCCCGACAATGCCAAGCACCGTCCCATTATGATTCACCGAGCGCCCTTCGGCTCGATGGAACGCTTCGTCGGGATTCTCATTGAACATTTTGCGGGAAACTTTCCCTTGTGGCTCGCCCCGGAACAAGTCCGTATCCTCACGATTGGCGATGACCCTGCCCTCACCGCCTATGCGCAGTCTATGCATACGGAACTTCGCGAACGGGGGGTTCGTGCTGCGCTCGATGTCTCAAGTGACAACATTAAGGGAAAAATTCTCGATGCAGAAACAAGGAAAGTACACACGATGCTTGTCATCGGACATCGGGACCTCGAGGCCGGATGTGTTAGCGTGAGGCTTCACGGAAAAGGAAACGTGGGCAGCAAGCCGAGGAATGAAATCATCACCGAGCTTTGCGAAAAAATTCGACTACGTGCAGTCTGATTATTGCGCGATAGGTTTGCAGGGTTTTTGCTGGACAGAAACTATCACTTCCGTGTGAATGGCTATCTATGAAAGTTGGCGTCTTCTCTGCAATTCTCAGCGACCTCCCCCTCGACAAAGCCTTGTCTCACATCGCCGGCCTTGGTTGTGATACTGTAGAACTTGGCACGGGGGCCTACCCGGGAGATGCTCACTGCAAGCCCTCGGAACTTCTTGCCAGCAAGGCGAAGCTTACGGAATTCAGCTCTACACTGAGTGCCAGTGGACTTCAGATTAGCTCGCTTTCCTGCCATGGCAACCCGCTCCACCCGGACCGCACCATCGCGGCGGCGCATCACAAAGCCTTTGAATCCAGCGTCCGGCTCGCAGCGAAGATCGGAGTGCCTGTTGTCACCACATTTTCAGGATGTCCGGGCGACCATGTGGGTGCCAAGTATCCAAACTGGGTGACATGCCCCTGGCCACCCGATTTTCTGCAAATCCTCGATTGGCAGTGGAACAAGGTGGCTATTCCCTATTGGAAAAAACAAGCAATCTTCGCCGCGGAACGTGGTGTCAAAATTGCGTTTGAACCGCATCCCGGCTTTCTGGTTTACAACCCCGAGACTATGCTTCGTATGCGTGAGGCGTGTGGCCCGACTCTTGGTGCGAATTTCGATCCAAGCCATTTTTTCTGGCAAGGCATAGATCCCGTGAAGGCAGTGCGAGCCTTGGAAGGGGCCATTCACCACGTGCATGCCAAGGACACGGGACTGTATCCCATCAATGCCGATATCAATGGCTACCTCGACACAAAGCACTACGGAGACGAAAAAAATCGTTCATGGATTTTTAGAACTGTCGGATACGGTCACGGAGCCGACTTTTGGTGCGATTTTGTCAGCACTCTTCGACTCTGCGGTTACGACGGCACGCTCTCTATGGAGCACGAAGATAGTCTCATGTCGCCAGCGGAGGGGCTACAGAAAGGCGTCGAATTTCTAAAGTCCGTGGTCATTCGCGAGAGCAAGGGTCAGGTCACTTGGGCTTAAACGCAAAAGCGAAGGCCAAGGCAGGAACCTCGGATCTCCTCAAGCAATGATCCGCAACCTCCTTCTTGATTGGTCGGGGACATTGGCCGACGACTTGTCCGCCGTAGTTGACGCAACCAATGCCATCTTTCGCGAATATGGTCATAGGGAATTTTCGCGCGAAGAATTTCGCCAGGAATTCGAATTGCCATTTTCTCGTTTTTACGCCCGGCATTTGCCACAAGCCACAGTGGAAGAACTTGAGGAACTCTACGTGCGGTTTTTTCACGGATTCCAAGCCAACGTGACACTTCTTCCCGGGGCTCTGGCCTTTTTGGAAGCTTGTCGTCTGAGGGGTATTCGGCTCTTTCTGCTCAGCACAATCAAGGCAACTCACTTCGAGGAACAATCTCAGCGACTTGGCGTGGACCACTTTTTCGAGCACGCTTATGTCGAAATACTCGATAAGCGTGAGAAAATTCGTGAGATTCTTGCTATCCACCAGCTTAATCCCAGCGAAACCGCCTTCGTTGGCGACATGGTTCATGATATCGAAACAGCCCGCCACGGTGGGGTCCTCGACATCGCCGTTCTTACCGGGTTTGATCCACTTGAGAAGTTGGTCGCGGCCTCTCCCAGCATGCTCATTCGGGACCTAAATACCCTTCGCGCTTGTCTTTGAGATTCTATGATTTCTGATCTCTCACAAGCCGGCGGTCCAATCATCTCAATCGTGGGGCTTCGTCTTACGACGTGCATCGGGGTGCCGGACGAGGAGCGCTCGCAGACCCAAACAGTCCTCTGCGATGTCCATATTCATCCCGGACGTGAGTTCCACGAGATGAACGACGAGATCGGCGCAACGATTGACTATGCCGCCGTTGCCGAGCGCTTGCACATGGTCGCCAAGAGCCATCCCCGGCGCCTCATCGAAACTCTTTGTAGTGATTTCGCAACCATGATTATCGAAGAGTTCAGCGCCGCTCAGGTGAGAGTGGAAATTCGAAAATTCATTTTACCGAACGCCGAATATGTTGCTGTTTCCAGCATCTTCCGGGCTGATGGCGCCTCAAATATCTAGCCCAAAGAATCTCATGCCTGACAAAAAACAACGATCCGCTGTCTATTTTATCAGCGGCTCAGATGAAGCCGAAGTTAAGACAAAAGCCGCTTCGCTCGCAGTGGAACTCGCTCCGGGAGCTGATGCGTTTTCGTTGGAGAAAATTGATGGATCAACTGAAACGGTGGATGCTGCGCTTGGCAAGATTCACGAGACATGCCAAGCACTTCAGACTTTACCCTTCCTCGGAAGTGCGAAATTGATATGGCTTAAGAGCGCAACATTTTTTGCAGACTCTGTGATGAGTCGCTCTGAAAGTGTTCTGGATGCCTTAGCCCACTTATGCGCAGTCGTGGAAGCGGGCCTGCCAGATGGCATCACGCTTCTGGTCAGTGCGCCAGAAGCCGATAAACGCCGCGCGGCGTATAAGTCGTTTCTGAAATTCGGAATTTCATCCATCCACGATCGCCCGGAAATTCGTTTTGGCGGGAGCGAAGATGAAGTGATTACTTGGATCGCCAGCCGCGTGCGCGACCGCGGGCTTACGTGTTCTCCACAAGCTCTGGAAGCCCTCGCCTCACGGGTGGGTCTCGATACTCGCCGCTTGAACACAGAGCTCGACAAACTGGAAACGTCATTTGGCGTCTCTCATACCATTGAACTTGTGGATGTGTGCGCTTTGGTTCCAGCTACGAGAGAGAGCGGCATTTTCGATGTTGCGAATGCCATTTCGGCACGTGACCTGCCCCTTGCTTTGGAAACGCTGGATCAGCTCTTTCGCCAAGGCGAGCGAGGGGTGGGAATATTACTTGCCGCAATTATGCCGACGATTCGGAATCTCCTTTTCGTTAAAGACCTGCTCAGGAAGCATAAGTTACAAGCTTCTGCCCAGATGAATTCTTTCACTGCCGCACTGAATCGCTTAGATCCAGAAGAAATAGACCACCTTCCGCGCAAGAAAGATGGAACGTTAAACACCTACCCACTCTATCTTGCCGCACGAAGTGCAAGCCATTTCACATCAACCGAACTCCGTCGCGCATTCCGTCAATGTGCCGATGCAAACTTGCAATTTGTCACAAGCCAAACTTCAGAATCCGTCATTCTCTCGCGTCTTCTGGTGGGACTGATGGGACGCTGAGCATCCTGTCAAGCTCCTCTTGGGCGTAGGGAATCGCGCGAGGTCTTCCCATGTAGTATCCCTGAGCAAACTGAATGCCCATGCTTACAAGACGATCAAAGCTGGTTCGACTCTCCACACATTCCGCAACAACCGGGATAGACAACGCCCCCGCGAGTGCCTGAATCGCCCGAACGATAGCCTCGTTGAACGGATCCTCATCGAGGCGTCTGACGAAAGTCCCATCAATCTTAATCATATCTACCGGCAGACTTCGAAGATAATTCAGTGAACACATGCCAGTGCCAAAATCATCCATCGCAAAACGAAAACCTTCTTTGCGTAACGAACACAAGAATTCACTGGCATGGGCGAGGTTGGAAATGACTTCGTCTTCAGTAACCTCGAAGATGATGCGGTCTGGGGATACGCCCCAATCCACGCAGGATTGGATCAGAAACCCTGCAAAACTGGGATCGCCCAATGAACTTCCTGCGACGTTAATGGAGAAATCTCCCACAGAGTCTCCGGCCAGCCATTGAATCGCGCGAGAAATGACATAGCGATCAAGCCGCGCTGCCTGTCCTGATCGCCGCATAGAACTCATAAATGCCGCCGGAAGAATGAGCTCATGTTCTGGGTGATCATCAAGGCGCAACAGAATTTCGTGACTAAAAAGGACGCCCGATGCCATAGAAACAATCGGCTGGAAATACAACTCGAGACCACCGCTCTGCATCGCCTTTCGCAGACGAGCAGCCCAGTCTGTATCCACCATCAGTGTGTCAAGGGCACCCTTTTCCTCATAGAGCACAACACGATTTCTACCAGCCGCCTTGGCTGCATAGCAGGCGGCATCTGCCGAAGCCAAGATCGCTGTGGTGTCCTTCTTCCCATCAATTAAAGCGATGCCAATAGAAGCTCCTACACGGAAAGAGCGATGCGCATCGCCAAAAATCAAATCCTCAATCTTTTCAACCAAGCCCTCGGCCATGGTCGTCGCTTCGCCCAGTGAACAATCTGGCAGCACGAGCACAAATTCATCTCCACCGAAGCGAACTAGGAAGTCATTTTCTCTCACGGCCACTTGCAATAGTTCCGCTACAGCGACCAGCAACCTGTCTCCACTTTCATGGCCGAGCGTGTCGTTTACAATTTTGAAGTTATCAAGGTCGAGGTAGAGCAAGGCGCCCTTCTGGCCTGCTTGTGCGGCCGTATTAGCCTTTGTTAGAAAGATGGCTAGGCGTCTTCGATTGGAGAGCTTCGTGAGAGGATCGTGATTCGCCAAAAACTCCAAGTCGTGCTCGAGGTGTCGTCGCACCACGGTGCTTTTCACTGCGGCTTCCGCAACGGCAAGTCGCACATCCAACAAATTGGGCCGATACGGCTTCGCAATGTAGTCGTCAGCACCAGCCTCCAAAATGCCGCGTAGGTCCTCTGCCCTGCTTTGACCTGTCCCAACCAAGATGTAGTAAGACCACCCAAAGGAATGCGCGCGGACGAGGCGCGCAAGATCCAATCCGCTCATCCCGGGAAGTTGTACGTCGAGGATGATCAAGTGAAAAAACTGTTCTGCGAGCATGCTGCGCGCGGCTTCAGCCGATTCACACCCGCTGACGTGATGACCCCGAGAGCGAATAATTTCCTCTAAGAGAAGTCGCGTTGGGCGGTCATCTTCCACCACGAGCACGAAGAGAGTATTTCCATCCGGGTCAGTGGGCCATGCGAGTTCAACGTCTTCGGTCCAAATATCATCCATGGTTTTTTAGTGGAAGGGATTCAGAAAACTTCGCACGGAAAGATAAAAAGATCTGATTACACGACCGCTGATCCTCTGCTCAGCAAACAGGACGATTTCGGAGCGATCCTACCAGAAACTCTGCGGCACTTCCACCTTATCGCCGGGGCGCAGCTTAGGATCTTTGCTCGGATCACGTCGAACTTCCTTCACGTTCACAGTCGTGGCCGAGCCGTCGCGCAGCAACTTCACCTTAGACTGGTCCGCATACTCGGTAAACCCGCCCGCCGCGTTGATAGCACCAAGGAGTGTCAGGTCAGCAGTGAAAGGAACACGCTGTGGGGCGCGAACATCGCCTCCAACATCCACAAACCTGGCTGAATTCGGCACAGCGAGCGTTATGGAGGGATTCGTGTAGATTTGTTGTGCTTTGTAAGTACCTTCGATTGCAGATTGGAGTTGTGCTTGCGTCGCACCAAGCGCACGGATTTTCCCGATGTGCGGCAGATTAACGAACCCTTCACCATCCACTGTATAGACCCCCGTGACTTGGCTAATCTCCTCAGCTGGCACTCCGCCGATGCGGATTTCAATCTGGTCTCCTGCTCGCAGAACCGCATCTTGCGCTTGGACCCGTGCGTTGAAGCAAAGAGCCATGATCGCGAGCCCGAGATAGGCAAAGAATTTAGTATGAATCACTTTTTTCACTTTGGGCTTTTGAGGTTACGTTTGCCACAGCGACATCCTTTGCCTTCTTCCGAGCCTTCTTCTTATCTCCGGCGGCATCCTGCTGGTAGTAGTTGTAGTAGCTTGTGTAGTATTCGTAGTGCTGATCGTGCCGGACATCCACGTTGTTGAGCACAACGCCCAAAATATTGCCGCCGACGTTGACAATGGATTGTTTGACGCGTTGAAGCATGGCTCTTGGAAATCGCCTGTGCTGTACCACAATGATAGTCAGGTCCATGGCACTGGCTAGCACGGAAGCGTCACTGACTCCAAGAATTGGCGGTGAGTCGAAGAAGATAATGTCGAAGCGACCTTTCACCTCCTCGATCAACTCGACCATGCGCTGGGAATTCAAGACCCCTACAGCATCGCTGGGTATGCGACCGCTCGTCATGAGATAGAGATTGTCTACCTTCGTCAAATGAACGACCTCCTCTAAATCAATATCGGTTGTGAGGTAGTCGCTCAAGCCGGATTCATTTTCAATGTTGAAAAGTTTATGCTGGGAGGGCCGACGAAGGTCAGCATCCACGATAAGCGTCGTATAGCCGCCTTTGGCAAATGTGTAAGCAAGGTTAACCAAAGTCGTTGACTTGCCTTCGCCTGCTCCTCCACTCACAACAGTCAGCGTATTGGCATCTGGCGACTTCCGGTTGAACTCAATATTCGTTCGCATGATGCGATAGGCTTCCGCATCCGGGTTGTCGTCGGTGTCGTTGAGCAGCACTGAAATATTTTTGGGAATAACGGCGAGCACAGGCACCTGGAGAAAAGACTCCACGTCCTCCATGGTCTTTACGCTGGTGTCTAGGTATTCGATGAAAAAGGCGAGGCCGACGCCGAAGATTAGTCCCACGACAACGCCAAGAGCAATATTCAGGTCCACGCGAGGTCTCGAGGATGCTCCGGCGGGTTCCGCACGTTCCCAGATGACCGCAGGATTCTGCGGCATTTGACGTTCCATGGTCTGAGTCGAGAGCCGCATCTCTGCGGCTTGTAGAATCTTTTTAGCCTGAATATATTCGTTTTTGGCTTGATAGTAGCTCGTCGAACGCGTCTTAGATTCTTCCTGACTCTTCTGAGAGTCTTGAAGTCCCGCCTCGAGATTCTTTAAAGACTCCTCTGCAATCCGGAAGTTGGCTTCCAGGCTTGTCCGCAGCGACTTGATCTGGTCGCCGAGTTGGCTTTCCATCTTGTCCATTTTTGCCTGAAGGGACCTCACAGTCGGATGATTCACTCCAAGGCCGCTATTTAGAAGAAGAGCAATTGTGGACTCCGCAGTTTGAACCTCTGGCAGGATAATGGAAATTGTGGTGTCGGGGATTTCCAACGTCGCAATGCTGCGCATGATTTGATCGTCCGTAAGCTTGGAAACTTGTTCAAATCTTGCTCTCAACGAGGAGACTCTAAGCCGTTCCGTGCTCACTTGGTTTTCCACGCTGCTCAGGACTTGGCTGGCGACAAGTGTGGCATCTTCGACGTTGTCTGGGTTTAAGTCTTGAATGTTGTTTTCGCGGCGAAGTTTTTCTGCGTAGGCACGCAGCTCTTCAACTTTGGCGTTCTGCTTATCTACTTCCTCCTTGAGCTGAGAAAGCGAACGAGATACCCACTTGGATTGCTCTTCGATGCGCTTGCGCACATACTCCTCAGCAATACGGTTCGCAATCTCCGCCGCCTCATTGCGGTCTGTGCTAAGAGCGCTGATTTCGATCAGTTCAGTATTGCGCACCTCTCGAACGTCAATCGCTGCGCGCAGGGCGAAATAGACCTGTTCCTTCCCAACAATTCCTCTTTTTTCGTTCCATCGTTGCTCAAGGGCGAGGGCTTCGATTACCGGGTAGAGCATCTCTTTGCGCTGCATGATCTGGAATTGCGTGGAGAGAAACCGCGCGTCAGATCCCCCTACCCCGGCACCGTCACCGAAAACCCGAAAGGTCTCATTCTGCTTCACCTGCATGGTCACTGCGGACTGATACTGCTTTGGCAGCAGAAACGTGACAACGGATGCTGTGATGACAACCAGTAAAAATACCGAAATGATGAGGGGAAGGCGGACCCGAATGACCCGCCAATAATCTAAAAAGTGCAGTTTAATTTCACTGCTATCCGTGTTGTTCATGGGCAAATGGTTGCAATCCGTTGGTCAGAAAGTCATGCGAGAATACTGCCGACTCGGCACGATTGCAAGAACCGTGCAAAGACCCAGCAAACCCACCGACTCTCACATACGGTCTATCGGCTAGAAATTCACCCCAACGCCTACAAACGCAACATTGCGAGTGTATTCGTACTGGATGGCATCTGGGGAACTCACGGCAATAAATTGGTAGCCCGCATTCAGCGAAACATTCCGAGTGACTGCAAAATTCGCATTGAGTGCGACGTCGTAAGTGGTCTCAGTAAATGAGTCAATCACGCCGGGTTGGTCATTGTAATCCACTTGAAAATTTGCCCCAAGGCTTGCTGACAAACGCCGGGTGAACGCATGCGAAACAGTCAGGCCTGTGCGAAAGCTTTGGCTTTGCGTGACATTCGTGATCCCCGAGGCCTGCGTGCCGTAGCGTGCGTACCAGCCCAGGGTTGACGATGGGCCAAATTGGTAGCTGAGGTTTGTTTCGCCGTATGGGCCGACGTAAATTGAAGATCCGTCAACTGGGTTGTCATTGAAGCGCTGTTCGACACCTGCGCGAACCGACCATTTTAGGCGAGGATTGAAGACTTGATCGAAACCCACTAAAACAAAATTTCCAAAACTGCTCATGTTGCTTCCAGAATATATCACCGGATTAGCGCGATATTCTGCAACGATCGTCGTCTTAGGGAGGAGCAGATAACGGAAGGATTGTTTAATCGTTTGGGAGAAGAAGCTCTGTGTGTCATTCAGCGACGACTCAAGGTAATAAATCGCACTGAAGTTGTAGCCAGTGACCGTGGAAAATTTTTCTGTCCATTGGTAAGCCGCATCCATCGAAGTATTGGTTGCGAAATAATCCCCATCCACTTGATTCGAACCCCCGACGATATTTGTATCCGGTTGTGACAAGTAGGCTGTGTTGGTGTTGAAGGTGAGCGTCAGACGAGGCGACGCACGGTAAACAGCACCGAGTGAAAGGGCTCCGTTGAAATCCAGCTTATCGCCAGGCCTTGAGTAATAATAGGTGACTCCGCCGCTGAGATTCGCGTTGAGCGTGAGACGCGGGCCGCCAAACGTATAGTCCACACCAGCCGCAAAGTTTGTGTACCAGCTGGAGGTCTTGTTCGTCCTTGTGGTAAAGACGTTGTCATCAAATCCCTCGCGGACAGCAACTGAGAAATTCACCGGCAAGTCAGAAATAAACCCAAGAGGCGTTCCTCTGCCATCCGGGCGTTCGCCTACATCCGAACTGAAGTCGGACGGCGCGGGCGCCAGGAAAAAATTGCTGCGGGATACCGGTGTCTGGCCATGAAGCGAATGGAGACCAGGAATGGTGGCTCCGAGTGCGACTAAGGAGGAGATAAATATGCGGGAACTTTTCATGGATGAATAAGGGTGTGCCAGTGTTTTAATCAAAGTCTTGCGAATGACAACATTTTTACGCAGGCATTTCAAATCATTTTGGAGCCGCCATGAGTGCCTGCAACCTTGCGCCTGTAAACGTCGTGCCGGGTATAAGTGAGCTGACTTGATAGGCGCGTATCGCATCCGAAGTCTTGCCGGCCATTTCCAGCGAAAGAGCATAGTATTCGTGCGTCGCGGGATTTCCTGGATCGAGTCGGATCGCTTCACGGTGCGCGCTTTCAGCCTCCCGAAAGTTCTTGGCCGCCGTTTGCACGATCCCGAGTAGCATAAAATTCCACCTCTCCTCGACGTCGCCACTCGCGGCTCGGCGGAGATTAGAGGCAGCGGCGGGTAGGGCTTGTGGCATTGCGTTCAAGGTTGCAATTTGAAATTGCGCCTCGCCGAGCAAACGCCGAAGCCGCGAGTGATCAGAATTCAATATGAGGCCGGAGCGAGCAACGGCTTGGCTGCTCTCGGGGTCTTTGAGAATCAAGGAGTTTTCTGCCTTGAGGGATCGGTACTCGGGGACGGCATTTTTATACGTCAAAAAAGCAAGAAAGGCCGCAGCAACAACAGCGCAAACCACCCAGACAGAACGTAGGATGTCATTTGTTCGCGACATTTTTCCCGTCGGAAGGGCGGGGTTCGCAAGGAGACCAAGGCAGATGGCTGCCAAAAATGCATTTGCTGGAATCTGCATGTTGAAATCGAAGAAGGCATGAACCGCAAAGGCGGCGAATGCGGAGAGAGCGCCAATGGCAAAGGCTGCCGAATTGCTTTGGGGCCGACTCCCGACAGACATACGCTCCTGCAGCGCCCGAACGAGTCCCCTAAAGCAAGCGCGGCAATTTAGCCAGCATGCGATAAACAACAAGAGAAGTCCGAGTAGCCCATAATCTGCGAGAACTTGAGCCCAATCATTATGAGCGAAGGTGTCGTCCGAATACGAATCGTAGTCTCTAAGTCGCCGCGAGAGTTGCGTGAAAGAACCGCCGCCCGTGCCGAAGAGAGGTTCGATTTGGGCCTGACGCAGCGCTGCGGGCCAGATGCGCTCACGATAGGAATCCTCAAGCATTTGTCCCATGCGGGATTGCACCATGGGACTTTGCGACACGAGGTAGTAGGCTCCAGCGGCGCCGAGTGTAGAAACGGCAATCACACTCATCAACAAAACGCGCCGCCGATCACGAGCGCCGACTCCGATCGCCACAAGCGAGAGGATAACGAAAACGAATATTCCGACCGCAAGGCCCATCCAACCTCCACGGCTCAATGTCAAAATCGAACCAGCGAGGCAGACGGCCGCGGCATATGCAAACAGAATCTTGACCCACACGGCCCCGCGACCAAATGCGGCAATCCCTAGTCCGAGAAATGCCATCGCATTGAGGAACCATGCCAGATGATTCGCATTCAGAAAGAGCCCCCTCCCTCGCAAGCTCCCGCGATTGCCATACCATGACTGGAATTGCTCGCTGAACCACGGGAGTGGCCAGAATGTCTTTTCTCCTGCAAATTGATAAGCAGCCACGCCCACTTGCGCGAGGGCCGCGAGAAAAAGAAGAGTCACGAGAACGTATCGTGCGGTGGGGGTCGTGATAACGGTCGCCGTCACAATATAAGCCACGAGGCATCCCAGCACCATCAACACATAAAACAAAGCAAGGTCAGGCCCGGGGGACATCAGCGACCGCGCAAGGAAATACCCGCCCGCGACGATTGTGGCAAAAAGTGCCCACCCATCTGCGACCGGCGCCTTCCTCCAGAATACCGCTGCCAACGCAAGCAGTCCGACTATCGAAAGGAAGCTAAGTGCAGGTATGCTGAAGACCGTCCGCATGAGGCCACCGTAAAACACTTGTGACGCGATCACTGCCAGAGCTAGCAAGAAGGCACTGAGAACACGCATTCGCACAACCATGCCGCAAGGCGCCGCTCTGCTCAATACGGAATTGAGGTGGAGCACGAATTGCTGACCAGCCGGGCAAAGTGCTCTAAGTGGAGGTTCTTCTCACCCAGATTATCAGCGGAATTTTTGCTCGATGCGGGAATGCTCTCGGCGTTGTCCTCTGCCTCCGCAGCGGCCACGTCATCAGAACACCAAAATCAAAACGGCCTTGCTTCGCTCGTGCGGTCAACGGTTTTCGTGGCTAGGGAGGCGGACGCTACATTGCCTGCGTATTTTATTTCGCCGTCGAAGGCGCATTTGCGCTTCCAAGGTCAATAATGGCATAGCCCACTTCGCGCGCGGCAAGCACTTTCATCGTTGCATTAATGGGCACCGCTTCAGCGGAGTCGAGCAGCGAATCGCCGGGCTTATTGATAAGCGATCTTGATCGATCTGCCCTCCCCTTTTTTCCCAAACTGAAAATCCTTTTCCGTGTTTCTATTTTATGGGACTGACCCTTTTTCCTCGCGCGCTGAGCACCGAGCCGCCGCGGGCGGCTGGGGCAGACTGTGCGAAGCACTGCCCTGAGGGCGAGACTCGACGGGAGTCGAGCGAGTCAACGCTCCGCTTGCGGAGCGCGGCGAGATCAGGCGGCCCTGTGCCTCACCGCTGTTATGTGATGTCATCGCCAAGCAGGTCCCGTGACAGGGCGCAAATCGTGTGGCTCCCTCCGAGCAAGCGCGAGGGTGGTTTTTATTCGTAACGCTGCCGCGTTGCGCGGGTGGATTTGTCAACTTTTGCACACTGACCCCCAGTTTCCCACCTTACCTTTGTACCTGCCACCCAGGCAAGTCCGTCAATTTGCGGGTTTTTTTCCGAAAAAAGAGTCTGAGAGACCCCTGAGAAAGCGACTCCAAGAACGGCCTCCTAATGCGAAGAGACACATGCTAAAGCCGTCAAAAACAAGCTAGTTTTGGACACCGATGTTTGGTCCTTCAAACCTGCTAATCCAGTGCCATTCTCGCCTGACCCCTAACGCCCGTCTCTTACGATAACCTCAGTTTTTGGAAAGGGATGTTTGCGCCATTGAATTGTATGTTTGAGCGCACCGGCAACAAAGGCTTTGGTCTCACCATCTTGTTCTGCAAGAACTGTTGAAAATGTTTCATCTCCCAGACGCACGAGCAGAGCCACACATTCACTATTCCATGTTTGGCCGAACTCCCCTTTCATTCCTCGATCTGCAGATACCAAGAAAGCGCGAAGTGCACTAGTGTCCCCTTGCATTGCAGCTCGAAATAGGGCGTCGTTTTCACGCACTTTTAGGTTCGGCTTACCTAGGATCTCATCAAACCACGTTCGATATCTTCCCTCCGCGAAAGCAGATTTCTTCGGGAAATAGTAATCATAGAGTTTTTTAGATTGCTGCGATGGCGTTGCACAACCTGAAAAAACAAGTAGCAAACTCATCAGGGCGATAACGAATCTAACTTTCACGATTCAAGGAGGGCGTCGCGTTTGATCTCCGCATGCTACGGAAGCATTGCGCACTTTATTGGGGGAGTGGTGGCAGCTGTAATATTGCTCTGAATATTGATCGTCGTCCCTCCTCCTCCCGGAACTGTGGGATTGGACGACCAATTGGACGCGGTGCCCCAAAGCTGGGTCCCGGAGGCTGTCGAGGTCCAGTTGCCGTCTGTCTGAGCGAAAGCCGAGCTCATGCTGAGGAACGCGGCGGCTCCGAGGAGTATCACTCGGAAAAGTCCCGAGGTGGAAGGACGTGGCAAAGAGTTTAAGTTTGTTCTCATCTTCTTTAATTAATTCTCAGAATCCCCGAGCGACGTCAGATAGGGGTCAATCCGAGCATGTGATCATTGTTACTTTGAGACCTCTTGTTTTCCTGTCTCCCCCATTTCGAAATCCAGCCATCGCTCGGGTGACATTGCTGCGGGGCCCCATCTCCAAGCGATCAAGAATCCATTCATGTACAACAATCGTACGACTTTTCACCAACCAGACAAGCGCCTGTTTGCGTTTGTCATTCTTTCGCAGCCTTCACTTCCTTGATCCCTGCCAGCCCAAGCGCTCTTATTCCTGCCTGCCTGCAGCAGCCTCTCGGCCTCTATCTCGTCATGCCGACTCACGGCCTCTCCCTCAA
>Ga0163147_10004240_pt1 | contig 18408 bp, 16 predicted proteins | sample OliLakLV19MP6G1_FD_148597 | JGI IMG/M metagenome (GOLD analysis project Ga0163147, IMG submission 148597) | Freshwater microbial mat bacterial communities from Lake Vanda, McMurdo Dry Valleys, Antarctica- Oligotrophic Lake LV.19.MP6.G1 | ecosystem: Environmental > Aquatic > Freshwater > Lake >...
GGCCTCGCGGATCTTGCGCGCCAGTGAACGTTCCTTGCTGAGCAGCAGGAGTTTCGCGACTTGCTGGGTGATGGTGGAGCCGCCCTGAATGACGCTTCCGGCGCGCAAGTTGGCCCAGGCCGCGCGTGTGATGCCCAGATAGTCGATGCCACCGTGCTCGAAAAATCGGACATCTTCGGCGGCGACGAAGGCGCGTCTAACCACCTCAGGAACGTTTTCGATCGGGACAAGGGTGCGCTTTTCCACAAAGAACTCGCCGATGGTCTCGCCGTCGGCCGACAGGACATGGCTGGCCCGCAAGGGGCTGTAGTCCGTCACTGCGTTCAAGTTGGTGGGCAAGTCGGACTCGAACTCCTGGTAAGCCCAGACAACGAGGCCGACGGCCAGTGCCGCGATGCCGAGGGTGACAGAGAGAATCAGCCGACCAAATGTGGCGACAAAGCGACGGATAAACCGCTTTCGTGTCGGGAAACTTGTTTTCTCGCGTGTATCACCCACCATTTGTCTATGGGCCGTGTGTGGCGAATCGTCAATTTCGTGCGTGTAATCGCGTGCGCACTCTCGTGCTTGCTTGCTTCGGTTGCGGTTGCCGAACCTTCGAAGGCTGTCGCCGGAACGGAACTTCCGAAGGCTGCCGTTTGTGAAAACGCGCAAGGCTTTGTGGTTGAGCGCTTCCAGAACGTCGAGCATGTGGGCTTGCTCGAGCCGATGACGGTGGCCCTGCCTGCCACCGTGGCAGAGCGGCTCGCGTTTGCGACACCGTTGCGCTTTGTCGGCCCGGCGATGTTGATATCCGATGAAACGCCAACACCGCTCGCCCGGTATCGCGTGCAGGGGCGCTTCACCCGGTCGCCCGGGATGGCCGTGAAGTTGTCCATCGACATCGTGTTGCTCGACTCGCAGGGGGCGCCCGTCCGCGTGGTGGGGCATTCTGAACGATCCGTGGCCCGTTCTGGGCTGGCAAGCGCTGCGGTGCAAATCGCGGTCGAAGCGTTTGCGTCGGTTCCGGGACTGTCGACACCCACGATGGGTCTGGCAGCCACCCGTCCGTTCTCCCGCGATCCCTACGCATTCTTGTGGTACGGGCGAGGTTTGTTGTCCGCACTCCAGAACACCAGGGGTGGCAGTGATCGGGCGCTTTCGGAGTTCAATCGGTCTCTTGTCGTGGATCCGCAGGTCCCAGAGACACGACGTCTTTACGGTTTGCTGCACCTCTTGCAGGGGCGCCCCGGGCATGCCCGCACCCATTTCAGTCTCGCGATCGACGTTCGACCGGACTATACGCTGGCGTACCGATCTCTCGCGGCGCTTGATCGCTCGACCGGTGATCCGGCCGCAATCGAGCGCTACCTCAACGTCCTCCGTCTCGATCCCATTGACATCGACGCCCGTCGTACACTTGGCGAACTGTACTACGAAAAAGGCGAGTTGGACCTCGCGCAGCAAACCCTCGAAGCCGTGGTCGCGTTCAACGGAGACGATCTCAAGGCGCGACGCGTTCTCGCATTGGTGTTGTCGGCCCGTCAGGCGGGCGGCGCTCTTGTCAGTCAACTGGAAGAAGTCGTGCGACTCGACGCGAACAACGTTGATGCCCAGATGGATCTGGGTGCGGCCTATCTGGCGACCGGAATGACCGACAAGGCGATCGCAATCTACGAATCCGTGTTGAAGCTGGAGCCTCGCCATCTCGATGCCCTGAAGCTTTCCGGCGATCTGGCGCGCAACGGTGGCCGGGATACCGATGCGATTGCGCGGTACACCCGGTTGCACCGTTTGGCCCCGCAGGATCCGCGTCCATTGTTTCTGCTGGGTGCGCTCTTTTCACGCTCGGGAAACCACGTAGCGGCGCAGCGGATGTTCGAGGAAGCAGCACTTTATCCCGGGCTTCGAGCCGAGGCCTACGCCAACCTCGGTGCGGTGGCGTTGCAAATGGGGGATGGCCGTCAGGCACGATGGTATTTGCAACGGGCGATTCGCTGGGACGCAGGCAATGTCACGGCCCGGTTTAACCATGCACTTGTCTTGCGAGCTTTTGATCAACCTGCGCTGGCGCTTGGCGAAGTGCGGATTGCCGAGAAACTGGCGCCCAACGATGCGGGCCTGCGATTTCTCGCCGGTGTGCTGAACCTTCGACTGGGACTGACCGATGCGGCCTCGAGGGATTTTCTTGGCGTGCTGGAACTGGAACCCAATCACATCGATGCGCGCCAAAACCTGACCTTGCTTGGGGTCGTTTTGGCTCCCCATCGCGAGTTGACGATGGCAGGTCCGGGGGGCTCCCCGCTTACGGGGCCGTAGTACGGTTCCACGCGATGCGGGCCAGCCAATCCTCTGTGCGCAGACGTTCCGCTTCCGATTGCACCGTGGGCAACAGCTGTTCGGCTGCACGCTGACTGGCGTCGAGATCGCCCGCAGTGAAGGCCGTGTCCGCCAACACTCGCAGGCATTCGCGTTGAAAGATTTCGGGTAGGGGGATGAAACCCGTTGGATTTGCCCCGGTGTCCTGGGGGGATGGGCAGGCCGAAAGCAGTTCCGCGGTCGCGAGTTTCGGATCGCGGCGGGCAAGCTGTCGTCCCAGCAGATACGGGGCAAGCCGCTCGGATGGATTGTTTTCGGCAAACCGACCGAGCAAGAAAACGACGAGTCCGGGGTCGGTAAAAGCCGACGGTCCATCTCCGAACAGCACCCGACCAATCGTATTGCGAGAGGTGTCGTCGGCCAGTGCTCGGCTTCGAGCGAACAGTGTTCGCAGTTCCGCTTCGCTGCTTGCGAGCGGCCTGGTCTCGTCCAGGATCGCCTGGACACCCTTCCAGTCGTGCTGGAAGTAGCGGAGTCGCGCCAACAGATCACCGGCTCCGGCCCGGATGGGATGGGTGAGGGTCGCGTCTTGAAACAATGCTTGCGCCGTATCGGCGGCGCGTTGCCGTTGATTTCCCGCTGCCAGTGATTCGGCCAGCGCCAATCGGTGTCTGGGCTCTCCCGGATCATCCGCACAAACCGATTCAAGCAGGGCGATGGCGCGTTCGGGATCGGCGTCGCGCAGGTCGTGTGCTTCTTCTCGTCGAACCGCGATCGAGCGCGCGCACACCTTTTTGAAAATCGCGGGCTCGCGGAAGATTTCCCGGGCGGCTTGCTGCCCCATTTCATCGCGGGGTTGTCCTGCCAAAAAGGCGCGCCATTCCCGGTCGAGCTGCGAAAGGTCCTTGCCGTAAGCCGCTGGATAGTCGCCCGCGCTTCGATACAGGGTGCGCAGGCGATCGGCACCATGGGCTTGCAACAAGAAGTGGCAGAAGGATGCGGCCAGCGTGTAGGCGTTCGCGCCCGCGTGCAATGAGAAGCCTGCACCGACGACCGAGGCGAGTTCGGGGGCGCGTCCATTCTCGATGATGCTGCGTGCGCTTTGGTGCAACGTTTGGCGTCCCCTCGGATTGCCGAAGTCCGCCGCCTCGGCAACCCCTTCGATGAGACCGCTGGCCAGGGTTGGAACCCCATCCCGAAACGACAGTGCCACGCCAAACCAGGGATCACCGAACGCGGCTGCGAAGACGTGCGCCAGCTCGTGTCGCAAACGGCCGTCAGGAAAATCCGAGACGTGGATGAAGATCTCGCGGCGCCAGGGTTTGGCGAAGAGGGTGTTGGCGGCCCCGACGAGTTTCTTTTTTTCGTCGGCGTTCGCGAATCGAAACACACGAATGGGTCCACTCGGTTCAACACCCAGGATTTTCTGCAGCTGGGAGTACCGAAATTCAAGGTCGCGCTCGAAAAGCAGGCGTTCGGCCGGTGTTTCCTCGTCGTGTGGATTGCTGTGAATGATGAAATGCGACGTTCGCCGGGTCCGGGTCAGCGTCGCCAAAATGTCGCCCGCGTCCCGGTGGAACCCAAGGGTTCCGCGCGCCGCGAAAAGGCCGAGGCTAAGCGGGACCATCAAGCCCGCAAGTATCCGCGGCCCCCATCGGCGGTTCCTGAGTGCGTGTGATACGAATATGGCGGTGGCGATCCAGCAGAGGTTCACGAGCCGAAACTGCAACAGCAAGGTGGTCGGCGACAATGCTTCGTCATAGATGGGGCCCGGGAAGAATCCGCCAAAGGGATCGAATAGATGGACCGGCGGATCCCGATAAAGACGAAGCAAGCTCCACCCGATCGACACCACCGGAATGCTCCAGGCCAGCCATCGACCGTGACGTGGCCCGTGGAGCGCGCACAAGACACCGATGGGCGTTGCGAAGAGCACGGTGCCAAGGGGCAGCAGGGCAAAAAATCCGAGACCAGCCGGGATGTTGCAGTTTTTGACTCGGGCCGCATTGAGCAACAGGAGCACCAGCGGGATTGCCAGCAGCAAAAGGGTACTTGCAAGCGCGTGACCGAGCGAAGGCCAAAGCGCCGGCTGTTCGCCCCGCTTGCGGGCGCGAGCAACGCTGCCGTGCCCGAGATCGATCGCGAAAAATGCTGCGACAAGACCCACGGCGAAGCTGGACTCAAAGCCGAGCAGGTTGAAAAGCGGTACGAAGCAAAGCGCGATTGAGCCCGCGGTCACGACACCACCCCAGACCAGTTTCCGCCAGCCCAGTTTGTCGCGAACAGTGTGCAATAGGTTGACCGTTGCCAAGGGGACGCCTACCATCGATTTTCAGTACCACTATCCAACAGCATGTCGCAGGATTCTGACCGTCGGTTCGAACCGAGAACGCCCATTGAACTCAAAGTTGAGTACAAGCGGCTGAATACGTTTTTTTACGACTACACGAAGAACATCTCGCGCGGCGGTACGTTCATCAAGACAGAAAAACCGTTGCCAAACGGAACGCTCTTTTTGTTCAAGCTTTTCGTGCCCACCCTCGAAGCGCCCCTCGTGTTGCACGGTGAGGTTCGCTGGGTGGTGGCGGTGGGCGGCCATCGGCCGGACCAGGCAGAGCCGAGCGAGGAGGCCGGGATGGGGATCCGTTTCGTCTACGAGGACGAGCGACAACGCAACGACGTTGAACAAACCGTCGAGAAGTTGATGGTGTCGCAGCTGGGTACCGTTATTTTCGAGCATCTCAAAAGTGAACGGGAGGACTGATCCGCCCGGGTCAGCGCGGCAGGTAGAACTCGACTGCCCCCGAAGGCAATTCCTCTGCCGCCGGTTTCTGGGTTCCACCCACGACAAGGATCGTTTTCTTGTCGGGCATCCTGGCGACACCCGCACCGTAACGGGCCGCCCCCGTTTGCGTCGGCAACGCCGTGAAGGGTACGGTCGACAGGTCGAAGATCTCAACTGTCGCGATTGGGGTCCCCGCCTGATCGCGTCCGCCGGATACCACCAGCTCATTGCCGGCTACAAAGGCCGTCGCGTCGCGCCTAGGGACGGCCAGGGCAAAACCGGCGGGGGTGAAAGTGCCGGTGTTTGAGTTGTAAGCCACCACATCGCCGCGAACCGAGCCATCCGAGTTTGCGCCCGCGATAAGCAGGATACGCCCATCCGGAACGAGGAGGGCGCTATGTGCAATACGATTGCCACCTTCGTTCACCAGTGGAATCAGGCTGGGGGTTGGGGTGGGAACGAACAGTTCGGCCGCGCTCGCCGTCGACGTCGGATCCAACCCACCAAAGATCAAAATCGCCGGTGTGGTACTGTTGGCGCCCGGCGTGACGGTGCGCGTTGCCGTCAAATCCTTGCGGGCTCCCGCCATCTTTGTCGATAGCACGGAGAGGGCGGCCGAAGGGGTCGGGTTGGCCGGATCGATGCGTACGATCGTATCAAGTGCGATCGTGTCTCCCGTCGGAGCTCTCCCGATGCCTCCGAACGCGTAGACCACATCGGCCTCGGCCATGGCTGCATAGGCACGGGCAACACCTGGATCGGGGCTCGACATCGGCGGCGCGGGCACAATCCCGATGTCGACCGGCGACAACCGCTGCAGCGTGTAGGCCTCGGCAAGGCCTGAAAATGGTGCGTTTGCGCCGGCGGTTTTGCCTCCAAATGCGATGGCAGACCCGGTCCGCGTGGCCACGATGGCTGCTCCGTACCGGGGCGCAACGCTCTTTGCACCCAGCTCGAACTCGAACGCGTGTAGGGCGGGGTTAAACACAAAAGCTGAATCCAGAACCTGAGACGCAAACGTGCCGTCTTGGTTGAACACAAAGTATTCACCGCCAAACACGAAAGGAACGTCATAGGTGTTGCTGCTGGAACTCGCAGGTATCGACGTGACGGCCATGTGTCGCAACGCCGGTTCGAGTTGGCCGTATCCCGGGGCAAAGGTTCCGTAGCGTTGCACGAAAACGGAGACCGCCACCGCCGTGGGGGTCGCGAGGATTTCGAGCGGAGGAGACTCGCCGTGCGCCACCGGAATGCCGGCGGCGTTGAAGGCGGTAATGCCAATGGTTTCGATCTCGTTCGGTTTGGGACGGATCCCTTCGAGCGAGAGCGAAAAGGGTTCGCCCGGCGTGATCATCTGGACTGCGCGCTCTGCCCCGCCGATTTCAAGCGCCACCCGGGTCGCATCGAAAAAGGGATCTTGACCCGATGGTCCCAGGATCAGAATCGAATACTTCGGCTGTAGCTCCTCGGCACAACCGAATGGCAAGCCCAGGACAAGCGCAGCTGCGAGAAATGTGCTGCGTTTCATTTGACCTTTGGAAGTTTGAAGATCGAAGGGTTGAGCTTGGGATCCCATTCAATGCCTTCGAGACGAATGTCGAGCATTGCGGGTCCCGCACTGACCTCCTGACGACGCGACAGCATGATTCCATCCTGGAGTGCATAATCGAGGAACTTCACCAGATAGGGCGTTTCGCCCTGAGGCGAAACCGCAGTCCCCTTCATCGTTGTGGCCAGATGGGTTTGTTTGTCGAAGCATCGGACGATGGGCGGACTGCCCTTCGTTGCAAGTTCAACACATTCCTCGGCTGTCGTTTCCGATGGCGCAATCTTTCGCGTGGGGTACACGGTACGCAAACGCAGATCCGCTTGCCACATCGATTCAAGACGCGCCTGGTCAGCTTCGTTCCCTTCAAGGATGCGCAGACCGTTGATCTTGTCCTGTGACCAGATCACTTTTCCGTTGCTTGCCTTCGTGAGTTTGCCCACCACGGGTAACTCTTGAACGACCAGGAACGCGCCGCCTTTGGTCTGAATCGTTTCACCCGCACCTTGCAGGTTCATGCCGCGCAACGACACCACCTGTCGAATGCGAACGGCCTTTCGCTTTTTCCAGGGATTCGTTCCGCCTGACGCTTTTTCGTAGTCGCGCAGGATATCGTCCGGCGTTCGTTCGGCGGCGTTCGCGGTGCCAACGGGGGCGAACAGGGACAGAGCGATGGCGATTGCGGTGATGTTGCGGATGTTCATTTTCGGACGTTGTCCTTGCGTGCGCGGATGAGGTCGAGCGCGGTCTCGAGTACCGGGTCGTGTCCTTCTTGCAGAGCGCGACGGCTCTCAATCACGATGCGGTCGGGTTGTACGCCGCGTCCTTCCAGCAAAACGCCCGCGGGTGTACGAAAATCCGCGATGACGTACTGAAGAATTGCGCCGCCCGGAAGTTGTTCGATGGCAGACGGCAACGCCGCACCGAGGGTCATGCCGCCCACCACCGTGGCACGTTTCGCTTCTTGCAGGCCTGCAGCCAGGATCTCCGAGGTCGAGGCCGAGCCTTCGTCCGTCAAAATCACCACCTTGCCCGTGTACGGTTTCACATCGAGGCTCGTGGTCGCGACGAAATGGTTTTCGTGGTCGCGAAACTGCATGGTGCCAAGCGAAGTCTTCTTGCTGACAAGGCGGGAAGCGATGGAGATGGCCATGGCGGCCATGCCGCCCGGATTGCCCCGCAGGTCCAGGATCAATCCTGGAGTTTTCGCAACACGATGTTTGTCGATGGTCGTCGTGATTTGATCCAGGAGATCGCCCATCATGAAGAAATCAAAAGCGATGATGCCGATGTCGCCTGCCTGGTCGGCGCGAAACTCGGGGTAAAGCGCTGGCAAATTGCCAAAACGTACCACTTTGCCCGTTGGTGCATCGCGGGTCAGTGTCGCCTCTGCGGGACGGTCTGCGTTGTCGATGTATCGAATCGTGATGCGAGAGCCAGCGGGACCTTGCAACAGGCGATCGGCGGTGCGTCGAAGGTAGAACCTCTGCTCGATCGGGCGCAAGGTGCGTCGCGGGTGGTGGGCGGTCAACGGGCGGCCGCCGAGGTTGGTGACGATGAACCCGGGACGCATGCCCGCACGCGCCGCGGAGGAGCCGGGCCGAACACGGGTGATGGTCGGCTTGCCCTCGATGTCGCGTATGACGATTCCTGGATTTCCGGGATCGCCGCCCGCGCTGGTGCTGTTGTCTTTTTCAAGCGCGTCGAGTGGGTTCTCGTCGCCCGGCCCCGTGATGAAAAGGTGCGATTGTCGAAGCTCGCCGAGTAGATCGTTCATCACACGATAAAACGTCGGCTCATCGGGCGCGCCGAGTGCAAGGTTTCGATACTTTTCTTTTGCCGCATTCCAGTCGACGCCGCCCAGCGCCTTGTCGTAATGTTTTTCGCCAACGGTGCGCCACGCTGCATCGAAGATGGCGCCGCGCGAAGAGGCATAGGGCGAGCGGTTCTCGATCTCGGGCGTCGACGGAGGTGGTGCGGTGGGGGAAAACGGAGCCGGCTGTGTCTCGATTGCACCCGCCGGGTCTGCACCCCCCGTCGGGTCCTTTCCCGCTCGACCGGCGCACGCGCCAAGGCCGACAGCAGAAAGGAGGAACCAGGCGAACACGGTTGGGCGAAAAGGGGAGGGCACGGTTGGACGAAATTTACTGCATTTTCATCGCGCCACTGATAAACCGCCGGACATGCAGACATTTTCCCGAATTTCGACCCTGGCCGCTGCCGGTGCGTTTTTCTTGATTGCAGCCCCTTCCTGTAACAAGAAGGCGGAAACGCCGCCCGCCGCTGAAAAGCCGGTCGAGCCCGCCAAACCGACCACGCCTCCCCCGGCGCCCGACGAGCCCAAGGGCCTTCCTGCCCCCGAGGATGTGGCTGCAGCTCCGGCGACCGCGGAAAAAACCGCGTCTGGCCTCGCTTCCAGGGTGCTGCAACCGGGAACCGGCAAGGTCAAACCCGACGCCGTGGATCTCGTCAATGTGCACTACACGGGCTGGTCGAAAGACGGAAAGATGTTCGACAGCTCCGTGATGCGTGGCAAGCCAACGAGCTTTCCGCTGAACCGCGTCATCGCAGGATGGACCGAGGGCCTTCAATTGATGGTCGAAGGCGAAAAGCGCCGCTTCTGGATTCCGGGTGCACTCGCCTACGGCGACACGCCTTCTCGCCCCGGTGCTCCGTCCGGCATGTTGGTATTCGATGTCGAATTGCTCGGCATCGTGAAGTCTCCGAAAGCCGTTCCCGGTCCGATCAAGGCGCCGAAGGACGTTGCGAAGGCACCGAAGAACGCGACCACCACCCCAAGCGGCATCTCCTATGTCGTGTTGACCAAGGGCACAGGCACGGCTCACCCAACAGCTGCGAGCGAGGTTGCGGTCATTTACACGGGCTGGACGCTGGACGGCAAGATGTTCGACAGTGCTGCGGTTCGCGGCGAAGCGGCTGTGTTTCCGCTCAACGGTGTCATCCCTGGCTGGACCGAGGGTGTGCAGTTGATGGTGGAGGGTCAAAAGACCCGCTTTTGGATCCCGGGCAGCCTCGCCTATGGCGATACGCCTTCGCGACCCGGTGCGCCGGCTGGTACGCTGGTGTTCGACGTCGAATTGCTGAAGATCTTGAACTAACTCACCGTCGCTCACCGAATAGAGCGGTGCCGATCCGAACCAACGTCGCCCCTTCCGCGATGGCAACTTCAAGGTCCTGGCTCATCCCCATCGAGAGAGCGGAAAGGGCCACATGCTCTCGTGATACCTTTGCTTCTCGTTCAAGCAACGCGCGAAGTTCCGCAAATATCGGTCGAACGCGCTCAGCATCATCGCCAATCGGCGGAATGGTCATCAATCCGACGCAGCGAAGCCTGTCTGCCGTTGCAAAAGCGTCGAGGAGCTGTCCCAACCGGGACGGTGCGATCCCTCGTTTCTGAACCTCGCCCCCAACGTTGACCTGCAAAAGACAGTCCTGCGTTTGGCCGTCGAGCGTTCGTCGATTCGTTTCTTCTAGCAGTTCGACGCTGTCGATGGTGTGCAGCAGGGCAGTGTGCCCCGCCACGTAGCGGACCTTGTTGCTTTGAAGTGGTCCAATGTAGTGCCAGCGGATGTCTTCGCCGTCGAGTTCCACGCGCTTGTCCCGCAATTCCTGGGCGTAGTTCTCACCGAAGTCTCGTTGCCCCAGAGCAATCGCCGCACGAATGTCATCGGCCGGCATCTTCTTGCTGACTGCGATCAACGTGACCGATCCTGGGGATCTTCCCGCGCTCATCTCGGCCTTTGCGATCCGTTCTCGAACCCGCTCGAGATTGTCGCGGATCTCTTGCGCGCGTGCGGCGTTCACGGTGTTTCACCGAAGGCGGTCGGTGGGTAGTTCGGTAGTGCCTGCAACGCACGCAGATCGGCAATGACCTCGGCTATCGGCAAGCCGATGACATTGGTGACCGACCCCAACACCTCGGTGACGAAGACCGCGGCGATCCCCTGCACGGCGTATCCGCCCGCCTTGTCCCGCCATTCGCCCGAGTCCGCGTAGGCCCGAACTTCGGCCTCTTCGATGGGGCGCATCGAAACCTGGGTACACACGGTTTGTGCCCGGCTCTTGTTGTTGAATCGAATGCAATACGCGGTGAGAACTTCGTGGCGGCGTCCCGCCAATCGCGACAACATTTCCCTGGCCTCGTGCGCATCACCAGGTTTGCCCAGGATGCTGCCGTCGATCGCAACGGTGGTATCGGCCGCGAGCACTGCGAATCCCGGGGCTTGGATGGCAGCGCATTTGGCGGAGGAAACGCGCGCCACATAGGTTCGCGCGGACTCACCGGGCAAGATTGACTCGTCGATGTCTGCGGGTCGAATTTCAACTCGCAAACCAAGGCGTTCGAGCAACTCGCGCCGCCGTGGCGACGCCGACGCCAACACGAGATCGGGGAGGGGCTTGTCGGTCGAGGTCACCCGGTTTTCATACCACCAACCAAAGGAAAAACGTCGCCGTCATTCGATCGTCGCGCAACTTCCCGGAAGGCATGCCCGACAAGCACAGCGTGCCGCGTTTATTGGTTCTGTCTGCAATCATCCTCCTGACAGCGCCGTCGTGTTCGCCCGACATCGATCTCGGCGATGAACGGCAAGGACCGATGGCGACGATGGTGACCTCCGCTTCGGGATTCCGCCTCTTGCAACCGGAAGATGGGGCGGCCGCCGTCCCCATCAACCTCGCTGCTCTCGTCATCCAAACGCCCGCGCCGATTTCTGCAAGGCAACCCGGTGTGGTCGCGCCGTTCCGGTTGAGTGCGAGTTCGGGCACTTCGGTTGGCGTCGGTTTTGCCACGCGCCCATGCCCGGTCGGAATTGCCCCCGAGCTCACCTGCTACGCATTGACGCCCACCGAACGGCTTTCGCCCGTTTCGCGTTACGTTGTCGATGTGGGTGACGCACGCTGGCCCGATGGAACCCCGGTTTCATCCGGAGCCATCGGCCGGTTCGAGACCGCGCCCGTCGCAGATGAGACCCCACCCGTGGTAGCCAATGTGATTGCGGACGTGAGCGAATGTTTGCGCCTGCAAGTGTCGCTTTCGGAACCCGCGCAAACAACCATCAGCGTGACGACAGGTAGCACGAAAATCGAACTCATCTTGCCTCCGTCGGGCACATCACAAAATGCCGTTGTGCCGCTGGCGGCGCTGGGTGCGGCGCTTCCCGCAAACGTGCAGGTGACAGCGGTCGATGCTGCCGGAAACATTGGCCAAAGTGAACCAGTTGCAATCGTCACACCGGCTCGACCCCCTCTGGTTATCGCCGAGGTCCTGGTCAATCCGGCCGGGTCGGAATACACACAAGAGTTCGTCGAAATCGTGAATGTGGGCAATCTGCCTCTGTCGCTTGCGGGCCTCACGATCGAAGACAGCGGCGGCAGCGATCCCCTGGGGACCGGAACGCTTGCGCCGGGGCAACGGGCACTGGTGGTGGCGGCGGGATTTGTCGCCGACGAAGGCAGCGATCCGTCGCCCTCTCCGGGGACCCTGCTGGTCCGTGTCGAGGGTCGTATCGGACGTGATGGCCTCACCAATACCGGCGAAGCCGTGACGATCAAAGCCGCAGACGGTCGCGTCGTTGACCGCTGGGGCGGTTGGTTCGACATGGGCGCCACCGCCTGGAACGGCCGCAGCACCCACCGCTCGCCGCCTGATTATCCCTGCGACGGTAAAGAAACCTGGACGGACAAACCCCAGAATCCAACCCCAGGCTGGTGATTTTTCTCTAGCCTCGCAACGGTCGGAATCGATAGCGGCAAAGTGCCTTTTCTCCCTCGCGATCCAACCGGCCAGCGTTGACCCCCTCCCGCAGATCGCGACTCGCCGTCGCCGTTGAGAGTGTCTTCAAGTGGGCGAGGTAGTCCTTGCGGGTAAACCATTGTTTGGCAAAAAACGCGCGGCCGTTCTCCAATCGTTGTTCGCCCGACACCGGTTCGGGACGAAGGTCTGATAGAAACGCTTCCAGTCCTTCGAGTACCGCCGCAAGCGAAAATTCGATGAATGCGGTTGAAGCGCCAGCCTTGTCGCAGAGGCGAAGGACCCGATAATACTGCTCTTGTTTTCCGTGGATCACGGATTCGAACGGAATCCACTGAAAAATGGGGTGGCGCTTCTGCAACACAACGTGTTGCCAAAGGCGTCCCATACGGCCGTTGCCGTCCGAGAACGGATGAATGAATTCCAATTCGTAGTGCGCGACGGTGGAAACGATCAGACCATCGAGCGTGTGTTCTGCCTTTATCCAGTCGAACAGATTCTGCACCAACAGAGCGACACGTCCTGCGGGCGGCGCGATGTGCGCCACTTCGCTCCCTTGAAAAACCCCGACTCCCTTGGACCGAAACTTACCCGCATCGTTGACGAGGCCCTGCATCATCGTGCGGTGGGCCCTCCGAAGATGAAGTGGCGACGCAGGATTGAAGGTCGGTGCGGCATCGTAGGCTTTGATGGCGTTTTGCAGTTCAAGCACGTCTCGCCGGGGCCCAACCACGCGTTTGCCGTCGAAGATCGCAGATGCCTGTTCGAGCGTCAGGGTGTTGCCCTCAATGGCCACGCTTCCCAGCACCGTGTGGAGGCGCGAACTCCGCCGCAACTTCAGCTGAGGTTTTGCGCTTTGCAATCCCTCGACCCGGCCGATGTGTTGCATGATGTCAATTCGAAGGGCGGGGCCTTGGGGGGAGCCATGATACTATCATTTGATAGTATCACAGAGGCGCCGACCGTTTAGATGGGTGCGTGCAGCAAAAAGGAAACTGCGCGGTCGAGTGCCTCTTCAAGCTCGGCAAGCTTGCCCGGGAACAAATGCTGCGCACCGGGGACGGATTCAAAGAAACGCGGCTCCGGGAATCGTCGCACAAGTTGCTCAACACTTTGTACGTCGGCCAGTTCGTCCTCGGCACCGTGAATAAATGCCTTGGGCTTGGCCGTGGTTTCCAAAAAGCCAAAGTCGAACATGCGTGGCACGAGACCGACCCCCAGCAAATGCGTGACCCTGCGATCCGGTGCTGCGGTCGCAAGGCCGACCCGAGCCCCAAAAGAAAAGCCAGCGATCCAGAGTGGCAACCCCGGACATTCCACTTGCACCCGGTCGAGCGCCGCCGCCACATCTTCGGTCTCGGAGATCCCCTCACCGTGCGTGCCGGTGGAGGTGCCCACTCCCCGAAAGTTGAAGCGCAGGGCGAGGATGCCGTGTCGGGTCAGGGTCTTGGCGATGCGATAGGTCACGTGGTTGTGCATCGTTCCGCCAAAGAGCGGATGGGGATGGCACACCACGGCTGCCGCGATCGGATACCCCGCCGGCGCGTCGATCAGCGCCTCCAATCGGCCGTGGGAAACGGGGATAAGCAAAGGTCCGGGCATCGGTGTTTTTGTTGGGGTGTGCACAGGCGTTATGGCATGTCGGAGGTGATAAGTGGTAGGAACGAAGTCATGTCGGGTCCGATTGCCAGGCGTTCCACGACCCGGCGCGCAGCAGGGAAACTTCCGGTGAAGGATTCAGCCCCATCGCCCACGATTCGCGTGCTTGGCATCGATCCGGGAACGGTGCGCATGGGCTACGGCATCGTCGAGGCCTCGGTCGAGCGCCCGACCGTGATGCGCTACATCGAATGCGGCGTCATCGCAGTCCCTGCTCGAAAGCCGCGCGCGGAACGGTTGGCACTCATCGGTCGCACCTTGCGGGATATCATCGCCGAGATGCGTCCGGGCGTTGTCGCCATGGAAGAGGCATTTTACGGTGAGAATGTGCAGTCGACCATCGCGCTTGGCGAGGCGAGGGGGGTTGCGCTTTTCCTCGCCGGCGATGCCGAGCTCGCGATCCACGGCTATCCACCGGCCACGGTGAAAAGTACGGTTGCAGGCCACGGTGCAGCGACCAAGACCCAGATCGCCTTCATGGTGAAGGCCATTCTCTCGATGCGCCGCCCACCCGAGGCCGATGCGGCCGATGCGCTTGCGGTTGGGATTTGCTATCTGCGCCACGCAGCCACCGAGAGATCGATTGCACGAACAGCCGTGCGGAGACGAGCATGATTGCATTTTTGCGGGGAGAACTGATCGAGCGCGATGCCACCCGTGTCGTACTGGATGTCGCGGGGGTGGGTTACCTCCTTGTTCCGACCGCGGGCGCGCTGCGTGGTCTGCCCGCCGTGGGGACCGAAACCGTGGTTCCGGTCTACATGCACTATACGACCGACGGTGGACCATCGCTTTTCGGTTTTTCCGATTCGGTCGAGCGTCGACTCTTTCAAACGCTCATCACGGTGAAGAACATCGGCCCAAAGGCCGCCGTGAACATCCTGTCCAACGTGCCGGGTCCGGATCTGGTCAGCGCCATTGTTTCGGGCGACGTGGCGCGCCTGTCAACGGTCAAGGGTATTGGCAAGAAGACAGCCGAGCGCCTTTGTGTGGAATTGCGCGACAACATCGCCAACGCCGCTGCTGGAGCCCGCAAAGAAGCGGCGGGTAAGCGGCCTTTGCCGGGCGCGGGTCCACCGCTTGACGATCGCCTGCGTGAGGTGGCCCATTACCTGGATGCGCTACAACTGCGCCCTGACGAATACGATTCCATCCTTCCGGGACTGGATGCGGCGAGGCCGTTGCCTGATCTGGTCAAGGATGTGCTTGCTCAGTTGCGCGAGAAACGCAACACTCGAATGCGATAGGTGGACGCTTGGCACGACGCAAACACGACGACGACATCGAGATGGTCGAGGCGGTCATGGGGGATGGCAGCGATGCTCGCTCGCTGGCGCCACAGGCGATTGGAGACGACCGTCGTTTCGATGAATCTTTGCGCCCGTCGTCCTTTGACGAGTTTATCGGTCAGCGGACGGTGGCAGAAAAACTGCACGTCTATGTCACAGCCGCCAAGCAACGCGGCGATGTGTTGGATCACGTTTTGTTATCGGGTCCACCGGGTCTGGGGAAAACGACCCTTGCGCACGTGATCGCGCACGAGATGGGAACCGTAGCACGGGTCACATCGGGGCCGACGCTGGAGCGCAAAAGCGATCTGGCGGGCATCTTGACGTCACTTGGCCGTGGGGACGTGTTGTTCATCGACGAAATCCACCGCCTGTCGCCGGTCATCGAGGAAAGCCTGTATCCGGCGATGGAGGACTTTCGCATTGAGATCGTGACCGGAGCAGGGCCCGGCGCTTCGGCCTTGTCGGTACCGCTCGAGCCGTTCACGTTGGTGGGCGCGACCACCCGAACGGGGCGGCTCACGTCGCCGTTGCGCGATCGCTTTGGCATCGTCGAGCGGTTCGAGTATTACAACGCCGAGGATCTGGCGGCAATCGTGTCTCGCTCGGGTCGCATCCTGGGAATCGACGTGGACGATCGCGGGGCGCTTGAAATTGGTGGTCGCGCGCGCGGAACCCCGCGTATTGCAAATCGCCTGTTGCGCCGGGTGCGTGACTTCACGCAGGTGCGCGGCGAGGACCGGGTGACAGCGGATGCGGCACGGTACGGACTGGATCGCCTCGAGGTGGATGCCATCGGCCTCGACAGCAACGACCGCCGCTATCTGGGTCTCATCATCGAACGCTATGCTGGCGGTCCAGTTGGGGTGGAAGCACTCGCGGCGGCGATGTCAGAGGACCGTGACACGCTTGAATACGTGATCGAGCCGTATCTGATTCAAGAAGGGTTTGTGCAGCGCACACCGCGGGGACGTCATGCGTCGCGCCGTGCGTACGAGCATCTAAATGTTCCATGGCCACCGCCTGGTGGGGGGCCCCAGGGCTCGTTGTTTTAGGGGCGTGGGTTGCGCATGAAGCGCGCGATGAAGCTTTCAGTGGGAAAATATCGATCCGTCTTGCCTTGTTTCGTCCGTGCGACGAGACCCTTCTTCTCGAGCATCTGCAGATCCTTGCGCGCCGTAAGGTAGGTTACCCGATGACTCGTGGCATGACCCGTGACCGTAACACTTTGCACAGGCTGTCGTGCAAGGAAGGTAAGCACAGACTGTTGCCGATTATTCAGTTCACGCGTGTTGGAAAGTGCGCTGAGTAAGTGGTTCAAGCTCTCTGAACGCTGTTTGAGGTGCCCCACGAGGTCGTCGGTGGCACGGCGTAGAACCGCAAGTTGATTCAATACAAAGTACGTGAGGTCGCCATCGTCAGTCTCGGTGTGGGCAAACGCCATGTAGTACGCTCGTCGTGATCGGTCGATCGGCCCAGAAATCGAAAGGTACTGCGCGAAGTCGTATCCGCCCCGAAGCATTTGCCAGTAGAACAAGGCACGCGCCATGCGACCATTGCCGTCCACAAAAGGGTGGAGGTACGCGAGCCAAAAATGCAAAACGATGGCGCGTACGAGTGGGTGAATGAAAGGCTTGGTCTCTCTGTCGTTCGCAAACTTGATAAGGGCTAAAAGGCGTTGCGGTAACTCGTTTGCGGGGGGCGGCTGGAACCAAACATCGCCGCTGGCATCCTCAATACGTACATTCTCGTCTGCGGTTCGGAGTCTACCGGCACAATTCTCGGCATCGAGGGAACCGTCTCCGAGGATCGCGTGAATCTCCATGAGATCATCAAGCGTTAGCTCTTGCTCGTTGAGTTCGAGAAGACGCACCATCGCGCTGTAGTTGTTTACGACCATTTTCTCGCCGTGCGATTTTGGGCTCGTGCCGTCGAGAATTATCTGTTTGGCCTGTGCGCGTGTGGTCAGCTTCGCGCCCTCAATGAGGGCTGAATTGATGGCTTCTTCAATGAGCTGGTCGACGCGATAACTCTGACGTACGCCGTCCTCAGACATTGCGCGCAGCATTTCTCGCGTGGCATCGCGCCGATCAAGGTCGTGTGTCGCCCGATCGATGGCATCCAGTCGGCAGTACCAAAACGGTCGGCCTGACTCTGTGAACTCAGGGATAATCACACGCGCGCTGCGACGCGCCATGCAATGGGAAAACCACCATTCGTCGTGGGTGAATCCTTCGGGCGGGGGTCGATTGCGGAGGTCGTCCCAGTGTAGGTAGCGGCCATCGGGCAGTACGGGCGAGTGAGCGCCATATTCAACGAGTTTGGAGGCGGTCGATGGAGATATTGCAGAGTTATCAAAACGGGGCGGCCGCAGTGGAAAACGCATACAACGTTTATAGTACCATAATGTTGTATAAATGAACTATACGGAAGTGTGAAAACATCGGCTGCAATGATGCGAAGCGTTGCAGTCTGTGATCGAAAGATTGTGCGATTTCGGGCTGGCGAATATTCGACGCCCAGGAGCGCGCCTCCGCAGATCCAAACAGATAGGCCTCGTCGGGCGAAAAGCATGCCGACGTGCGGGGGGATCTATGGGCGGCAGCCGTTGGAAACAGCGATGACATAGGCCTCGACGCAGGCAATCTGGTCAGTTGTTAATTTGGTCGGCGTATTCGGCATCTGCTTGGACTCGGGATCGGTTGTGCCGTCCGCACAGGCAGGCATCTCGTCCCGAACTTTGGTAAGCAGAAAACTCTTCTGCGGATCGTCGATATCGATGTAATTGTCATTCGGGCAGACGTCGAAATCGCTTTGGCCTCGCTTGCGGTTCTTCACGCCTGCAAGCTCGACGAAGGCCCTTGTGGGCTGGATGGACGGCTCGCTGGGCGGTAGTCCCATTCTGGTTCCAGCCGTTTTCACGGCGTGGCAAACGCCATTTCGGCAACCGGACGGGCCCGTGTTTCTAATCAGCGCCTTTTCGACCTCCTCGACAGTCGCGTACATCGCGCACTTTTCCTGGTCGATAGGGAGCGCCGCCACCGTGTCCGCCTTGCTC
>Ga0163147_10004247_pt1 | contig 18387 bp, 20 predicted proteins | sample OliLakLV19MP6G1_FD_148597 | JGI IMG/M metagenome (GOLD analysis project Ga0163147, IMG submission 148597) | Freshwater microbial mat bacterial communities from Lake Vanda, McMurdo Dry Valleys, Antarctica- Oligotrophic Lake LV.19.MP6.G1 | ecosystem: Environmental > Aquatic > Freshwater > Lake >...
AAATGACTCCGGTACAATACCGAAGTCATCTTGTGTTATCCGTCGTTTGCTAACCCACATTCATTAGTCGAAACTTTTAGTTTCGTGTCTATGGATTGGGGGTCAGATCAGACGGGGTTTTTGTGTATATTTAATCCAACAGTAGAAAAACGATCTTTATGATGGAATAGGTGGAGTTTTTGGAATAAGTATTGTATCGAGAGTATCACCACCAAGACCTGTAGAACTGGCAAGAAGATTGATAATTCCCCAGAAGACAATAATAAGGAGGAAGCCGACAATCGCGTAAATCATGAGACTCTTACCCTTTTCCTTTGACTCATCATTAGCGCCACCAGCAATAAAGTATTGGAACATTCCCCAGACAAAGACTAAGAAACCAATACCGATAATAAACGGAATAAGGACTTTATTAGAGAATTCAATGATAGTTCCAAGGAGGGTACCGAAAGCCCCACCACTACTATTACCGTCTGCCAATCCATTCCCACTCTTCCCAATCTGAGCTGATACTAAAAAAGGCAACAAAAATAAGGCTGTGGAACTGGTGAATAATTTTAAGCGTCGCATATAAAAATCTTTAAATATTAAATATTAATCTTATAACAATTATACACGGAAAAAAGTAAAAAAAATAGTGTTTGCTTGGTACTGTGTATAAACAGCAGCCTTTTAGGAGCCAAACAGTGAGCTGCGCAACATTTCGACAATACCCCAAGCAGCGATCATAAGCACCGTCACCAGCACTGCTACTAGGGCGTATTTTTTGCCGTCCTCTACCTTCTTTTCATCGCCAGCATTGATAATCCAAGCGTCGATGATTTTCCAAGTCAGGAAAAGAAAAATAATTCCAAAGATCAGCGGAATAATTAGATTAATCAACCCCAGGATTTCATTAACTAGACCTTCAAAGGTAGTAGGAGGTGTACTCATAAAGATCATTTAAGCTTTAAAGGATAAAACGAGCTGTTTAACAATCTCAGCAATCGCAACCGACCCAATAATAAGCACTCCTCCGATAATCGCGTAAGTTAAGGCGGTAGTGGCTTTCTTCACCTGTTCAGCATTACCCCTGGCTGTAGCATAAAGAAAACCAGCGTAAATGATAAAGAACACAATCACTGGCACGGCCAGGATGAGGACAATATTCAGGATGCCACCAATCAATTCTTCAATGGAATTAACGTTGAGAGGGTTTTCTAATTTTATTTTTTTTAACTGTCCACCAGGATCAAGTGGTGCAATTTGTGCACCAGGATTACCAACTTGAGCAAATGAAACAACCGGAGTTAAAACAAAGATGAGGGTTGAGAATATAAAAACTGTTAAAGAGAATGTGGTGATAATTTTTTTAACTGTACTTATCGATGTTGTTGACATAAATATTTATTAATAAATCTGACTAATTTGTTTTATGGCGTCACTGGCTGCTGAAGAAATATTGTTTCTGTTGGCACTGATACTACTGAGCATTTGCTGCAAAATAACATCTAAGCGATCCCGGTCAGGACTCAGCCAGCCACGAGAATAAATCGCTGAAGCATAAGCGACTCGGCCATAAATGTCGTTACTACCAGAAGCCAAAGATGTCCGATGTACTGGGGCAAAACCACCTAGATTTGCTAGCTTTAAGGCATTACTCTCTCCGCTTAGAGTTTGTAGCACCAAGGCGGCACCAGTTTTATTTTTGGCTGCCTTAGGAATAGCTAATCCATAAAAAATGCCGTAGTTGCGTTTTACCGCAGATGAAGCTCCTTGTGGTACTTCGGAAACATCAAAACTAAGGTTGGGATTTCGGGCGGCCAAACTTCGACCCTCACTAGCTAAACCAAAGTAAATGGCTAAGTCCTCGCTCAGAAACATTTCGGTATCTGGACGCAGGGCTACATTCCAACTATATAAAGTATTATTGATATTATTGAAGTTAGTGAAAAAAGTAGCGACATTAGCAAAAGGCGCAGCTGGTCCCTGACCGACACTTTCATCCAAGCGCACCTGGTAGTACCCACTACTCTCTCCCACCAGTCCACTACCGCCCTGCAAGAGCAAGAGAGACAAGATAGGAAAAGCATTTTTTATATTACTATACTCACCCATAGCCATGGCTGAACGAGTAAGATTGCGGAAATTATCCCTCAAGGTCAAAGTAGGAACTATTTGATTGACCACTTCCTCCCAAGTAGCCGGAGCTTTGAGTAGACCATTGTCAGCGAAAATATCTCGGTTCCAGTACATCAAGAGCGGATCAACAGCCACCGGCAAAGCATAAATCCCGTCACTGAGAGCAAAAATCTCTGCCCCATCAATGTAGAGACTCCGAAAATCTCTCATCGGGAACGAATCGTAGGTTATTGGTTGTAAGCGATTACGATGCTCAATCAAACGTTCGTGAGACAGAAAAAGTAAATCTGGTGAGGCTTGGTCAGCCAAAGCATTGACGAAAACCGTGTCAAAATTCTCTGGTGAAATATATCGATAGGTGACATTTTTGTAATTTCGATCAGCGATACTAATTTGATCTAGTAATTCTACAAAAGCGGCTTCGGGCACTGTACCCCAAATGGAAACGCCGGCCTCTAGGCTACTAGCATTAGGGTCGGAGGTTGGTGAGTAAGTACGCAACAAAATAAGCGCTAATAAAAATAACGTTCCAAAGACGGCCACCAGCGTTAATTCAAATGGTCTTAATTTCATAATTTTCTCACAGCGAAGCCGTAATGATGATCGCCAGCCTGATAATCACGTTCAAAAATAAACTGCTCTGTCTCACAAAGTGCTGTGGCCTGTTCTTTAGTAATCACATCACTAGTCTGGGGACCAAGACCACCGAAGGATTCCGACCAATCAATCACATGAAGAATGCCGCCGCGCTTGAGTACTCGTCTCATCTCAGCTAGAGCGACTGCCTTTTCCTCTAACTGAAATAAAGTGTTAACCAAGATACCAACATCGAGAGTATCATTTGGTAACTTAATGCCACTTACTTCTTCCAAATCGCACCAAATTGGACTAACATTTAACAGTGAGCTGAGGCGAATAAATTCGCCTAATTTTTCAACTAGTGGCTTTTGGATTTCACAAGCAAATACTTTACCATTTGGACCAACGGCGGTTGATAAGGTCTTAAGAAAAAAACCATTACCGGCGCCAAAGTCAGCCACACTATCCCCTTCCTTTAAATGAAAGTGGGTAGCGACAACATCTGGGATCACAAAACGTCCAGGTAAAGCAAAATTCATTACCTTTCATTATACATGAAGAAAAGTAGGCAGTGAGTTTGGGGTGTGCAATAAAATTAGTTAAAGCCCCACGGACCTAAGGTCCGTGGGGCTTTAATTTATTTCTACCCTATTAAATTAAACAAAGACCACACTAGCAATCGCGTCCCCTTCACGCATTTTCATGACGCGCACACCCTGAGTCTGACGACCTAGTGTCGGTACGTCTTTCAAAGGTAACTTAATCACCTGGCCCTTTTGACTCATAATGACCAACTCACCATCATGTCGTTCATCTTCACTAAGGACAATCCCGCAAACAACATCACCAGTTTTATTCGTTACTTTTGCAGTCTTAATACCAGAACCACCACGTTTTTGAATCTTATACTCCTTGGTCGGAGTAGATTTACCATAACCTTGTCGAGTCACGATCAGAATTTCACTTTTTTTATCATCTTTTTTTAGAACATCCGCAGAGACAATATAATCACCTTTTGCAAGACGCATCGCCGCCACACCAGTAGCTGTTCTACCCATCTGTCTCACATCTGTTTCTTTAAAGCGAATCGCTTGACCATGTAGTGTCACTAATGACAGCTCATCGCTCTTACCTACAAAACGAGCTGAAATCAAAGAATCATCTTCCTTAAGCGTAATAGCAATCAAACCACTACGGCGCACATCTTTGAAGGCAACAGCGTCACTCTTCTTGGCGACACCATTTTTTGTGATCATCATTAGGCTCCAATCGCCTGTCCATTCATCCTTACGAACCGCCAACACTGAAGTAACCTTCTCTTCAGGTGTGAGTGGCAAGAAATTCATAATCGACTTACCACGAGTAGCGCGCCGGCCCTCAGGGATTTCATACATTTTACTTTGGTAGACCTTGCCTTTATCGGTAAAGAAGAGCAGGTCGCTATGAGCTGAGGTGGTGATTAGGGTTGTAACCACATCTTCTTCTTTTGTACTAAGATCCACAACGCCCACGCCGCCACGCTTTTGCGTCTTATACTCACTTGGGTTAGTGCGCTTAATATATCCACCCTGGGTGAGAACCAGCACACTCTCATCATCAGGAACCAAGTCCTCCTGCGAGAGTTGCTTCACTCCCCCTTTAATAATCTTAGTCCGCCGATCATCGCCATATTTTTCAGCCACTTCGAGGAGATCATCTTTTACAATCTTCATCATGCGCGCTTTACTCTTTAAAATAGCCTCGAGTTCTTTAATCAACTTTTGTAGCTCCGCGAGTTCGTCCTCAATCTTCTTACGTTCCAAACCAGCCAATTTTTGGAGGCGCATATCAAGAATCGCTTGAGCTTGCAGAGTCGAGAATTTAAACTCCTTCATCAAGGCAGCGTGTGCCGACGGCACATCCTTAGCAGCTCGGATTAGCTTGATGATTTTATCAATATGATCAAGAGCTTTTTTAAGACCAAGAAGAATATGTTCACGGTCTTGTGCTTTACCTAAGTCGTATGCGGTACGTCGGCGAATCACTTCTGATCGATGCTTCACATATTCCTCCAAAATAGCCTTGAGTGACAACGTTTGTGGAATGCCATCCACCAACGCCACCATGTTGTAGTGGAAAGTCTCTTCTAATTGGGTGTGTTTGTAAAGTTTATTTAAAATCGTCTGTGGTTGAGCGCCCGTTTTAAGTTCAATAACAACACGGATGTCAGAGGTAGACTCGTCGCGCATATCACGAATCCCTTCAATTTTCTTGTCACGAACTAGATCAGCAATCTTTACCTGCAAATCAGCTTTGTTTACACGATATGGAATAGAAGTGATGACAATAGCAAAGGCGCCACGCTTATCCTCAACAATCTCCGCTTCACCCCGGACCACTACACCGCCTTTACCGTTAGCGTAAGCATGGGCAATATCTTTTTGATTGAAAGCTACAGCCCCAACTGGAAAATCGGGACCTTTAACAAATTTAAGTAAGTCATCAGTTGAAGAAGTTGGATTGTCGATTAAATGAGCCACAGCAGCCGCTACCTCTCGTAGATTGTGCGGTGGAATATTGGTGGCCATTCCCACCGCAATACCTAAAGAACCCATCAACAGTAGGTTAGGAACTGCTGCCGGCAGCACAATTGGCTCTTTTTTGGTACCATCGAAGTTTGGTCGCCAGTTAACTGTGTCTTTTTCTAAGTCGCGAAGCATTTCTTCCGCCAACCTAGACATCTTTGCCTCAGTATATCGATAAGCAGCAGCCGAGTCGCCGTCAATTGAACCAAAGTTTCCTTGCCCTAAGACCAAAGGATAACGAGTGGAAAACTGTTGAGCTAATTTTACCATCGCTTCATAAACCGAAGCATCACCATGAGGATGAAGACTACCAAGAACGTCTCCAACTACTGTGGCTGACTTTCTAAACTTAGCGCTAGCAGTGAGACCGTTAAGCCGCATCGAGTAAAGAATACGTCGGTGTACCGGCTTAAGTCCGTCTCTCACGTCCGGCAGCGCTCGTTGCGTAATAACCGACATCGCATAGTTTAAGTATGCGGTCTCCATTTCTCCGGCAATGTCCTGGGCCACTATTCCCCGTGGCACTGGTTGTGGTAGTTCAGCGGTAATTGTCTTTTTCGGCATATATCTTTACAACTGGAATAAAAAATAATAACTACTATAGCATATTTAATCAGCTTCTGTATTCACACTCGTGGTGGCTGAAGTGGTGGCAATCAGCACTTGTTGGTATGTGCCAGATTCAGGAACTACTGACTCCGTTTCGGTTTCCTCTATTTTTTGTCTCATAGTAGCAATCTCTGCTTCCGTCAACACAAACTCTTCGGTTGCTCCCTGATGGACATTAATAGTTTCGGTTTTCTCGGGTTCTAAAACCACTGTTTCACCGCTGACAGACGTCACAGCTGCGGCAAACTGTTCTTTGATACTCTTAAACAGAGTTTTAAATGGCAGCTCTTTCTTAACTGTTGCCTCAGCAACTTTTTCAGTATCATCATTGCCCCACTGCGTCGGTAACCAGAAAGTTAAAACCAGAAGTACAAAGGCCCCACTAAAAAGGAGGGCGTAGTTGTCTCGGGTTGATTTTGGCTGACGCCTTAAGTATTTAAATAACTTTTTCATAGTTGAGAAAAAGCCAAGCTAATATTTAACTAATATTTAAGACTCTTACCTCTCCTTCCATTTCGACAATATCCTTTTTCTTGATAGTCAGCTTGTCACTAACAATATCACCACTGGCACCAATCTCTTTCAAGAATGCCGTCAAAGCATTTTTGTCATAATGCATTGGAATAATTAGTTTTGGTTCCAGTTTAACAGCCAACTTTGCAGCTTGTGGTACATCGAGGACATCCCCACCACCAATAGGAATAAAAAGAATATCGATTTCACCAAACTCAACCAAAATTTTTGGGTCAATTTCGCTCGTTCCTAAAGCCCCAAGAAAAATCATGTTCATCTCTTCGAGTTTAACTTGGTAGATGGTATTAAAACGTTCGACACCGTCATAAGTAGTCTTCACTCCAAAACCTCGAGCAGTCACAGTGCCAACTTCATACTCTCCTGGTCCCCAGACTACATAGGGTGCCTTACTTCCATGAGCCGCTTGGTCGGCACCATTGAAGTTGGGATGATTAAGTGAGACAAAAGCCACATCCGCGCCGAATTTCACACCGGAAAGCTTAGACTCCTTAGCAATCGGATCAAAAGCAATCGTGGTGTCACCAAAAGATACCTTAAAACACTGTCCTCCTTGATATGTAATAACCATAGTGCCAGTAGTATACGACACTATTGCCTGAATCTAAAGTCCTGTGATAAATTATTAATCACTACATTAGAACACAACGGTTATCTTTACCTGTGGTGTCAACATTCGCTCACCCATACCGTATGTTACTCCTTACGTCACACACCAGCCCAAGTCCCCAGACTCCATAAAGTATCACTTAAGCTGTGGGCAGGCGATTCATCTTTTATATGGACAAATCAACCAATCTATATTATATTTCTCTTTACCATTTTTGGTAATTATTAGTTCCTAGCGACACACGTTAACCCTGTACTGATGCTTACGGCCCTGAGACTCGGCAGTACAGACGCGTGTCGTCGGAATAACTTAAAAAAAGTATGAACGAAATGACTGCGGTCAGTAGTGGTAGTGTGACTATGCAAGCTTATGCGACCAAAACACCGACAGCGCCGAAAGAGGGTCAACTAATTGATGGTGTAGTCTCTGCTATTGGCCGGGCTCGAGTTTTTGTTGATTTACCACCTTTCGGGACTGGTATGATTTATGGTCGAGAGTACATGAATGCTCGCGATATTCTTCGTAAAGTTTCAGTTGGTGATTCAATTGCTGCTAAAGTTGTCATGACCGAAAATGAAGATGGTTACATTGAGCTCTCACTCAAGGAAGCTCGTCAAGCTTTGATTTGGGCTGATGCTGAGGAAGCTGTCAAACGCGGAACAGTCATGAGTCTTTTGGTCAAAGAAGCAAACAAAGGTGGTCTCATTATTGAATGGCAAGGTATTCAAGGCTTCCTACCAGCCTCACAGCTCTCAACTGACAACTACCCACGAGTGGCTGACGGTGATAAGGACAAAATTCTTTCCGCACTTAATGACCTCATTGGTAAGCACCTAAGTGTAGTAATGATTACAGCTGACCAAAAAGAACATAAGCTCATCTTCTCTGAAAAGGGTCTGCAAGAAAAAGAAGAAAAGGAGGAAAAAGTTGGTAAATATGAAATTGGTGACGTCCTCACTGGAGAAGTTACTGGTGCTGTCGACTTTGGTATCTTCGTCAAGGTGGAACAAGGACTTGAAGGTCTAGTACACATCTCAGAACTTGATTGGGGTCTAGTAGAAGACACCCGAGCACTCTACAAGGTTGGCGACAAGGTGCGGGTCAAAGTCATTGAAGTGAAAGATGACAAAATCTCACTATCAATCAAGCAACTTAAGGATAACCCTTGGATGGAAGCTAGTAAGAAATTCAAAAAGGACCAAATTGTTGATGCGGTTGTGATTAAGTACAACAAGCATGGTGCTTTGGCCTCAATTGAGGAAGGAGTCGCTGGTCTAGTACACATCTCTGAGTTTGAGAAGGAAGAAAAATTAAAGAGTATTCTATCACTAGGCAGTGTTTACAAATTCAAAATTACACTTTTTGAACCAAGTGAACAACGGATGACTCTTTCATACAAAGAGGGTAATACTGAGACTAAATAAATTCTTGATAAACCAACAAAAACAGCAGTGCGGTGGTCTTTGCCCACCGCACTGCTGTTTTTGTTGTTCTGCAGATAGATACCTTGTCTGCTAATAAAAAACGCCCGCCTTACTCTTCTTCACACTGTTTTTTCCACTCCTCAATCTGATCGGTAGTCCCCGGTAAAATAGATATAAAAAGTCTTGGAACGTTCATTTTTGGCTCCGAATGAATAACAGCCTCTTCATCATCAACTAAAAAAACTGTCCCCTGACTTGGTTGTGCAATAGTCATTTCCGTAACTTCATTAATTAAAGCTTTTTGGATTTCTAGATTATATTCACCATCATCGTCAATAAGCTGTTTGCTTAAAGCCCTAAATTTTTCTAAATCATCACACTTCCCCAATAAGGTTTGTGGGCCAATTAATGGGGCAACAAATTTATACACGGGCTCTGTAGCAGTAAAATAACGGCCATCTTGATGCCAGCGTGGCAAATCATATTTATTGGTCGGCACACTTACCCTAACAGTCAGCCAAACGGCTTCTTGACCGAAGGCCACTTTTACTTGATCACACAGCCGATTAATCAAACTAGCAACTTTATTACTAGCCTCAGGACTATTTTCTCCAACCTGTTCCAGGAAAGTCTTAAGTTTACTGACTAATTGTGAGTCCACCCCATAACTGTCAAGACCCCCAACCTCCTTAATTTGCATTTCAGCCAAAGCTGCATGTTCTTCCACAGATAACTCTAAATCAACAAGCGCAAATTTATCAGCCGTAAGCCGTTCCTTTTGAGTCATTAGCGTTTCCAACGACTGATTCCCTAATTTTTTGTTTTCGTTAACTGCAGGCACAGACTCAAACATAAGACATTTAATTAAACTGATTCATCGTCTTTTCATGACCATCAGTCATAATAGAAAGTAGGATTTCTTGCACTTTAGGGAATATCTCATTCTCTAATTTTTCCTGTTCACTTTTGCTGAACGGACTTAAAACAAACTTGACTAACTGGTCTCCAGTTAAGACCTGGAGTTTACCAGTCCAAAAACTTGAAACCCCAACGCCAATACGGACACGAATGAATTCTTTAGTCCCTAGCGACTCAATAATAGACTTGATACCATTATGACCCCCAGCACCCCGACCAAAAGACACCCGGACTTCACCGAGTGGCAATGCCACCTCATCATGTAACACAATGAGACTAGATTCCTCACCAGAAGCAATTAATTTTTTGACCGCTTGGCCTGAAAGATTCATAAAAGTATCTGGCTGGAGAAGGTATACCTCACTCCCTGCCACAACCCCCTTTGTCACTTCCCCCAAATACTTAGCTGATTTAACTGTTTTAGGCAAATCAGTTTTTTTAGCAAAAAAACTCAAAGCCAAAAAACCGACATTATGCCTTGTCAGTTGATATTTTTGACCGGGATTTCCTAAACCCACTAAGTTAAACATAAAAGTATTGTACATGAATCAGCCAAATTTTTATAACGAAAAACACGGCATTTGTCTTTAAATTTTGCATCGAGTATAATGGTGAAACTTTAGCTATGAATTTGTTCTCATCTCACAAAAAACACGAACCAGATGAATTAATTTTGTCATACCCTAATCCTGATGAACACGAGTTACCCAAAAAGGAAAACCCCTTTATTGAAATAATCCGCTTTTCCCTAATTGCCATTTTGATTGTGGTGCCTATCCGAATGTTTATTGCTCAACCTTTCATCGTTTCGGGAGCATCAATGCGTGAGACCTTCTATAATGGTGACTACCTGATAGTTGACCAAGTCAGTTACCGCCTGCACTTACCAGAAAGAGGTGATGTGATTGTTTTTCGGTACCCGCGTGATCCATCAAAATTCTTCATCAAGCGTATTATTGCCGTTCCTGGTGAAACTATCACGATTGGCGATAGCACTGTCACCATCACTAATGATGCAAATCCTGAAGGCATTGTTCTGGATGAGCCTTACATTGGATCCATGCGACCTGGAGCAATGATAACTGAGAAATTAGGAGAGCGTGAATACTTTGTCATGGGCGATAATCGTGACGAAAGCTCTGATTCACGTGTCTGGGGAGTACTTCAGGAAGAACGTATTATTGGTAAAGCTTTTCTGCGGCTTTTCCCACCACAAGCGATAGACATCTTGCCTGGGGCAATCAATAAATCTAATAGCGCCGAATAAATATAATTAAGCGCCTATGAAATATTCACCAACTGAGTTTCTAAAAATTGCCACCAACACTGCCGAGCATTTCGGCTTTCGAACGGCAGAGGTCATTAAAAAAGATCCACTCTGTAAAAATTGTACTGTTACACTTCCTTTTAATCCCACGGTTTCTGAAAAAAAGGCCGATGCCCAACAATGCCTCCTGACAAATGGAGTGACTACTTTTTGCCAAGAAAATCTCCACGCCCTAGGTGCTCCAGTATTACTCTACTCACTACAGCAACTACCACAAGAAGACTCTACCGCCTTTACCTTAAGTATTTTTAATGTTCAAAAAAGTATTGCTGAAGCTATCTTAATTCAAGTAGGACGTTCATTGCTGACAGAGCTAGAACAAGAAGACCATCTTGTCCGCATCAATTCTCTTGGCGATACCGAATCTAGCACTCGCTACAGTCGCGAACTAAGCAACTTCCTCCGCAAGCGTATTGATCTCCTACCACCTCAAGCTCGCGAACTAATGAAAGAACATCCGATTTCAGCTTTGACGTATCTCATTGAAATGGAACACGAATTGGTACAGCGTAGTCCAAATCCACTTGAATACTTAAGTGATCAAAGTCGCAAACATTTTCGAGAGATTGTGGAGTACTTAGACATGACCGAAACTCCATACGAAATTGATCCAAAAATGCTCGGTCATCATGAATACTATTCTGACGCATTATTTTCAATTGAAACAAATACAACTGATTCTTCCGCTCCAAATGTTTCAGTTCGTGGTGGCCGCTATGACGAATTTCTGTACCAAAAAACTCGCACTCGCATCCCCGCTGCTGGCGCGGTCGTTACTTACTGCAACGCCAAGCAACCTAGTCGCCTACCTAAAACCAAATCAGTTGAACCAGATGTGTATGTTGTTCAGCTCGGTTTTGGTCCAAAAATCCGCAGCCTGATGGTCTTAGATCAATTAAAGAATGCCGGTATCCACGTACGCCACGACTTAGCAAGCGATTCCCTATCAGCTCAACTCAGGGACGCCGAAGAACGCGGTGTCAGATACACAGTCATTATTGGTCAAAAGGAGTTTGTCGACCAAACAGTTATTTTACGTGACATGAAAGATCGAAATCAGGAGAATATCTCAATCGATAACATGCTCAAGAAGCTGAAAAGGCAAATGTCTGTTTCTTAGAGGACTTTCTCTTGCTTATCTTAGCGCTTAATGCTATGCTCTTGCCCACATATGGCAATAAACGTCCAAGTAGAAAAAAATAACAACGAAAGTAGCGCAAACGTTATCCGTCGTTTTACAAAGCGTGTCCAAGCTGCAGGTATTATTCCTAAAGTTCGCTCTGGCCGTTACCGGACTCGCATCAAAAGTGACAACGTACAGCGTCGGGCTAAATTGAAAAAATTAACCAAGAAGACAACTTACGAAAAATTACTGAAACTAGGCAAAATCACCGAACAAAAAAGTTACCGTCGCTAAGACAATAAACCCCTTCTCTACTAGAAGGGGTTTTTGTTTAGATGGGTGTGTGTCATACTGATGTTATGGTAGAAAAAAGCTTTACGCTTGCTAGTACAATCAAAGATTATCCAACTTTTCCCTATGAAAAAATTAAGGAGTCAGTTTTAGGTAAGAAATATGTACTAACTCTAGCCTTTGTTGGCACCAAGCGAGCCCAGAGACTAAATACTATCTATCGTCAAAAAAGCTATGTCCCTAATGTCTTATCTTTTCCGTTAAGTGACTCACAGGGAGAAATCTATCTGTGTCCTGAAATCGCCTACCCCGAAGCAAAGAATTTTAACCTCAGCCAAAATGGTTACATTGCTTTTTTATTTATCCACGGATTACTACATTTGAAAGGACATGATCATGGCGCTACAATGGAAGGGTTGGAGCAGCGCTACCTCAAACAGTTTAAGATTAGCTAAAAATCTTTTTTATCATGGCTGAACATATTATTACTGGAATTGACATTGGCACCTATAACGTTAAGGTGGCGATTGCGCGTGTCCCTAAAAATGCCGCGGCACATACCATTCCAGAAATTATCGGCACTGGTTTTGCTGAAAGCCGCGGCTTAAAGAGTGGTTACATTAATCAAAGTGATGAGGTAGCCAGAAGTGTCAAAAGTGCTATCGCCCAAGCAGAGAAAGCAGCCGGTGTTATCGTCAAAAAGGCCCATGTAGCTATCGGTAGTATCGGACTCGAGGAAACCTACTCTAGAGGTGAAATCATCCCAGCAAGGGCAGATTCTGAGATTTCAACAGTCGATGTAGAAAAGGTCATGCAAGATAGTGAGGATCGAATTATTGATCATATTCCCAACCGTAAAATTCTTCACAATATTCCCCTTCGCTATACCATCGACGGCACTGAAGTAATGGGGCGTCCCCAAGGGATGCGCGGGACCAAACTCGAGGCTGATGTGCTTTTTATCACATCTTACGAACAGCACATCAATGACTTAATGAGCACCATCGAAAGCATTGGAGTTTATACTGAAGATATCATCGCTTCCCCGCTAGCCGCTAGCTTCGTCATGCTGAGTAAAACTCAAAAGAAGGCCGGTTGTATCCTAGCCAATATCGGATCAGAAACTACCTCGATTGTCGTGTTTGAAGACTCAACTCCAATTTCCCTAAAAATCTTCCCGGCTGGCGCCAATGATATTACTAACGATATTGCTCTGGGTCTTAAGGTTTCGCTCGAGGATGCGGAAAAGATCAAGCGTGGCGGAATGACCAGTGCGACCTACTCAAAAAAGCGTCTAGATGAAATTGTACAAAATCGCCTAACTACCATTTTTACCCTAATCGATACGCACCTAAAAAAGATCAAGCGTGACGGTCTATTACCAGCCGGCATTATCCTCACTGGCGGTGGTTCTAATTGTCACGGTATAGTCGATGTAGCAAAATCAGTCCTTTCTCTCCCAGCCAGAACCGCCACACTCGAGATTGGTAAAAACACAAAAGTGAAGGACGCTACTTGGGCAGTAGCCTATGGGCTGTGCATGTGGGGGGCTAGCGACACTGATGACAACTCTACTTTAGGAATTGTAAAACAAACAAAAAAAAGTATCTTTTCTTGGTTCAATCAGTTCCTTCCATAATAAAAATATTACGGTGTCAATCACACGAAAAACAGTACTGTCAATATCGTGACAGATAGTTTTTAAAGATGTATGATTGGGAAGCTTATTAAATAAATGTACTCAGGGGTGGGTACGAGCAATTTTTTTACAAAATACATTATGGAACAAATTAAATCCGACGTTGAATCATTCGCTCGTATTCGAGTCGTTGGTGTAGGTGGTTCAGGCAACAACGCGGTTAACTACATGGTTAACTCTAAGGTAAAGGGCGTGGAGTTCATTGCCATAAACAGTGACGCTCAAGACTTGCACCACTCACTAGCAAAAAGAAAAATACATGTTGGTAAGAACCTAACTCGTGGTCTTGGTGCCGGTGGCAACCCAGACATGGGACGTCGCGCTGCAGAAGAAACTCGTGAAGAGATTGCCAACGCCATCAAAGGTTCAGATATGATTTTTGTCACTGGCGGCATGGGCGGTGGAACCGGAACCGGTGCTGCTCCAGTCGTCGCCAAGATCGCTCGTGAGAGTGGAGCTCTAACTGTCGGTGTAGTTACCAAACCTTTCCTCTTTGAAGGACAGGAACGTATGCGTTTGGCTCTCCAGGGTATTGAGGAATTAAAGAAAGAAGTAGACGCACTCATCACCATCCCTAACGACCGTCTTTTGGCGATTGTCGACCGCGAGACTACTGTACGTAACGCCTTTGAACAATGCGACAACGTCCTCAAACAAGCAGTCGAAGGTATTTCTGACCTGATTACTATGCCTGGTATTATTAACGTCGACTTTGCCGACATTCGTAGCGTTATGGAAAATGCTGGATCTGCACTGATGGGTGTCGGTGTAGCCACTGGAGAAAAACGGGCTGAAGAAGCGGCGAAGCTGGCAATCAACTCCCCACTACTCGAAGTCTCAATCACAGGAGCAAAAGGTGTCCTTTTTGCAATTGCCGGAGGTGATGACTTAGCCATGTTGGAAATTCAAGATGCTGCCCGAATTATTACCGAGTCAATTGATCCATACGCTAAAGTCATTTTTGGTGCGATTAGGGACGAAAAGCTGAAGAAGAATGAAATTAAAGTCACTGTTATTGCTACTGGTTTCCCTGAAGAAACATACAGTGCTCAAAACAACATCTCACGACGAGTCCCAACCGCCCAAAGCCGTGTCGAGCCGGAAGACGAAGTAGTCGTAGAATCAACTCGTGGTAAGATTTTTAATTCCCTAACTGCACCACGCAAGCCAGAACCAGTTACCGAAAATCCTCTTACTGCTAACAAGATGAATGAATTACCGAAGCGCGATCCTAAACCAGTTGATCCAATTGAGGAAGATGACGGCGATGATTGGGGTGCTGTTCCCGCTTTTCTAAGACGATCTAAGTTAAAATAACCGTAAACTCCAAATTATTCTCGCGCTTATAAATGTTATTAAAGCGGTAACCGCTAGCCGCAGCAATGTGAGGCGACTATATTTTACTTATGCAGGCGTTTAACTGAATTCAACTTCCGAAGAAGAATTCAACTGTACCGGCCTGCAAAAGTAGGCCAGGAGGATCAAGACTCAGGTAAATCTTTACCTAGTTATGTAGTCACAAGGAACTAAGAAAACATTCTGAAAAACAGGGGTTTTTTCTTTTATCTAGAGATAAGGTACAATACCTCCACTACAAAATTAATTTGATATTGCTGTATGTTTGAACTTACGATTATTGGTGGCGGACCGGCAGGAGTGGCGGCAGGAGTCTATGCTTCTCGTAAACAATTAAAAACTTTATTTGTCACCAAAGAATGGGGTGGTCAAAGTACTGTCTCTCCCGACATTCAAAATTGGATTGGGACTCCATCAATTCCTGGTGACAAATTAGCTGCCGATCTTAAAAAACACCTTGAAGTCTATGCAAGTGATTATGTAGCAATTAAGTCTAATTCTCTAGTGACAACGATTACAAAAAATACAGAGGGTTTTACTGTCACTCTAGATTCCGGAGACACGTTTGAAACAAAAGCCATCCTCGTTGCTAGCGGTTCAAAGCGTCGTCAGCTACCAGCTGCCAACGCTGATATTTTTGAACACAAAGGCCTCACCTACTGCGCTAGCTGTGACGGTCCTCTATTTAGCGGTCAAGCTGTCGTTGTTATTGGTGGTGGAAACGCTGCCTTCGAGACTGCGGCTCAACTTTTAGCCTACGCTAAAAGTGTGACCTTACTACAGCGAGGAACTGCCTATAAAGCAGACCCGGTCACGGTCGAAAGAGTATTGGCTCACCCAAATATGACCGGTATCCTAAATGCACAAGTGACTGAAGTAAGTGGAAATAAATTTGTTTCAGGACTAACTTACTTAGACACTGTTAGTAAAGAAACCAAGACACTAGCTACTGCTGGTATCTTTGTGGAAATTGGCATGATCCCTAATACCAGTTATTTGGAAGGGGTGATTAATTTAGATGAATATAAACGAGTCGTTATTGACCCATGGACCCAAAAGACTAATGCTCCAGGTATTTGGGCCGCGGGTGACTGTACCAATGTTCTCTACCACCAAAACAACATCGCTGCCGGGGACGCTGTACGTGCCCTAGAGGACATTTACGTCACACTAAAGACTAAATAATCAGAACATGAAAGAAGTCTCCAAAACCAAAGCTTTCTACAATAAAAATGCTGCGTTATGGTCTAGTCGAAAGACAGACAGCTTCCATCACGAATTAACATTCATGAAGATTATTTCTCTTTGGCCAGAGAAAGCTTCTATTATTGATATCGGATGCGCTAGCGGTATCCATGTGCCGTTATTTTTAGGAATGGGTCACAAGCTCCGTTACTTCGGACTAGACATCAGTAAGGCTTTCTTAAAAATAGCTTCTAGAAGATATCCAACACTCACCTTTGCCCAAGGAAATATTTTAGAAAAAGAAAGTCTACCCAAGAAAAAGTTTGATGGCTTTTGGGCCGCGGCTGTTTTGATGCATGTTCCACTAGAAGGTTGGGGGAAATGTTTGCAAACATAGAAAATTTAGTTAAGTCTGAAGGACATGGATACCTCAACCTACCGACAGAACATCCGGGTGGTAAAATAACTGATGACACAAGACACTTCACTTGCCTATCACCTGAAGAACAAGTTAAATAGATAAACAGCCGCGGTTGGAAAATAAAGAGCAAAGGTATTATCGATGGTTTTAACAAAGAAAGAATTTGGCATTGGTATATAGTTCAGTTACCAAAATAAAGATACGTAAAAGGCGCCCCTCCAGGCGCCTTTTACTTTGTACAACGTAGAGTTTTGGCTTGCGCGCTTTGCTCCTATCATAGAGCGTTGTATTAGAGATACATTACCACCGCGCAAACCTATAGATAGCATCGCATAGATGTCCAAGGCAGGTCAATTATCTATAAAAGACTTATTTATGGGCTTTCTGTGTATAAAGGTGTGTAAAAACCTAGGGATAAGCCGGGGTATATCTTTTGTATAACCATGAGTAAAACTAGTTGACGAAACAAAAAATCGTCTAGCCTGAATTAGACGCAATTATCTATTACCCGGCAAAGAAAGTACCGACATAATATGCAATGACAGCTGCCACCCCACCAACTGTCACCACCTCTACCATCGCTGACATTACCGCCCCTCCAACCACACGCCATTTGAGTAAACCAAGTATCACCAAAGCAGCAAAAGTACCTATAACAGAGAGGGTAAAGACAGTTGAAACAGTACCTTCAGGAATTAAAATAAATGGTAAAAGTGGAATCACTCCAAAAATCATAAAAGACAAGAAAGTAGCAGTGCCAGTCAGGGCTGGATTTGATCCTCTTGGATCAGCCATTTCTAGTTTATGATTCATCATAAAATCAATGAAATATTCGGAATTTTTCGTGTAAATAGTAGCTAGAGTTTCAGCATCTTCGGCAGAAAAACCTTTTTCGATCATCAGAGTCACAGCGATAGCTCTCTCATCTACTGGGTTATTTTTCAGACCAGTAATTTCTTTATCTCGAGCAGCATTATATAAATCTTTCTCTGATCTGACTGAAAGAAAGTTGCCTAGTCCCATTGAAGCCGCGTCAGCAAAAAGATTTGCTAGTCCGAAAAGTAAGACCACCACAAAAGTCAGTTGCATAGTAGAATCCGTAGACATCGCCGCCCCAGCAAAACCTGCCACCACCGCAAAAGTAGTAATAATACCGTCAATGCCCCCATAGATTACTTCGCCAAAATATTCAGCTAAAGGTGATGGTTTTTTTACCTCCCCGTTTTGATTATTACTTAAATTCATATGCCACGAGTATAGCATGACCCTGTTATTGCTGGAATTATTCTGTTTTTTTGTTAGTATTACGCTGTTCTGCAGGCAGACCAGAATTAGAGCAACATTGGCCTTATGTTCTCATCCCGATATAAGACCGGTTGAAGTAGCAAATAAAAGTAAGATAAATGGCCTTATCGTCTAGCGGCTAGGACACAGGATTCTCATTCCTGTAACCGGGGTTCGATTCCCCGTAAGGTCACGAGTACAAAATTGAGCGCCTTTTGGCGCTTTTTTGTTCGTGACCTTACGAGTACATGCCATTAAGGCATGTACGTGGGAATCGAACCGCCAGAGCGATGTGAGGAAGTATGACGAACGAGTGAGGCGTGTCCCGCGGCACTTGTTAGTTTA